>JAEEGL012233808.1_pt1 | contig 18693 bp, 27 predicted proteins | sample 9134231 | NCBI WGS metagenome assembly JAEEGL01 (sample SAMN16246548, study PRJNA631951) | gut metagenome | biome: gut microbiome; feature: rumen; material: fiber-attached | host: Bos | place: Iran: Karaj | collected 2018-10 | reverse complement strand
GAGGCGGCGGGTGGCGGTGTAGAGGGCGGTGCGGCGGTCGTTGCACTCGGAGGAGAGGTGCGCCAGCAGCACGTGGAGGGGGGGGCGGATCTCGCAGAGCTCGGCCAGGAGCCCGGCGCAGACGTCGTTGGAGAGGTGGCCCTGGTTGGACAGGATGCGGCGGATCAGCTCGGGGGAGCGTCCGGAGCTGCGGAGGATGGAGGGTTCGTGGTTGGATTCGAGGACGAGGATGTCGGCGTTGGCGAGGTATTGGCGGACGGTGGTGGTGGGCATTCCGAGGTCGGTGGCGATGGCGATGGTGCGGCCGCCGCATTCGATGCGGTAGCCGACGGGATCGTGCGCGTCGTGGGGGACGCGGAAGGCGGTGACGTGGAAGGGGCCGATGTCGAACGGGGAGGAGGGCTGGACGAACCGCCAGTCGAGGTGGCCGTCGCGGTCGGCGTGCTGGGCCGTGTCGTAGGTGCCGTAGATGGGCACGGCGAGGCGTTTCTGGAGGACGCGGATGCCGGCGATGTGGTCGACGTGCTCGTGGGTCAGGCAGATGGCGCGGATCGCGGCGGCGGGGTCGAGCCCCGGCTGGGCCAGGGCGCAGCGGCGCAGGGTTTCGCGGCAGGAGAGGCCGGCGTCGATCAGGAGGGCTTCGTCGCCGCACGAAATGAGCGTGGAGTTGGCGCGCGAGGAGGAGGCGAGGACGGAGACGGTTATATCCATGATAACAAGGATTATAGTGGGGGAAGGATCGGACGTCGAGGAAAAACGCGGGGCCGGAGGGGAGGGCCCCGCCGCCGGATGGCGTCTCAGCGGTGCCTGCGGAGGAAGTCGCGGGCGAGCTGTCGGTAGGCGGCCGCACCCGTGCAGTTGGGGTCGTAGGCGAAGATCGGCAGGCCGTGGGACGGGGCTTCGGCGAGGCGCACGGAGCGGGGGATGGGCGTGGGGTAGATCTGCTCCGGGAAGTGGGTCTTTATCTCGCGGACGACCTGCTGAGAGAGGTTGGTGCGGCCGTCGTACATGGTCATGACGATGCCTTCGACCGTCAGGCGGGGCGCGGCGCCGGAATCGTGGAGCTTCTGGACGAGGTTCAGGATGACCGAGATGCCTTCGAGGGCGAAGTACTCGCATTGCATCGGAATCAGGAGCCCGTCGGCCGCGCAGAGCGCGTTCATGGTGAGGATGCCCAGGGAAGGGGGGCAGTCGATGAGGATGAAGTCGTAGGTGCCCGCCTCGGCCACGGGGGCGAGGACGCGGCGGAGGCGGTGGAGGTAGTCGGGCGTCTTGGCGACGTCGATCTCGGCGCCGGCGAGGTCCAGCTCGGACGGGATGACATCCAGGCGGAGGACGCGGGATTCGACGATTTTTTCGGAAAGGTTCGCTTCGTCGGCGAGCAGCGCGTCGTAGACCGAGGCGCCGGCGGTCTTGGGGAGGCCGAGCGCGCTGGTGGCGTTGGCCTGGGGGTCGAGGTCGAGAAGGAGGACGGTTTTCCGCCGTTCGGTGAGCGCGGCGGCGAGATTGACGGTGGTGGTGGTCTTGCCCACGCCGCCTTTCTGGTTGGCGATGGCAATGATGGGGGTGGTCATGTCGGAAGAACTCCTGGCTGGATGGGCTGAATAAGAGATATGATAGGGTACCGCCCGCGGGCGGACGCGCGGAGGAAGATAGCGCAGGGGAGGGGGTGGGGAAAGCAAGAAAAACAGGCAGTCGCTTTTCGCCCGCCAAATCGGGCTTCCGGTGCGTCGGGGCTTGCATTTGGGAACGTAATCGGTTATCTATCCGCTCCGCAATGATGAGCAAGGAACCTTCAGAGTCCGAAACTTCCACGGAACAACCGGATGGGCAGGCCGCAGCGGCGGCCACGGAAACGGCTGCCCCCGCCACCGACATGTCGGTCATCGCCGCCCTCCGTCAGAATCTTTTCCAGCGTTCTCCCCTGCGGCGCAAGCAGGCGGCGATGCTGAACGCGGCGGCGGATTTTCCGAAGTCGGGAACCATCCTCCTGCTGCTGCCGGACGAAGGCGTGGCCGCGGATGTGCGGCGGCTTGCGGCGCTGGCCGATCCCCCGAACGCCGGGGCGAAAACCTGGCGTTGCGCGGCTTTTTCGGAAGGACAGCGCGAATTGCTCGAGGCCGCGGACATTCCGGGCGCGGCGACGGCCCCGGTGCTGTCGCTGCCCAAGGTCCCGGAGGCGGAAGGCGCCGTCGATTGCGTGGTCGCCTCCGATTGCCTGGAATATGTGGAGAATCCTTCCGCGTTCATGAAGGAGCTGCATCGGGTGCTGAAGCCCAAGTCGCGGTTCGTGCTGCATATCCGGCGGCGTCGGTCGTCCCTGGTTGATGCGTTGCGGCGGGTGGCCGGTCTGGTCGACGCCTCGCGGCCCACGGTCCATGCCGGATTCACGCCGACGGAGCTCTTTGACGCGCTCAAGGATGGCTTCGACATCGAAGAACGGCTGGCCTACGGGCGATTTTTCACGGAGCTGGCCACGGTGTTGGCGGAGCTTTTCGCGGGGTTCCTCCCACAATCCGGCGAACCGCTCGCCCGGCAGCCGTCGTCGCTGCGGCGCGCGCGCATTGTTTTTGGGATATTTGTGCCCATTTTCTTCTTTGCACATGTGCTGGATACGCTGCTGTTCTTCCTGCCCACCCACCACCTCGTGGTCCGCGCCAAACGCCGGATGCTGTGGGCTTCGCGCATCACTCCGCGCATGAGGGATGGCCGCTCGCTGGCGGAAGTCGTGCTGACGGGCAAAATCGGGACCGCCGTCGGCAAGTAAAGGGGGGGATGCTGGGGGAAGTTTTCTAGAAGGGCTAGAAGGGCTAGTTTTCTAGGTTTTTGCGCGAAGGTCAGCGGACCTTGAGGGTGGCAAGGGCGAGGGCGGCGCAGATGAGGGAGACGATCCAGAAGCGGATGACGACGGAGTTTTCGGCGGAGTCGGGGGAGCGTCCGGCGGCCCTGAGGTGCTCCTTGGAGATGATCTCGAAGTGATGGTGGATAGGGGTCATGCGGAAGGGGCGGCGCTCGGGGGGAAGGGTCTGGCCGGTGCGGCGGCGGTAGCGCTTGCAGGCGGTGCGCTGGATGATGACAGAGAGGACCTCGGCGACGAAGACGAAGCCGGCGAGAAGCAGCAGCAGCTCGTGCTTGACCAGGGCGGGGAGCACGGCGATGACGCCGCCTAGGGCGAGGGAGCCGGTGTCGCCCATGAAGACCTTGGCGGGATAGGCGTTCCACCAGAGGAAGCCGCCGACGGCGCCGAGGAGGGCCGCGCAGAAGACGGTGAGCTCGTTGCTGCCGGCGATCGCGGGCAGATGGAGGTAGGCGGCGAAGAGGGAGTGGCCGGCGAGGTAGGCGAGGACGAGGTAGGTGGCGAGGGTGGGGGCGAAGGTGCCGGCGGCGAGACCGTCGAGGCCGTCGGTGAAGTTGACGGCGTTTGTGGCCCCGAGCATGAGCAGGAAGACGAGAACGAACTCGACGAGGTGGGTGGGGTCGTGGAAGAGCGGGGTCTTGAGGAAGGGAACGTAGAGGTCGTCAAGGTGCGGGGCGAGCGCGGGGATGGCGTGCATCCAGAGAATGGCGACAAGCGCCCAGAAGCCCTGGAGGATGAGCTTCGCGCGCTCGGAGAGGCCGTCGGAGTTGTGGCAGCGGATCTTGAGGAAGTCGTCGAGGAAGCCGACGCCGCCCATGTAGAGAAGGGTGGCAAGCGCGAGGTGGCACTGCGGAACGGACGGATGGCAGCAGAGGAGCGACGCGGTGGTGCAGGCGGCCAGGATGAGAACGCCGCCCATGGTGGGGGTGCCGGCCTTCCCGGCGTGGTGGATGGCTTCCCATTCGGCGCCGGTGCGCACCTGCTGGCCGAGCTTGAGGCGGTAGAGGGCCGTGATCATGCGGCGGCCCAGGAGAAGGCAGAAGAGGAAGGCGAGGGCGGCGGCGAGGCCCGCGCGGAAGGTGGTGTAGCGGAAAAGGTTGAGACCGGTCAGATGGCCGGAGAGAAGGGACAGGTAGTAGAGCATGGCGGGGGGCTCGCGGAAGGTGGTGGATGGCCCCCGGTGCGGCACGGACGGGCCGACGATAAAAAAATGGTGGCGAGAACCGGGATCGAACCGGTGACACACGAATTTTCAGTCGGCGGCATGGTGCGTTTTCGGGGGAGTTTTTTCTAGTTTTTTTCCTTGTGACAAATCATGTGGCAGAATCGACCAAAAATCAGCGGCGGAGGCCGGGGTGGCCAGGACGCGGTAATGGTTGAAAAGGGTGGTGACGTCGCGGAAGTGTCCCATGTCCATCGCGACGGCGTGAGGGGGCGAACCTGCGGCCAGCGCGTAGGAGGCGAAGGTGTGCCGGGTGCCGTAGGGGATGAACTCGACGGAGGCGGCGTCAAAGATCGCATGGATGTGGAGGTAGGCGGCCTTCCGTTTGTACGGGAGGAGTGGGAAGGCGGGCGGGCAGGCCTTGAGCCAGGCGGCGAGGGTGGGTCGGATGGGGGCGTAATAGGAGCGCCGGAGCTTGTCGGATGCCGGGGAGACGAGGATTTGGGCGTGGGCCGCGTCGATGTCGGCGGGGCGGAGGCGCTGGATGGCGCCGGGGCGGATGCCGGTGAAGAAGGAGAGGTAGAGGTAGGGGAGGAAGCGGGGGGCGGTCTCGGCGGCGGCGTCGAGGATGGCGCGGACGGCGGTGGGGGAGTAGATGGAGGGAACGGAGGAGTCGGTGCGGGGCTTGGGGATGGCCGCCCAGGGGTTGCCGTCTGTGTAGCCGGCGCGGATCGCGAAGGACCAGAGCGCGCGGGCGACGCGCCGGAGTCCGGCCGCGGTGGACGGCGTGAGGGCGGAGATGATGGGGGAGATGTCGGCGACGGCCACGGAGGCGATGGTGCGGCCGGAGATGGGTTCGAGCTTGTGGAGGTGGGTGACGTAGGACTCGATGGTCCGGGGGCGTCGGCCGGTGGAGCGGACGAGGGCGAGCCATTCGTCGGCGACGGCGGAGAGGAGGGGGGAGGTGTCGTGTCGGGCGGCCTTCCAGGCGTCGATGCCGAGGCGGACGGCCTCGGTGAGGGGCAGTCCGTCGGGGAGCATGTCGAGGGCGGCGCGGAGGGCGGCGAGGTCGGCAGGCCGGATGGGTTCCGCGGAGGTCTGCGGCAGCCGGATGGATTGGATGGCCGTCTTCAGGTTGTCGAGGGAGGTGGAGGAGAGGCGCTTGCGCCCCGCTCCGCGCGCAAGCGGCACCGTGGCGCGCCAGGTTCGGCCGTCGTGCCAGACGTGGCTGTCGAGGTAGCGGAAGGAGGTGGGGGATGGGGAGGTCACGGGGGGAGGATGGCGGACTTGTCTTCGGGGAGGAGGAGAGGGCTCGCCCTTACGCCTTCGAGGATGCGGGCGAGGAGAGGGGCGGGCAGGTGGTCGCGGAAGGCCAGGGCCTTTGACCTGTAGTCGGCGACGAACTGGTCGAAGGGGCGTCGGATGGCAAGGTTGCAGTCGATGATGGAAGGGAGCCGGAGGGGCGGGTAGGACTGATGGTCCAGCTCGACGAGCGTGCCGGGAGGGCAGTTGCGTGCCTGGGCATAGCGTCGGACCTTGTCGACCTTGCTGGTGACGACGGCAAGGCGGAGCTCCTGGGCGGAGAAGGGGGTGTGGGACAGGACGACGAGGTAATGGGGAAGGGGCGAGGAGAGATGGCGATCCTGCGCATAGACGACCGCCCCCTGCCGCAGGAGCACGCGGAGCAGCGGGGGAAAGTTCATTGCCAGAACGGGATGAAGAATTCCTTGCTGAGCGAGACCAGCTCTTCGTCGGCGTCGCAGTATTCGGCTTCCGACGGGGCGGGAAGGAAGAAGTCCATGATATCCATGCGCTCCCGCTTTGCTCCGGCGGCGGTGCGGCGTTGTTCGGCGCGCTTCCATTCGGGGAACATGTGGGTGAAGCCCACGAGGTCGGGATGGAAGTGGATCTGGTTGATGGCGGCGGAAAGGGCTTCCACGTCGGATTGGGAGAGGAGACCGGCGCCGATCTCCTGGTGCGAGACGACAGAGTTGCGGGGGCCGGCTGAGAGGTAGTCTTCGCACCCGTGGCCGCCTTTGCCTTCGAGAATCCGCTTGGTGGCGGAGGCAACCGGTCCCCGGGGCATGGCGTAGTAGGTATCCTCGAGGATGGTGCGTCCGAACTTGCGGAGGTGGAAGCGGTCCGCCAGGTAGAGGAGCTTCAGCAGGTGCAGCTTGGTGCGGAATTTCGCAGGGACTCGTGGCAGAAGCCACTGGATGGCGGCAATCCGGTGCCGGTCCGCAGTCGTCATCTGTCGCAGCTCTTCCATCGCTCTCTCCTCATGCCCTTGGCGACTCCAAAATAACGACAGGAGGATGGGAAGTCAACTAGAAACGCGGAACAAGGGACGCGGGACAAGGGACGGGGGGGCGGGGTCAGAGCTGGTCGGGGGTGATGCCGAGCTGGCGCATGATCTGGCGCTGGAGGCCGGCGGGGAGGTTGCCCTGGTGGCAGGGGATGGGAAGGTTGCGCGGGACTCCTGGCTTCTTGAAGATGTAGTGGCTGCCGTGGGCGCGGACAAGGACCCAGCCGCGGGCGCGGGCGGCGCGGCAGGCGTCGGCGAAGGTCCAGGGCTTCACGGGCAGACGGGGAGGCGGGCGAGGCGGCGGTGGTGGCGTCGGCGTCGGCGGCGGGATTCGCCGGGGATTTCGACGACCATCTCGAATCTGCGGCCGGGGTCTTCCATCCAGTCCCAGGGGTCGTAACGGTAGAGGGGGACGTCGGGGTGGTCTTCGAGCTGGCTTTCGATGTAGGCTTCGGCGACCTCGCGGGCGTTGGCGTGGGCCTCGGCCAGGGTCCGCGCGTCGGTGGCGCAGCCGGGAAGGTAGGGAAACTCGATGGAATATACGTAGTCGCCGGACTTGTGGGGTCCGGGCTCCTTGTGTACGACGTACTCGACCTTGAACTTCATGCTGCTCTCCTCGTGCGCCCAGAATCCTATCGCAGGGGAAGGCGCGGGGCAACTAGAAACGCGGAACAAGGGACGCGGGACAAGGGACGGGGGGGCGGGCGGGACTGGCGGCAAGGGACGGGGGCTACGGGGCGTCGGGGAGGAGGGGCGCTCGATGACGCGCTGCCGGGATTCGCCAAGAAGACTAGGGCGGGGATAGCTGGTCCGCGTCGGAGGAATCGGCATCCAGCGCGCCGATGTCGCGCGCGTTGCTCGGGGAGATGACCTTGCGCCCGGTCTTCTTCTCGATTTCGAGGCGGGCGTTTTTCGCCACTCCTCCGCCACTGGCGGCGACTCGGTGGTGCTCGGGCATGGTCCGTGGCCTGGTCGCGACGGAGATCTGCCGCGTCGACTCCTCCGCCAGCATGCTTAGAATCAGCTCCATGTTCGTCATGTTGTCGCGAAGATTCTGTTTCTTGAGCCCCTTGAAGCGCTTGTATTCGCCGGCTGTCATGCCCGCCCATGCCCGGTAGATGGTGTTGGTGAGGCTGGCGTAGTCGCGCTCGTCATCCAGTCCGCGCGCCTTCCATTCGTCGGTCAGGTCCTTGCGGATGTCGATGGACTTGAGGCGACGGGCGATCCACTTCTCGGAATAACCAAGCCGCCGGTAGTCTGCCAACGCCTGCTGGATGGACAGTTCGGGGTCTTGCAGCTGGTCCAGGCGTTCGGCCGCGACCTTCGCCATCCATGCCTTGAAGGGCTCGGCGCGGGGCGACGGAATGGACTGGATGATGCGGAACATCTGTTCAGCCGTCGCCACGTCCGTCATGCGCATCTTGCCGTCGGCGGCGCGGAGTTTCAACCCGTGACAATTTGTCACGGTTTGGTTTCCTTCTGTCTTCAGGCGCTGTTTCAGCTTGCGCCAGTAGGCAAGCGGATCGGTGCTTTCGGTCAGCACCGCCACCACGTCCACGACGGAGAAATACCACGTTTCCGCCTTGTCATCCCAGACGGAGCGGACGCGCCGCTCGCCGAACGCCTTCACGATTTCCTGCTGCGTCATGACTGCACCACCGTTGACGGGCATGACTATGCCGCGAGAGGGGGCGGAGGGCAAGGAAAATTGTCACGAGGGGGGGGGCGCACGGGACAAAACGGGGCGGGCGGGGAGGCGAAATCGCGGAATTTCAACGGAAATTCGCGCTGAAAATTTTTTGCAAATAGTTGGGGGGGGGGAGGGGGGGCGGGCCCCCGGCCCCCAGAAGAGCTCAGCCGTTGCCTTTCGGTGGTACGGCATGGCGTTTTGCTCGGCGAAATGGTTCGGGTCTCGCTTCTTCTGCTTCCTTCACGGTGCGTGCCCTAAATTCACCTTGCTTAACGAGCTTGACATAAGGATATTGCTGGTCGAATGGAAGGTGATAGATTCGGTCCCCGTTAGCCGAGATATTGCATTTGATTCTTGGGAACGATGGGTCAAATTCGATTTCTCTGACTTCAACGCCCAATATGTCCGCAAATCTCTGGGCTGTGTCGGACAGCTTGCCATCCACCGCGAAAACGGGGATGACCTCCATGGAAAAGTCAAGAGAAAGAAGGTCCTTGTTGCCACCTACGCCTAGTTTTTTGAGCCGGCAGTTGTGCGCCAAGGCGTATTCAAGGGTTGTCCCTAGAAGCTGGTTGATGTGGTTTTCATGGATTTCCTTTGACTGCTTCCATCGTTTGCACTGAACGATGAGTATCTGGCCGTCCTTCTCGCAAATCAAATCCCTTCCCATGTCCTCCTTGCGCTTCGCAATGCCGTTGTAGTCAACACGCCACCCCTCCTTTTCGTACGTATATCCGACAAAATCTTCGTATTCAACGCCGATTTCCCAGGAAGACGGCCTCCCGGATTTCATGTATCGAAGCCAGTTGTCAAGAGCACGCTGTCCCTTTTCCGCAGACGAGAGCGATTGGTAATCCTTCGAAGAAAGCCAGCGCGCCGATTCGTCATCTTGTTCTTCCCAGGATTCTTCCCCATCCCAAAACGACGTTTCGATCAATGGGGCGTCATCATCCACGGTCTCTCGCAAAAAAGGGAACATGCGCTCATATGCCTCGATTCGCATTTGCGCAATCCGCGCGGCCATTACCGCATCCCGCCGGCGCGCCCCCTCTTCGCGTAGCCGCTCGGCAGATTTTTTTGCCGGATTACGCTTGGCCTCTAGAAGGTGGGCGATCTCCTCGTTTGTAGTGTCTATGAACTCTCCGAACTTGTTTGCGATCCAGTGAATTGAAACGTCTTTGTCTCGCTGTTTTATGGCATCGATCCACCGCTTTGCGATATCGGCGACCCCTTGGGCGGCACCGCGTATCATCGCAGCATCCGTGTTTGCCTGAGCGATGATGCGCCGTCGAATCTCTCCCATGCTCGATTTGAACGCTTGTTTCTCTTCGGCGAGCGTTCGGCGTTCTTGCTCTAGCGCGCCAAGCCTAACCCTTTCAGCAAGATTTTCGTATTCCTTTGTTTTTTCATCCAGTCTGAGTCTTATCTTGTCACGGTCGGTCGCAAGCTTTTTCTCGCTTTCCTTTAGAGATTCCACGAAAGCTCGCTCTGCATCATATTCCTTGGTTTTCTGCTCCAGTTTCTGTTCCAGTTCTTTCCTGGCCTTGTCTAGCTGAAGTCGCGTTTTATTCGCCGTGTCGTTTATGCCTAATTGCCAGGTGAGCAGGAGAACGAGAACGATGATTATGCAGACGGCGATTCCCATTGCCTGCCTCGTGGGCTACCCCTTCTTTGTGCTCAGGGATTCGATGACGCGCTGCTGAGATTCGATGATGGAGAGGAGGCGGGCAATCTGGGGCTGGTCGGAGTCGTGGGCGGAGGTTGCGCCGGCCTGTACGTAGGCCCCGGGGGATTCCGAGGCGATGGCGGAGCCGTCGCCGGCCTTCACCGATACGCCGCCGGGACGTGCCACATCGGCAAGACCGAGAAGCCAGTCCGCAGATACGCCAGTGAATTTGGCAATCTGGCATAAGGTTCTCAGATCGGGCTCGCGCTCCCCTGTCTCATAGCGCGAATACGAGCCTTGCTTCAGCTCTAGTTTATCTGCAAATCTTCCTTGATTTTCTTTGCCGCGCAGCAATTTCAGGCGCGCCGCAAACGGGGTGAAACTTGTTTTCATTTTTTCTCCACTTTGGTATTGACACCTTCTCCAGTTCGGTATATTCTTCGTCTCGTCACGCGGCACAAGTGACACGGTAGAAGGTTAGCATGGGAGACAGCGATATGCAAGCGACGATGGACGGGGGGAAGGTTCAGAAGGGGCGGCAGCCGAGCCGCAAGTTGTTCACTGGGGTCGCGGATGCGGCCCGGATGGCCGGAGTGGCCCGGACGCACATCAGCGCAGTGCTTCGGGGGCGTCGGCCGGGTAGCGCGAAGGTCTGGGACGCCATCGAGGCGGCCGGGGTCAGGAACGGGCTGACGGGGAAGGCGGCGCGGCGGCCGAAGGCGGCGCGGAGAATGATGAATGCTGAGTGATGAATTGGGCAGGGAAGAGCTTTGCGCCGGGTGGCGCAGGAATGAACGAAGAGAACAGAAGAAAAACGAGGAGAGAGAGATGAGCGAGAAGAAAGGTGCGGAGCTGGCGGCGGAGGTGCTGCAGGCTGGGCTTGGAAAGCCGATGGAGACCTGGGTGGACGAGTACGGCGACCCTAGCATGATAGACATTGAGGAGGAGCGCCAGGGGAAGGTGGCGGATTGGTGCATGACGCTGAATTATCGCGGAACTCCGTACAAGGAGGCCGCGAGGGAACAGGTAATCGCGTATGCCCGGGCCGTATGGAATCCAGCGAAAAATCCGTTGAAGGAATGCTACTCCTGGCATGGTGATTCGTATGAGGACGTGACGATCAGTCTTCCCAAGGGGGTCTTGCTCTGGATGGACGGGGTTGTCAACGGCTACACCGGAGGTCACAGAAGAGACGAAACGGAGACAAGAGACATCGTCTTGCTGGCGCTTCAGCTCCTGTCGGCGGTGATGACTGGCGTACCGTTGGATAAGGAGGGCGATCTGAAGAACACGGCGGCCCGTCTGCGCGGGGAGCCTGCTTTCGAGCTTGACGAATATTATGAAGAGGATGGGCCAAAAGGCGCCTCTGCCGTCGCCAGGGAGGAGAAGGATGTGAAAGAAAGGAGCGAGAAGGCGGTGAATGGAATGAGCTCTGACAATCCGGGGGCGAGGAATCTGGTGAGATTCGCGGATGTCGTGATCGACGTGAACGAGATCGTGATGGTGCAGAACCGTTCGGTCTGGCTGCGCACCCAAAACGGCGAGCTGGCGTGGTATGGCGTCGGCAAGGAAGCTGCCGACGCCATTCGGAGCTACTTTACTCCGGCTTCGGGGCGCTGCCATTGCAAGAGCGGACAGTCTCAAGGCACTTCGGATAAAGCGCCAAAAGACGTTCCTGCTCTTCCTGGGAAACCGGCCTGCTCAGCGGAAGCAGATTCTTCCAAAGCTCAAGGGCAATCTCAAGATCGGTCATGCGGTGTCACCTCCTCTCCGGCGGATGGATCCGCCGGAGGGGAGGATGGCACTTCTGCGGAGGAGGGGGCAAGCACGGAGGCGGCGAAAAAGGCGGAGGAGAGCGGGCGATGATCACGCGGGATGAGATCGAGGCGATTGCGGTGGCGGTGGTGGAGCGTCTGAGGGGGGCGCAGGCGGCTGCGGAGAGCACCGAGGGGATGCTGACGGTGGCGGAGACGGCGGAGCGGCTTGGGGTGACGCCGGGGCGGGTGTACCAGCTGCTGGATGACGGGGAGCTCCCGGGGGTGCGTATCGGGAAGAGGCAGCTGCGGATTCCGGCGTCTGCGGCGATGCGGTCGGTGACTGGCGCGCAGGAGCGCCGTGTGAAGCTGAACCGGTGGAAGAAGGGCCGGAAGGAGCGCGAGGCGCTGAAGGCGCGGCGGCCGGTGGCGGTCGCAGCGCAGTGACGAGAGGTTGGAAAAGTGAAACGAGAGGAGAGAGATGAGCGAGGATGCGGTGGAGTATCGGGCGGATGGCGGGGCCGGGGCGAAGAAGGAGGCGCAGGAGCTGATGCGGGATGCCTTTCGGATGGAGCAGAATGCGAGGAGTTTCGAGGCGCAGGCGGCGCATTGTCATGCCGAGGCCGTGAGGTTCCTGGCGGATGCGCTGGAAAAGATGGGGATTCTGAAGAAGGTTGAAAAGTTGAAAGGTTGAAAGGTTGAACGGTTGAAAAGTTGAAAGGTTGAAAAGTTGAAAGGTTGAAAGGGATCGGAGGCATGATGAGGATGATCGAGGGACGGGATTTCGTGGCGGCACGGGCGGCACGGGAGAAGGCGGAGGCGGAGGCCCGGGAGCGGGCGCGTCGGCGGCGCCGGAACATCGAGGATGCGGTGATGGCGGTGGTGGCGTTCGGGCCGGGGACGTTCTTCTTCGCGGGCTTTGCGTGGGGGTTCCTGAAGTGGGCGTTTGGCCTGTAGGGAGCAGGGACCGCAGAGAGACCAGGGACCGCAGGGACGGCAGGGAAATTCTGAATGATGAATGCGGGATGCGGGATGACGAATGGATGTTGCGCGCGCCGCCGCGCCGAGCGGGAAGAGGACATGCCCGCCGGTGACCGGGTTGAAGCGAATACCTACTGCAATGAACAAGACGGGCGGCGCGCGCTTTTGATTTCCCTCGCAGGGTGCGAGGGTGTGTGAACAGACAGAAAACAGAACAAAGAACGAAGGAGAGAGCGATGATGGACGCAACGATGGTGCGGGAGATGAAGACGGCGTGGCTGGATGAGCATGTGGGGGGGTGGTGCGACGGGATGGCGTCGGCGGAGGGGGTGTTCAAGGGGAAGGTGATCAACGTGTTCGTGGGGCTGGGGATGCGGCGGCGGAAGTTCCAGAGCCGGGAGTGGGAGGAGGTGGATCTGGTGGTGATGCGGCTGGGCTGGCGGGACCGGGCGGGGGAGAAGTTCCGGTATGAGACGCGGCCGATGAAGATCTCGTCGTCGCCGAAGAGCGCGCTGTGCAAGTTCCTGCGGGAGCTGCTTGGGCGGGAGGTGCGCGGGGCGGTCCGCCCGGAGTCGCTGCGCCGGCTGAAGGGGATGCCGTGCCATGTGACGGTCGGCGAGGGCGACCGGGTGATCTCCGTGGTGAGGTGAATGCATAATGCTGAATGCAGAATGCAGAATTATGAATGCGGAAGGGAGAGAGGGATGATGAGGGATGTGAGTTTCGAAACCGGCCGCCGGACAGGGTGTTTCAGCTTTTCCACCCGTTCACCTGGAAGCGGTGCCCAGGGGCCGTGCGGCGCACCGCACTTTTTGAATGATGCGCAAGGCGCAAGGAGGGAGCCGTGAGAGGGTGCGCGGTGCTGATCGCCGGCTTCGTGGTGGGCTGGTGCGCGGCGGAGGGCGCGTTCGCGGTCATCGAGGCGCGCTGGCGGGAGCGCATCGAGGCCGCCGAGGCCCGCGCCGCCGCAGCGGAGGAATGGGCCGAGACGGTGGAGAACGAGGCGGAGATGATGATGGCGGAGAGGGGAAGATGAGGCGTGACGTGGAGCGTCCAGTTTTTTCCCTGCATCTTTTCGCCGGAGCCGGTGGCGGACTGCTCGCAGACGTATTGCTCGGAATCACGCCCGTTTGCGCCGTCGAGATCGATGACAAACCCCGGCGCGTCCTCGCCAAGCGGTTTCCCGGAATTGGCATCTGGGACGACGTGCGGACGTTCTGCGCAGACAACCCCGACTGCTCCGCTGCATTCGAATGGTTCCGCTCAAACGCTGGTGCCTTGGTGGTCGCCGGAGGCTTCCCCTGCCAAGACATTTCGGCGGCTGGACTCGGGATTGGCATCAATGGGAAGCGGAGCGGGCTATGGAGTGAGTTCGCGCGCATCCTTCGCGAGATACGACCTCGTTACTGCTTCTTGGAAAATTCCCCAATGCTTGTTGGGAGAGGGTTGGGACGGGTTCTCGGCGACCTGGCCGCGCTCGGGTATGATGCTCGATGGAATGTGCTCGGAGCTGCCGCTGTGGGTGCCAGACACAGGCGGGACAGAATATGGATCACGGGAAGGATGGCCAACGGCGACCGCGCAGGACGGAAAAAATAACGCGGGGCCTTCGCAATGGCGGAGGCATACGATTCCGCTAAATGTGGCCGTGCAAAGGGCGAGATTTTTTCCCACACCGAGGGCCGTGGACTCGATGACGCGGACTCACGCCGATAGCGACCCGCACCACGTTCGGCTGAACGCCGAGGTCCACAGGATGTTTGATACGCCAACCACTCACGGCGACGGAGGAAGCGGGCGAAAGGGAAATGTTCCACCTTACGCCCAGCTGAATCCAGAGTGGGTGGAGTGGCTGATGGGATGGCCGGTCGGGTGGACCGACTGCGAACGGAACGAGCCTGGGCCTTGGTTGGACATCTCCATCGACCCAGCCGAGCATCCGTCGGAGGATGGGGCAAGAATCCCGCGTGTCACGGATAGGCGCGAGGGCCGTGCTGCTCGAATCCGTGCCCTCGGAAATGGACAAGTGCCGCTATGTGCCGCCATTGCCTTCGAAGAGGGCCTGTGCCGGTTGGGATGGCGGTTAGATGGTCAATGCGCAATGCAGAATGCTGAATGATGAATGATGAATTAGGAATGAGGAAAGACGAAGGAAAGAATGAAGGAATGAGGAGAGAGGAGAGAGGGATGGAAGAGATGAGAGAGGCCGGAGAGACGGTGGCTGACATTGTTGCGGACCTGCGGAGAGAACATCGCCGGTTCAGCGACGAGGATACGTTTGCGCTGGCTGATCGGCTGGAAGCGGCGGAGAAGCGCCAGTCCGACGCGGTATCGCTGCACGCCATCCATGCAATAGAGATGGCCGTGAGGGAAGCCAGACGGGAGATGGATGGGCTGAAGAAGGAGCTGACGGAGCAGAAGATGCTCGCCGAGGCAATGGCGTACTACAAGCCAGGAGTCGGAGTGGGCGTTGTGACAATCGAAGAGGCAGGGGGTGGCAACGTTGCAGAGCTTCGGACCGCAATCAGAGAGGCCATCCCCTGGCTGGCGGCGACGGTTGCGGAGGTCACAAAAAGCGCAAGACCTACACTCAACAAGTGCAAAGCCGCATTGAACGCACCGGCAAGGAATTGCGACAGGGCGGAGTGCCAGACGAGCGGAGGAGTGGTGGCCGCGCTGAGGAAGCATCGGTGCGCGGACCAGGACTTCTGCAAGGGCCAGACAGATTGCGCGGTGTGTGCAGCAATGTGGCTCATGGCCAAGGCAGAGAATGAGAATGACGGAGTGGAGTGATGGAAGCGAAGAAAGAGACGATTGCCGATATTGTGGCGAACCTGCGCGGCCTGTGCGCCGACGGCGACACGGTTGTGGAGGGGAGGACAATCACGCGGTGCAACTTTGTTGCGCGGGACGCGGTGGAGGCGTTTGCGGGACTCATCGAGAAGGCGTGGAAGGACGAGCGGAGATTGCTGGTGATTGACGCGGAGAACGCGAAGGAGGCCCGGAACAAGCTCGGAGTCCGGCTGAATTTAGAGTTCGCGGAGAGGTGCCGGGAGTGCAAGGCGAAGGTCGGGAATGCGGGGAAGCTGCGGGAGACGGTGGAGGGGCTGCTAGAATGGAATAAGAAATATTCCGTGGCGTATGCTGTCCCGGTTGCGCCGGTCCCAGAGAGGGCGGAGGACGTGCAGGCCGCAAGGGACCGCGCGATGGACGCCGCCAGGGCGGCCCTCGAAGCGCCAGCGAGGAATTGCGATGTGGGGACGCCAAAGGAGCAGGCCGTGCGCAAGGGGGAATACTGCTTGCGTCATGCTCCATTTCCCGACTCAACCTGCGACGATTGCCCCTTACGGAATTACAACATAGCACAACCAGAGAGGCCGGAGGGCTATAGTTGCGATTTGGCGTGGGGACAACTGCCATACGCCCCTGTTATGCAGGGCGACGGGGAAGGAGGAGAGTGATGGGCGGGAAGGTGGACAGGGAGCGGATTCTGGAGCGGCTGGGGAAGCTGAAGGCGCTGGCGGATTTCGGGGTGGCCGGGGAGCGGGAGAACGCGAAGGCCCTCCTGGAACGGATCGCCGGGAGGTATGGGATTGACCTGGACGAGCTGCAATCGGAGGAGGAAACGGATTACATGGTGGAGTTCAAGAAGGGATGGCGGCTGAAGCTGATCGCGCAGATTGTCGCCATGGAGCGGGTCGAGCAGTACGGGGACAAGAACGCGGATCATTGCTGGCTGTTTTCGAAGAAGCGGGGCGGGAAGCTCGTCTATTATTTCGTCCGCTGCACGGCGGCGGAATGGACGGAGATCCGCGCGAAGTTCGACATCCTGGCAAGGGATTATGAGAAGCAGCTGGAGGTGTTCTTCACGGCCTTCCTGTCGGCGAACGAGCTGCTTGTTCCGGCGGGCAAGGATGACCCGGACCCGTCTGACGATCAGATCGCCCGTGCGTTGCAGGCGGCGCGGATGTCGCAGGGAATCGTAAGGAGCAAGCTGAACAAGCAGATCGAGGCCGGGAGCGGGGGCGTGCGGATGGAGCAAGGGGTGCTGGAAGGAGTGGAGTGATGGGCTTCGACAAAGCGGTTCATGCGGTAGCGGACGGGGTTGGAAAGGTGCGCTGGCGGCCCGCCTTCGGGATTGACGGGCTTTCCTGGTATTACGCGGAGGAGCGCTTGTATGTCGTGCGCTCCTCCCGGACGCCCATTCCGCAATATGCGTTCGTGGAAGCCCGCAACCCGCAAGAGGCGTGTCAGGCGGCGGAAGCGAAGTTCATGGATTGTCCTTTTTAGGGATGGAAGGGATGGGAGCGATGGAAGGGATGAAAGGGACAACCGGGACACCAGGGACGACCGGGACAACTGAGACAACTGTGTGCGCCCGGCGGAACGGGCGCGGGCAGGACCGATAGGAAAGGAGTGAGGCGTGATGAGAATCGTGATCGAGTTTGAGGAGATTGCGGTGGAGAAGCGGGTTGAGGTTCGGCGGAAGCTACAGGGGGAGCCGCCGACGGAGAATGAGGGAAAGCTGGCGGTGTGCTACCTGCTGGCGCTGGCGCGCGGGATTGCGCATTTCGGGCTGGAACAGAAGTCACCTTGGTTTTTGGAGACGGCCGCGGGGTTCGTGTCGATGGCGCGGGATGTGATGAATGAATGCAAGGGAAAGGAGAAGGGAAATGCCTGTGAGGAAGAATAGGCCTGTCGGGCTGCGTTATGGAGTGGCGAGGCATCTTCGGAAGAAGTGGCGTTGGTGGGTGTGCTGCGGTCAGGAATGCCTGGCGCGCGGCGTGGTGTCGGGGGGGCGGAAGGCGGCGCGGGACGCGGCCAGGGCCTTTATCGCGGAGTATGAGGAGCGGGAGGACCGGCTGTTTCCGGTGCCGGAGAGGCAAAAGTGAAAAAGACAAAGAAGGCCTTGAAGGGGGCGACCGTCGGCAGCATCACGCTCCGGCTTTTCAGCGCGTTGCCCGTCGAGCAGGCGGGCTGGGCGGTGAAGGCATGGTGCGCCTACGTGGAGGACGGCACGGAGCCCGAGGACATCCCGGCTGAATCACTGGGAACCTGGGTCGCCATCAAGGAGGAAGCGGACAACATCGTCAAGCTCTCCAAGGCGAGAAGCGATGCGGGCGCGGCCGGGAACGAGAAGCGATGGAAAGAGAATCGCAAGGAATCGCAAACGGTCGCAAACGGTCGCAAGGTGTCGCAGAGGAGAGGAGAGGAGAGTATAACGCACACTCTGACGAGTGTGCTACCCGCGCGCGATGCGCGCGAGGCGGGGGCAGCCCCCGCACCCCCTGCGCCCTCGAAAGGGGCTTCGGCTCCTGCCAACGAGCCGGATCCGTACGCCGTCCTCGCACCGGGACAGGCGGCCCAGCTGGAGGAGGCGATGGCGGACGCGCCGCTGACCTGCGGCGAGGCTCTTGCCTATGCGCTGTCGCCAACCTGCGGCCTGACCCCGCAGCAGGTCCTGGACTGGGCGCTCTGGAACGCGGAACGGAGCTGGAAGCGGGACCTTGGCGGCCACATGCACCCGCTGGACGGGAAGGGGGCGAAACGGTCGATGATCCGATGGCGGAATCGGCAGTCGGAGATCGACAGCGCAAAGAGGCGTGGCGGCCTGGGCGGAGGGGACGTGACGATCCGGGGCGTCAGGGTCGCCAACCGTGGGGGAGGGCTGGCGGAAAAGGCGGGGTTCTAGCGGGCAGGACAGAAACGACACAGGAGAAACGATGACATGATGGTGGAACTCAAGGAACCGATGCGGGCGATGACGCTGGAGGAGGCGATAAGTGGGTGGTGCTGGGACGGCGCGGACGGGGCGGCGCTGAAATTGGCGTTCGAGCAGAGCGAGAAGGCGGGGCGCGGAATCTTCTTCTACGGGACGGTGGGTAGCGGGAAGACGACGGCGGCAAGCCTTCTGGCGAAGAAGCGGCGTGGGCTGTTCATCGACTGCTCGAACCCGGAGAGGGCGTCGGCGCTGGAGACTTGGCGGGAATGGGCGCTGCCGGACCGGGCAATCGTGCTGGACGAGATCGGGCGTGACACGGTGAGGGTGGTTTTTGGGAACCGAAGCGACGTGGTGGCCAGATTCGTCCGTGAGCTGTATGCTGCGTGGAAGGACGGTGCGTGGTCGGGGCGGCTGTACGTTGCGACGAATCTGAATCCGGGCGATCTGGTGGAGGCCTACGACGAGAGCATCGCCGACCGGCTTCTGGAGATGTGCGTGTTGTGCAAGTTCTCGGAGGGGCGGCGGACGGCGGCGGCTGATGCGGCGGCGCGGGGCG
>JAEEGL010885544.1_pt1 | contig 18693 bp, 19 predicted proteins | sample 9134231 | NCBI WGS metagenome assembly JAEEGL01 (sample SAMN16246548, study PRJNA631951) | gut metagenome | biome: gut microbiome; feature: rumen; material: fiber-attached | host: Bos | place: Iran: Karaj | collected 2018-10 | reverse complement strand
GCCCCAAGCCTCTGCAGCGGATATACTCCGTTCGACTTGCTTGTGTTAGGCACGCCGTCAGCGTTCATCCTGAGCACGGATCGAACTCTCACGTTAAAATAGATGTTCAATCCGGTCAAAACTAAGCTTGGCTTTTGTTCTGTCCGTTTTACTTTTGGTTTGTTAATTCTGAATAATTCTCTTGGAATTTTTCAGGGTTGCATTACTGTTTATTTGTCAAGGTGCTTGCTGTCTTTGTCCTCAGCGACAGCTTACTTAGAATATCATAGGTCCCATACCATGTCAACTACTTTTTTTAATTGTTTATAAAAGTTTATGAAACTGTCCAAAATCACTGCTCATGTTCCTTTAAAAACTGAATGTTGTATTCTTCCACCTTACTCAGATGAACCTCAGAATCAAACTTATCCGGTTCGATTGTGCCTTTGTACCAGGATCTATTATTGAAATACTCCTGCAATTCTTCGTCATTAAATCTTCGCCCGTGTCTTGCGAGAATTTCATTCCTTGCTATTCTAAGCTCCTCGTTAGACAATCCGCTGAGATCTGACTCGGTAAGGTATTCGTATGAGCTTTTGCTTATTATGTAATCATCAGAATCAGATGATCCCCCATGTGCTGCAGTTCCGTAAAACTCAGCATGCCGCTCAAGGCGCGTAGGCATGCCAATGTACTCATCCCCCGGATACTCAACCACGCCGGTACTGACAACAATTTTGAAAAACCAGTCTGACTTTGTCTTTTTAAGAAGCATCTTTTCCGGATCATCAAGCAGATCTTCCCAGGTGACACCAAGTCCACACTTTTCGACAGTCTGCATGAAGTAATCGTCTTCTTCCAGGTCGGATCCCGCATATCCTGCCGCACCTATATCCTCGAACCTGCCATCCCTGTAGCTTAGAACTTCAAGTCCGAAGAACGTACCGTCAGCTATGTAATATGCCAGGCCATTAGAGAAATAACAGATATTTTTATAATCTCCATTGTCATATACAAAAGAGAATGTCCTGTTAGCATCTCCCGAAAGATAGTAGTCCTCTAACTCAAACCGGTCTGCCAGCTTTACATCTCCATCATATTCATACATGGAAAAGACAATCTTTGTGGGCTCAGTAAGCTCCGCAGCAAGCATCTCATCTTCATTATCATTATCAAAATCATCGATCATGTATCCTATGCATCCCAGGCGCACATTGGAATAATCCTCTTCGTATCCGGTTGAGGTCTCTACCGTTAAATAATCTGATTCCGTTCCCTGTATAAGATCGAAGCTGTCGGCATACTGAAGAAAAGCATCTCTGGCAGATATCTGTACATTAGTGTAATCCTCTCCGCCTTCGTCAGCATCTCCATCTGTTTCTGCAAAAGACATTCCATCAGTTCCGCTTTCTTCATCAGTAGCCGTACCTTCTCCTCCCTCATTCTGTTCATCTAGATTTTGGTTTTCAGAGCCCTCACTGTTTTCTAAACTCACAATCTGCTGCGTACTGTCCTGATCATTTGACCTGTCAGGGAGAACACCGGTCAATGCAGCCGTCGCGGCGCCAAGGGTAACTACTCCCGCTACTATCGGAACTAAGAGCCTTGTCTTTGCAGTAGTCGCTGCTGTTTCTGCCGCCAGCTTTCCTGCCGTTGATGATGTTACTCTATCTGTTTCATATGCAGTCACAGATATATTGTCTATTCCAGAATTTGTCGCTGCCATTTTTTCTGTCTGAGAAACTGGCACTGACACAGCTTTCGCACCGGCAGCTACCCCCTTTGAATACAGTGAGTATAATTCTGCAGACATGGCAGGGACAGTACCTTCTGCCGCATAGGACTTCACTTCGAATCCAAACAGGAAAAGCATAAGTCCTGCGAAAGAGTACAGCTTTACTCCCTGTTTCTTTTCCACATCACCTACCGCTTCCCTTATCTTAGACTTGGCGCGGCTTAGATGAGATTTAACCGTATTTACCGGTATTCCAAGCTGCCCGGCGATTTCTTCCTGTTTCTGTTCATTATAGTAATAACCTATCACGCAGGCTCTCTGCACATCGCTCAGATCATCTATTATTCCGCGGATCATCTCAATTTTTGCTCTGTTGTCAAGGATATTTTCCGGGATAAAAGACTCATCATCAGCCAGAGACTCAAAGAAATCATTAGACTTCCCTTCGTCATCTGTCTGCTCATCTACAAGAAGATCCCTGTCTTTTTTGATATATGCAAAGCATTTTCTATTGGCAATAGTTGCTGCCCAGCTCAGGAAATCCTCTGAAGACTTGAGACTATGTATGCCCTTGAAGATCTCAACATATGCTTCCTGCAGCATATCCTGGGCTGCGTCCTCATCTTTTACTATATGCATCACACAGGTGTGAAGGTATTTATAGCTTCCTTCATATACATCCTTAAATGCATCATTATCGCCTTGTCTTAATCTCTCTACATAATTTAACAGTTCCGCCGGTGTTTTCATTTTTCCTTTATCCTTTACATGTTATATCTATCCAAGACTCTTTGACATTTATCTGGTCGCCCTCAGGCGCACCTCGTATTATCACTCTCTGGCCTTTTCGTAAAAAAATTGCATCCTTAACCGCCTGTTTATTCTGGGAGCAAACCTGATAGCTATCCCCGCCACTTGCAACATGGTACTTCACTTTGTTACCGGCAATCTCGATATTGCCTTCTATCTTTCCCTCTACACGCATAGTCCATCCCTTTCATTATAATGCCGGAAGCAAACAAGGTTTCTGTCATTTACTGTTACATCTATATAGTGTGTAGATTGTCCAAAAAGGTTGCACCCTATAATTGGGGTTATTCCGTGTGTCAAAAAAGAATAAAAATATTTTTAAAAAATATTTTTTAAAAGCGCAACTTTTTTGAAACCCGACTGCACTATATAGATGTAACAGTTAAAAACAAAGGAAATAAATCAGATCAGAAAGGATCGATAAATGAAATCACCCTATACAAATGTAAATGAAATAAAAAGCTTTGAGAATGGTTTCCCCTGATAATATCAATTGACTACCACAAAGCGAAACTATAAACTTATTATGTTGGGCACTCACCAGACGGGTGATGATCCATACAAAATTCAGGCACGAGTTGCCGATAAAAAAGGAGTGTTGTTATGAACAAAAAAAGATTCTTGTCACTGGCGTTAGCTTTTGCCATCATATTTACGGCTGTTACTGCCGGGTTTCCTCTTCAGAGTAAAGCGTATGACGGGTGGTTAAGCGTTGTTCAAAAAGCCAGTCTAAACACCGATTATGGAAAACTCTTACAGGATGTAGACAATTACTCATATGGGACTTTATTTAATAACAATAACAATGAGTATTGGTTCCAGGTTTTTGAAGTCAATATATCCCAAAGCACTACTCTTCATATCCTGTTTGATACCAGAGCGCAGCAAGATCAAGGCAGATTAGACTTTGGGGTCTCTGGTTCAAATTGGGAGAATTTTCATAGCAAAGAAAATTATTCACCAGCTACAGGCATATATTCCGAAGACTGTTACTGTGATGTCACTCCCGGAACCATTTATATTATGGTATACAAAGATGGTTCTAGTTGGATGGATAAAACAACGCTTTCTGAAAGAATCCCACAAAACAGCTGTTCTTTCAAATTTGAAGCCAGATCAGCATCTACCGAAACCATCAGTAATCTGGGAAAAACCACTGTGTCACTTGATCGGAAAAATCTCAAGATTGAACAGTATAAATCCCAGCAGCTCTACGCAACAGTAGAGCCCAACCAGAGTGTAACCTGGAGCAGCTCTAATTCAGATGTTGCATCAGTAAGCACATCTGGAAAGGTTACCGCACAGAGCGTAGGCACCGCTACAATCACAGCCTGGAGCAGTGATAATAGGGCTACCGCATCCTGCAATGTAACAGTTGTAAAACCTGCAATTATTACCAAAGTAAAAAACACTAAGCCTGTTATAAACAAGAATTCTTCCACGAGATCATCCATCACATTAAAGCTCAGAAGTGGGTCTTTCGTAAAAGGTCAGAAGTTCCAAATCCAGTACAAGAGAAAGGGAGCATCTAAGTGGAGCCTTCTCGCAGACAAGGGGGCCTCTTCACTGATTGTTAAAAACCTGAGAAGAAATACCAATTATCAGCTTCGTGTCAGAGAATATGTAAAATTAAAAGATGCATATTACTATGGCAAGTGGTCCAAAACTGTAACTGTTAAAACAATGAAATAATTAGAATCATTTACCAGCATAACAAAAACACCAAATCTCAGATCATACAAATGAGATTTGGTGTTTTTTATTATAAGTATCGTTTTATCTGCTCCAGACCGTAGGCCCACAGCTCTTTTCCCATGGTCATAACCGGGACGATTATCCTGATATCAGTCACATATTCAACAATCAACACAATTATAAAGGCCTCGGCAGCACCCATGACTGCACCCATGATCCTGTCTGCTGCCCCCAGCACAGGGACCTCTCTGATGCCCCTCAGAGCCTTGCCAATTGCCGACATAATTCTGTAAATAATGAATGCGGCAACCAGGTATCCAACCTTAGGTGCAATGCTCCCAAAATTCTGTGTCAGTACACTCCCGGCTATGGTCATCACATAGTAGACCGCAGCAAAAGAAGCTATCACAGCAATAAGGCCCGTTGCTTCCGCAAACAGGCCATTATTTGTTCCATATGATATCCGCCAGAGAAAGAGGCAGACCACAACAATTGCTATAACCATCTGTGAAATTTCAAAGTTCATAAGCTTTCCTACTTTAAATTCATCGTCTGTACTGTATCCTTTGTCACAAGAACAAACCGGCTCCTTATGGATGTTGGCACCATCACCCTCACAGGAGACTGGAATTCACCCTGATATTTAACATGTCCGTTCATGTCCATAATAAGACACTCATCCTCGTTATAGATAACAATCTGGTCATTGCTGAACTGTATATCAGAATACTCAATGTCAAAAAAGGCTGTCATCTCTGAATTGCCCTTCTCATTGTATACCTGCAGCCTGTATGTCCCATCAGAAGTACTGTTGGGAAAGACAATTCCAACGTGCCTGTCATTGTAGTAGATCGACTTGATCTGCTCCTGGCCTGTCAGGATCTCCGCCTGGCTTACCGGCTTCTGATCACCAGTGTAAAACATTATGCGGTCATCCGATACCCCAAAGGCAGCTCCTGCACTCATAAACTGGACATAGGGGACAACAACGCCGGGGTAGTCATATCCACTGGCATAGTTGTCGATGGCATTCTGGCCCACTGATCCAAAGTTAAAAAATGCGACGCTGGTCTTTAATGAGCCCTCCTCAGGATAAAGGTATGATACACATACCAGTTCACCGTTGGGGGAAATACTGATCGCAACAGGATAGCCGCTGTCCTTCATTGTGGTCTTAAAATTTGCAAGGGTATTGCCCTGGGAATCATAGAGATATATCCAGGTGACATCAATTCCGTCCAGGACCGCCGCCACAACCCCCTGTGAGGAAACACAGAAATCTCTGATAGGAAGGTTTGTGTCGACCTGTCCCATGGTGCCGGTGGTGCTGTTCACATAGATATTATGTCCGTTATAATCACCAACAGCCACCACATTTCCACAGGTGTGAGCTATTGGATTCTGCATCTCATAGGTCTGATTCCAGAGCTGCTTCCCCACGGAGTCCAGACAGCTTATACCGTCTTTACTGAATTGTACGATGTATCCATCCAGTCCAATAACTTTGGAATCAATGCTATTTGTTATAGCTGCTCCATCAGTTACAACTGACTCAGAATACTCTTTATCCCTCCACCCAATGTATATGAGTGCGATAAAAAATACCGAGAATCCAACAATCATGACAGTTCTGACTGCCACCGCCACTCTGTGACTTCGAATTTTCTCCTGATAGGTTGGTTCAGAGCCGGAAGCTCTCTGGCTTTCATCCGACTTATTTAATTTTTCAGCATAGGAACTAAAATCCCTTACTTCAGCCAAAGATCATCCTCCGGAAAAAAATCATTATGAAAACTGATAAATTGTGATTGCATCATACTCTCTATCCGGCCCAAATACGCAGTCCGGGAAGCCCTCCTGATTGATTGAGTTGGGATAGAACTGTGTCTCCAGGCAGAACCCATCGCGGTTTTTGTAAACCACACCGCCTTTTCCTTTATCGCTCTTAAGGAAATTTCCCGTGTAAAGCTGAACTCCTGGAAGTGTTGAGGAGCAGGTCATTGTGATGCCCGTGTCAGGAGATGACACTGTTGCCACCATTCTCCTGGTGCCATCAGCATTATCCACCACAAAGTTGTGATCATATCCGCCGACAAACTTTAGCTGTGCATTGTCTTCCTCTATGTCTCTTCCAATTGTCTTTTCCTGTCTGAAGTCAAATGGTGTGCCGGTTACATCGGCAATCTCTCCGGTAGGTATGGCCGCAGAATCAATGACCGGTGTAAAGGCAGAACAGTTCATCTTCATGGTGTGGTCAAGGCAGCTGCCCTTGCCGCTGAGATTAAAATATGAATGATTAGTCATGTTGATAAGGGTCTTGGCATCGCTTGTGGCATGATAATGGAGAGAAATAGCATTGTCATCACTTATAGTATAAGTGATCTCAAAATGCCTGTTTCCCGAAAATCCCAGGTCACCGTCCTCCACATCCAGGGAAAACTTCACGAAGTTATCTCCCTCTTCCGCATCCCATACACGCTTGTGAAAACCATTGTTCATATCAGAATGGAGATTGTTGGGTCCATCATTTATCGGAAGGATAAACTCTTTTCCATCAATCGAATACTTAGCTCCTGCAATCCTGTTGGCAGACGGGCCAACAGCTACTCCAAGGAAGCAGTCATTGTCAAAATACTCCTTGTAGTCATCATAACCAAGTACCACATCCACCTTGTTGCCGTCCTTGTCAGGAACAAAGATGTTCCTTATGGTGCACCCGTAATTCAGGACATCTACTTCCATCCCCGAATTGTTGGTAAGGTGATAAACATAGATTGGTGCTCCACTAAGTGCTTCTCCCCAAAACTCTCTTTTAACCGCCATTTCAGTTTCCTCCTTAATTGATTAAGCAAAATTGTCAAAGCTCTGTCCTGCCCTCCAGTGCCCGAAGAAGGGTGACCTCGTCAATATACTCCAGGTCCCCGCCAACAGGCACACCGCTGGCAATCCTCGTAACTTTTATTCCCGTCGGCTTAATAAGCTTGCTGATGTACATAGCAGTGGTCTCGCCCTCCAGGCTGGAATTGGTGGCAATTATCACCTCGTCAGCCTCCTGGGTCTGAAGTCTCTGCATCAGCTCGGTGAGCCTTATGTCCCCGGGACCAATCCCCATCATGGGGGAAATTGCCCCGTGAAGGACATGATATACACCCTCATACTTGCCGGTCTTTTCGTATGCTGCCAGATCCCGCGCATTCTCCACCACCATTATGGTGCGGTGGTCACGCCTTTCATTGCTGCAGATAGGACATACATCCTCATCTGTGAGAGTGCAGCATACATTACAATAATGGACATTTTCCCTGGCGTCCGTTATGGAGTCCGCCAGCCTCTTCACCCTGTCCTTGGGCAGATTGATTATATAAAAAGCCAGTCTCTGAGCCGACTTGCCTCCTATTCCCGGAAGAGAAGCCAGCTCATCAATCAAACGGTTAATATGTCCGCTGTATAATTCCATCAGAAAGGAAAGCCTCCGCCTAATCCACCTGTCATCTTGCCCATCATAGCCTCGTTGGCCTCATCAGCCTGCTTCATCGCCTCGTTGAAGGCAGCGACGATCATGTCCTGCAGTGTCTCCACATCATCCGGATCAACTGCTTCGGGAGAAATAGTGACACTCTTGACATTTTTATTCCCAAAAACTGTTATCTCCACTGCCCCGCCGCCGGCCTTGGCAGTGAACTCTTTAGTCTCCAGCTCCTTCTGGTTCTCCTCCATCTGGCGCTGCATTCTCTGCGCCTGCTTCATAAGATTGTTCATGTTGCCCGGCATTCCCCCGGGAAATCCTCCACGCTTTGCCATTATTCATCCTCACTTTCATCTTCTGTTACTATATCAAAATTTATGGACTGCAGATTAACGTAATTCTCCTCAAAAACCTGCTGTGGCGGCAGGAACCTGGTCTCGTACACCACATGCTTGCCCATCAGTTCATCTATAAACTGCTGAAACTCTTCTGCCGATTCTCCACCGGAGTACTTGTCAGCTATCTGCTTGTTGTCAAACACAATCTGTAGCGTATCATCGTTGCCAAGACTCAGCCTGGCCTTCTGCATATATATCTTCATGGGGTTTTCCATCCTGGCTATAGCCTTGGACCACCCGCTTACAAGCTTCTTTATATCCTCGGGAACCGCACGGTCAAGTTTTTTGACGTCCTTAGGAGCACTTACCGCCGCCCCGGTTCCTGACGCGGGTGCCACTGAAATCTCTCCCGCCTGTATGCTGTTCATAAACCTTGCGCTCTTCTCATTCTGCTGCTCAAGGGCCCTGATCCTGTCCTCAAAGGATTCCTTGTCCCCGTCCATTTGAGGCTTGCACAGCCTTATAAGGGTTATCTCGATCAGAATCCTCTTCTGGGTGGCGTACCTTATATCAGAAGAGAGTTCGGAAAAGATCCTTATGAATCGGAGAATTGTATCGGTGTCAGCCCCTTCTGCCTGCTCTTTTAAAGACTTGAGGTTCTCCGTGGAAATGTCCACCACATCCTCCATCTGGTCCGATGCCTGCACCAGCATCAGGTTCCTCAAGTACCAGACAAAGTCGTTGACAAACTGAGTGAGCTCCCTGCCCTGAATAACCACCTCTGAAAGGATCCTCAGTGCATCGTTGGAGTTCCTTGTGTAGACTGCGTCAAAGAGTCTTTTGAAAACCTCTGTATCCACAGCGCCAAGAACGCCGAGAACCTTGTCGTAGGTGAGCTCCTGTCCATAATTGAAGGCGATGCACTGATCCAGAAGACTCAGGGAATCACGCATGGAGCCGTCAGCCGTCTTGGCAATGTATCTGAGCGCTCTCTCCTCAACATTTATCCCCTCGGCATCCACAACCTGCCTCAGTCTCCCCTCAATAGTGTCTATCGTTATCCTGTGGAAATCATATCGCTGACATCTGGACAGGATTGTGATGGGGATCTTGTGAACCTCGGTGGTGGCAAGTATGAACATAACGTAGGAGGGTGGCTCCTCCAGTGTCTTTAACAGCGCATTAAAAGCACCCGTCGAGAGCATGTGCACCTCGTCGATGATATAGACCTTTCTTTTGCCTTTGGTCGGGGAATAGGAGACCTCGTCGATGATCTCTCTGACATTATCAACACCGTTGTTGGAAGCAGCATCAATCTCTATGACGTTCATGCTGTTGCCGGCGGCAATCTCCCTGCACATCTCGCATTCACCGCAGGGACTTCCGTCCACAGGATTCTCGCAGTTGACTGCCTTCGCCAAAATTTTCGCAACAGAAGTCTTACCTGTTCCGCGGGTCCCGCAGAACAGGTAAGCATGTCCGACTCTGTCTGATCTTATCTGATTCCTGAGCGTTGTAATTATGTGATCCTGGCCCTTGACATCCTCAAAGACCGGGGGTCTGAACTTCCTGTATAGTGCTACATAACCCATTTACAAAAATCTACTCCAACAAAACTTAAATGCTTTTGGCAAAAGAGTTCCTTAATCCCCAAAGCATACTCCCAGCATCTTGGCCTCCTTGATGATGCTTGCATCAGGTGAGACATATTTGAGCTTGCCTGCAATCTCGGAAAGAGGAACCTTGACGATCTCCCTGTTCTTGTAGGCAACCATAAAGCCATATTCCTTGTTGAGGATCAGCTGTCCTGCCTCTGCTCCAAGCCTTGAAGCAAATACTCTGTCATAGGGATCAGGTGCTCCGCCCCTCTGCATATGACCGGGAACAGTTACACGAACCTCATGTCCGGTCTTTTTCTGGATTGTCTCTGCAATTTCATAGGATACGGAAGGATAACTGTAGTTAGCCATCTTCTCCTTGTATTCCTTCTTGGAGAGCTTGGCGTCCTTCTTGGAAATTGCGCCCTCAGCCACGGCAATAATGGTAAACCTGCTGCCTCTCTTATCCCTTGCCTCAATGGCATCACAGATCTTGCCGATATCATAAGGGATCTCAGGAATAAGGATGACATCTGCACCGCCTGCCAGGCCTGCATTTAATGTGAGCCATCCAACCTTGTGTCCCATTACTTCTATAATAAATACACGGCCATGAGAATCGGCTGTTGTGTGAATATTGTCAATAACATTTGTTGCAACATCTACTGCGCTCTGGAAACCAAAGGTCATATCTGTTCCCCAGAGGTCATTGTCGATAGTCTTGGGAAGGGATACCACATTCAGTCCCTCTTCAGAAAGAAGGTTGGCGGTCTTCTGAGAGCCGTTACCTCCAAGCACCACCAGGCAGTCAAGCTGAAGCTTATGATAGTTCTGCTTCATGGCCTCTACCTTATCAAGACCGTTCTCATCAGGCTCCCTTATGGTCTTAAAGGGAGTTCTGGAGCTTCCAAGGATCGTTCCGCCCTTGGTCAGTATTCCTGAGAAATCCTTGGATGTAAGCATACGGAAGTCGCTGTAAATTAGGCCCCTGTATCCATTCTTGAATCCATAGAATTCCACTTCCTGACCGCTGTGCGCAATACACTTAACAACGCCGCGCATTGCTGCATTCAAAGCCTGACAGTCGCCACCACTAGTCAACATACCAATTCTCATCATGTGAAAAGGCCTCCTTTGAATTAACCTATTTGTAGACGCACACTACTAGTAATTATACATAATAAAAATCTTTATGCCAAGTAAAGCGTTGACTACCACCAATTAAAAAAGTATAATTAAATTCGCTTTGGAGCTTTATCCAAAGAATCCGGAGTCGTATCAAAGTGGTCGTAATGAGGCGCACTCGAAATGCGTTTGTCCTTTCTGGGCACGAGGGTTCGAATCCCTCCGACTCCGCTGACATTAAACAAGGAGCTTCCCCGATAAATGGAGAAGCTCCTTTTTGTGTGTTTATAAAATCAGATTGCAGTATACGCGCCCTTCATGCTTCTTACAAATTCTCCTACATGGGCAGGTGCATCTTTACCGTACTGGCCGATGATCCGGACAATGGCAGAGCCCACAATGGCTCCGTCTGAAATCTGCGCCATCTCAGCTGCCTGCTGTGGTGTGGATATACCAAAGCCGACGGCACAGGGCACTGATGCACTCTTTTTGACCTTGTCCACCAGGTCTTTTACATGGGTGTTTATGCTGCTCCTCTCCCCGGTAACCCCCAGGGACGAAACTATGTATATAAAGCCCTTTGCATTCTCAGCTATCCTGGAGATACGCTCCTCGGAGGTGGGTGCCACCATGGAGATGAAGTCTATTCCGTGGGCCGCAGCTGCAGCCTCAAACTCCCCTTTCTCCTCAAAGGGCACATCCGGGAGGATTATCCCGTCCATCCCCACTTCGGAGCACCTTGAAAAGAATCTGTCGGGGCCGTAGGAGAACACCACGTTGGCATAGGTCATGAAGACCATGGGCAAATGGACCTGCTGTCTTACCTCGCTGACCATCTCAAATATGTCATCGGTGGTTATGCCGTTTTTAAGCGCCCTTATGTTGGCTCCCTGTATCACCGGACCCTCCGCCGTTGGGTCTGAGAACGGGATTCCCAGCTCAATGAGGTCAGCTCCGTTTTCCTGTAGCTCCATTATGATCTTCCTGGTGGTATCAAGGTCGGGGTCCCCGCATGTTATGAAGGGAATAAACGCCTTCTTATTATCAAAAGCCTCTGCTATCTTACTCATGGATATCCTCCCCTCTGTAGCGCGCTATCATGGCGCAGTCCTTGTCTCCCCTTCCGGAGATGGTCACAACGATTATGTCATCTTTGCTCATGGTGGGCGCCAGCTTTATGGCATAGTGCACAGCGTGTGCGCTCTCAACAGCAGGTATAATTCCCTCTGTTCTTGACAGATATTCAAAGGCCTCAACCGCCTCCTCATCAGTGACAGGCACATACTCTGCCCGTCCTGTGTCGTGAAGGTAAGCATGCTCCGGTCCGATACCCGGGTAATCCAGCCCCGCTGAAATGGAATAAACGGGAGCTATCTGTCCGTATTCATCCTGGCAGAAGTAGGACTTCATGCCGTGGAAGATTCCTATCTTACCGGTGTTCACCGTGGCCGCGGTCTCAAAGGTATCAATTCCTCTTCCTGCAGCCTCGCAGCCGATGAGCCTTACTTCCCTGTCCTCTATGAAGTTGTAGAAGCTTCCCATGGCGTTGCTCCCACCGCCCACACAGGCAATGACAGCACTGGGAAGTCTCCCCTCCTTTTCCAGTATCTGTTCCTTGATCTCCTTGGATATGACTGACTGGAAGTCTCTTACAATGGTTGGGAAAGGATGTGGTCCCATGACAGATCCGAGGCAATAATGGGTGTCATCGATCCTCTTGGTCCATTCCCTCATGCACTCGCTCACGGCGTCCTTGAGGGTTGCCGTTCCGGTGGTGACAGGTACCACGTCTGCCCCCAGAAGCTTCATCCTGTATACGTTGAGGGCCTGGCGTTCTGTGTCCTCTTTTCCCATGAACACCACGCACTCCATTCCCAGAAGTGCTGCCGCCGTGGCTGTCGCTACACCGTGCTGTCCTGCGCCGGTCTCTGCTATCAGCCTTGTCTTTCCCATCTTCTTTGCCAGAAGCGCCTGTCCAAGCACATTGTTGATCTTGTGGGAACCGGTGTGATTGAGGTCCTCCCTCTTAAGGTAGATTTTGGCCCCGCCCAGGTCCCTGGTCATCTTCTCTGCGTAGTAGAGCCTTGAGGGTCTTCCCGCATAGTCGTTAAAGAGCTCCGTCAGCTCCCTGTTGAACTCCGGGTCGTTCTTGTAGTGGTTATAGGCCTTCTCAAGCTCGATCACCGCATTCATCAGGGTCTCCGGGATGTACTGCCCGCCGTGTATCCCGAATCTTCCGCTCCTTAGCTCCTGATTTTCTGTATCTCTGACATTTTCCACGAATTTTTCCATCTTACTCATATCCTTTACTCCATCTGTCTCTATACCGCTGCTGACATCAACTCCAAAGGGCTTAAGTTCCCTGATCGCCTCTGATACATTGCCCGGGTCAAGTCCTCCTGCCAGGAAGTACTCTCTTTTAAATCCCGCGAGCAGCTGCCAGTTGAACCTCTGACCGCCGCCTTTTCCCGCATCGAACATTATCATGTCCGCAAAAGAGCTCCCGGCCGCCTTCACACTCTCCTCATCCCTGACCTTAAATGCCTTTATGACCGGAACTCCCAGGTCCTTTACCTGCTTTATGTACTCCTCATTCTCATTGCCGTGAAGCTGGGCCACATCGATTATTCCCTCGCCCACAAGTTCCCTGACAAAAGAAATGTCCTCGTCCACAAAGACCCCGACCGCCTTTATCCCGGGATTCAGACAGGCTTTAAGCTCAGCCGCCCTGTCCTTTGAAAGATTCCTGTGGCTCTTTTCATAAAAGACAAAACCCACATAGTCAGGCCTCAGTTCGTTAGCCTTCTCTATATCCCTTTTTGACATCATCCCGCAAAGCTTTACTGCAGTCATCGACATATCCCTCTTTAAAAAGCGCATTATTTATGGCCACCGGCGCCCTTGAGTTCCTCAAGCTTCGCCCTCTTGTCGGGGGCTCTCATCAATGTCTCCCCGATCAGGGCTGCATTAACGCCGGCTCCTCTTAGAAGCTCCACATCCTCAGCGGTCTTTATCCCGCTCTCCGAGACGAAGATGACATCCTCTGGGACCATATCCCGAAGGCTTCTGCTGTTTGAGGTGTCTACAGAAAAATCCCGCAGGTTCCTGTTGTTTACTCCCACTATCCTGGCACCGCACGTAAGGGCAGTCTCTATCTCTTTTCCATCGTGGGCCTCCACCAGGGCGCTCATCCCAAGCTCATCGCAGACTTCGATGTACCCGGCGATCTGCTCCTTAGTGAGTATGGAACAGATCAAAAGAACTGCCCTGGCCCCAAGGAGCTTCGCCTCATATATCATGTACTCATCCACTGTAAAGTCCTTGCGTATGCAGGGAATGTTCACAGTCTCTGCAATCTGCCTGAGGTACTCGTCACTACCCAGAAACCACTTTGGCTCCGTCAGGACCGAAATGCAGTCAGCCCCTGCCGCCTCATACTCCTTTGCTATTCCGAGATAGTCAAACTCCTCTGCGATGATGCCCTTTGATGGAGAGGCCTTCTTGCACTCGCAGATGAAGGCGATGTCATCCTTTCGAAGAGCTTTTTCAAATTCAAAGTCCCCCCTGGGAAGGGCTTTGGCTCTCTGCCTGATCTCCGCTGCCGGGACGGTCGCTTTTGCCGCCGCAACTCTCTCTTTAGCGTAGTCAGACAGCTGTGTAAGTATATCCATATCCTGCTCCCTGTGTGTGTCAGGCTCTGTTGCTGACTTCAATGAACTTCTCAAGTGTCTCAAGGGCCTTTCCCGAATCTATGAGTTCTGCTGCCAGCTTCACGCCGTCCTCAAAGCTCTCTGCCTTTCCTCCTATATAGAGCGAAGCCCCGGCATTCAAAAGAACTGCATCCCTCTTGGGACCCTTTTCTCCACTCAGGATAGCCCTTGTAATCTGAGCGTTCTCCTCGGGAGTGCCACCCTTAAGGTCGTCCTTGGTGCATCTTGTAAATCCGAAGTCCTCGGGCTCAATGGTGTAGCTCTTGAACCATCCGTTATTTATCTCGCACACCTTGGTTGGTGCACTCATGGATATCTCATCCAGTTTGTCGGTGCCATATACAACCATACCCCTCTTCACCCCAAGGTTCATGAGAACCTGTGCAAGGGGCTCCACCAGATAGGCGTCGTATACTCCCAGAAGCTGCATGGAGGGAACTGCCGGGTTGGTGAGGGGTCCAAGAATATTGAACACTGTCCTGAATCCCAGCTCCTTCCTGATGGGTCCCACATACTTCATTGAGGTGTGGTACTTCTGGGCAAAGAAGAAGCACATTCCAACTTCATCAAGGAGCTCCACGCACTTCTCAGGATCCTGCTGGATGTTTACCCCAAGGGCCTCCAGGCAGTCAGCGGTCCCGCAAAGTGAGGATGCTGCCCTGTTGCCGTGCTTGGCGACCTTCATCCCCCCGGCTGCTGCCACAAGACCTGATGTTGTTGAGATGTTAAAGCTCCCAGCCTTGTCGCCGCCGGTCCCCACGATCTCAAATACATCCATTCCGGTCTCAACTTTGGTTGCATGCTCTCTCATGGCTGCAGCGCAGCCTGCTATCTCATCCGTGGTCTCTGCCTTGGCGCTCTTTGTTGAAAGAGCTGACAGAAATGCCGCATTCTGGGTGGGAGTACTCTCACCACTCATGATCTCGTTCATCACTGTGTAGGCCTCATCATAGGTAAGGTCTTCTTTGTTTACGATTTTTTCGATTGCTTCTCTGATCATCCTTCTACCTCCATAATTTTCCCGGGTCTATCAAGGATTTTATTATAAGAAATAAAAAAGTCCCTGATAGAAACATCAACATTTCTATCAAGGACGAATCGGCTAATCTATTCACCATCCGCGGTGCCACCTTGAATTCACGGTCTGACCCGTGCACTTAACAGGATACCTTCATATCCCCGGCAACTGACGTATGCCCCACGTTGCAGAATACTCGGCCGGTTTGCAAGCCTTTCACTGCACCCTCTGCGGTCCATTTGACAATCTGTTTCACGTCCGGCTCCCACCTGCCCGGGCTCTCTGTGCTGGCATTATTGCCTTTATCTCCGCTTCATCGGTTTAAACTATTAAGTTGTTAAAATATTATACTGACCTGAGCAATCTGTCAATAACTTTTTTATCCAAGTCTTTCGCCGCACTTGGTACATACTCCCCTGCCGCCCAGGTACATCTTGAAAACCGTAAAATCATTACATTTGCTGCACTTGTGCTTCTCATAGGACCATGTCATGCCCTGGCTGTTTGTCTCTCCACTGTGAGCAGATGCTACAACGCCTCCGCTGATCCCCTCAAGCTCTTCCTCTGTTACTGTATTCTTAATATTCTCATTCATATCAGCATCTCCTTCTTCACGCGTAATACTTATCTGCTAATTTATACGAATGCCCACAAAGAATGTCAAAACTTTTTTATCTAAAATGAATACTTCAGGACCAGCTCGCTCAAACGCCTATAGGTTCCCCTTGGCACAGTGAACTCCTTACCATTCTCCATGACCACACTGTCCCTGGTTATCTTCAGGACTCTCTTGAGGTTGATCATGCACTTGACTCCCAGCATATAAAAGTACTGGTAGTCCAGTTCTTCAATCAGGGCCTGCATGGTACTCCTTATGAGGAAGCTGTTCTCCAGCACCACGATCCTCTTGTAGTGATCCTCTGATTCTATATATATTATATCCTCCACCGGAATCTTGTGGACCTTACCGCTCTCCCGGAAAGTCATATAGCGGATTTCCTCGGCGTCATTGCACACCCTGTCCATGGCGTCGAAAAAATCCTCCTCAAGAATCGGCTTCTCCAGGTAGTGAACTGCCTGTATCCGGAAAGCCTCCCTGTAAAATGCATTTGAAGAGGTCATAAAGATGATGCTGGCCTCACTGTTTTTGCTCTTGATGCTCTTTGCCAGATCGATCCCGTTTATCCTGTCAATGTAGATATCCAGAAGGAATATGTCAAAGTTCTTTTTATCAATGGCATCCAAAAGGTCCAGTGAGGTGTAAAACACCTCCACCTCATATTCCATGTCGCCCCTTTGGGCCGCATACCTCTTTAAAAGCTCTGCCGCCTCTGCAGCAGAGCTTTTCTCATCGTCACATATTGCAATACTGTACATATAAAGTCTTATCCCTTGAAGTCTATACTCTGTCCTATGCTCTTCTCGTACGGGGTCTGGACAGAATCTGCCCTCATACTGAAATTGTAGTCATCTATCTTCTTAAGGAGCTCCTCCACAGAGTCAGCCTGGAGGATAACGTAGTCCTCCTCGTCCTCAGCCTCCTCAGCCTTGCCGGCCTTCTCAGTGATCTTCTCCTTTATCTTTTCTGCCTGTTCCTTCTTGAGCTCCTTCTTCTCGGCGGCCTTCTCCGCCTTCTTTTTGGCGGCCCGCTTCTCCTGGAGTTTGGCTGTCATGTCGGTGTTGGACTTACTCATAACAGCAAAGAATGAAGCCTTGCCGTCGTCACCCACCTGCATTCCGATGGTCTTGATCCCGGGCTTGGTCTGCATTGCGCTCTTGAGCTGTGGCATCTGGGACTGAGCCTTGGAGATAAGCCCCTCATACTTGGCCCTGTAATTCTCGTCGGTGGCCATCCTCTCGATCTTTTCCTCGTCGATGAGTACCACCATCCTGTTGGCGTTGCCAAAGGAGCTGGCATTCTGTTTGGCGTAGTCCTTCATGTCCTTGCTCACAAGGACAAAATCCATTCCGGAGAATTTCTTTTTGAGCTCCTCGTAGTATTTGGCACCCTCCTCAGAGAGCTGTGCCTTTCCTATCGTCTTACCGTAGTTGCCGGTGGTTTTTTTGGTTTCGGAAGCACCTGAACTTTTGACTGCCTCATAGGCACCGCTTCCAGCCGCGATCTCAGAAATATTACCCATGGTTCCCTCCTTTTCCCGGGCCAGGCCCGTCAGCATCCTTGCTTGTTTAGGCATACTATGCCTTATTCGTTCTATAGTAATATATCGTACACTCCGCAGAATAACTTTAGGGCCATGGAAATATTTTGGATATTGGCGTCACTTTTTTACATCTGATGCCGCACCACCTTGTATTCGTCGCCATCCTGATAGTAGGGACAATCCCTGGAGCCCCCGCTCATGATACGGAAGTAGTCGTCCTCGTCCATGTTGACCATGCAGGTGTAGCACTCCCAGTCCTCATCATATGCATAGTTGGCGCAGCTGTCACAGATCATACAAAATCCTCTCTCATGGGGTTGAATATGTCAAGGAGAATCCCCGCCTCAAGGCAGACACAGCCATGGACAACATCATTGGTCTTGAGCATGGTGTCGCCTGCTTTCACGATCTTTTTGACTCCGTCTATCTCGAACTCGAATTCCCCGCTTACCACGTAGGTTATCTGGGTGTGGGGATGATGGTGGAGCGCCCCAACAGCCCCCTTCTCGAAGGTATTCTCAACGCACATCAGATCCTTGGTATATGCCATGACCCTTCTCACTACGCCGTTGCCCTGGTCCTCTGCCTTTGCATCCTTATGAAAAACCCATCTCTCATCAATCATGTCTTTTCCTCCAATGTCCTGATTCAAAAATTCATGGCGTCAATATATCCGGCGTCAAAGTCGTCCATCCGGGCCAGAGTGACTACTGTCGCCCTCTCTATGATCTCATCAAGGGCCCTCTCGGCTTCCCTGCGCGTCGCCGGTCCTGCAAGATGCGCCCCTGCATACCTTATGGCCCCTTCCAGCGCCGTATTGCCCGCCAAAACCATCTTATCATCAAATCCCTCCGGAAACATCCGGATATTTTTAATCCTGTCAGGGAAAATATTGCTGCCAAAGCCCCCGGACACATAAACCCTGTCAGGAACAGCTCCGTCAAGCAGAGCCCTCATACCGGCCAGGACCGCAGCCTTGGCCAGCTGTACCTGCCTTATGTCACTCTGGGTAAAAAATATCCCGGCTTCGGCGGCCACCGGAAATCCCTTTTCAAAG
>JAEEGL016558888.1_pt1 | contig 18695 bp, 17 predicted proteins | sample 9134231 | NCBI WGS metagenome assembly JAEEGL01 (sample SAMN16246548, study PRJNA631951) | gut metagenome | biome: gut microbiome; feature: rumen; material: fiber-attached | host: Bos | place: Iran: Karaj | collected 2018-10 | reverse complement strand
GGGTTCATCGTGCTTACTTTTATAAGGAGAAATAAGATATGGAACACGCAATATCATTACTATTCAGGTCGATTTTCGTCGACAATATGATTTTTGCCTTCTTCCTCGGCATGTGCTCTTATCTGGCTGTGTCGAAGACGGTAAAGACATCATTGGGACTGGGACTTGCCGTGACCTTTGTGCTTACGGTGACGGTACCCGTGAATTATCTCTTGCAGACCAAGGTGCTGGGCGACGGTTGTCTTGTTGAGGGTGTTGACCTCAGCTACCTATCGTTCATCCTCTTCATTGGCGTGATTGCCGGTATGGTGCAGTTGGTGGAGATGACGGTTGAGAAATACTCACCTTCTCTTTATGCTGCCCTAGGCATTTTCCTGCCGTTGATTGCCGTGAACTGCGCCATCATGGGTGCTTCGCTTTTCATGCAGCAGCGCATTTTGATGGATCCCGACAACACGCAGGCCATCAGGTCAGTGTGGGACGCAGTGGTCTATGGTTTCGGTTCAGGCATTGGTTGGACGCTGGCCATTGTGTCGTTGGGAGCTATTCGTGAAAAAATGCAGTATTGCGACGTGCCCCGTCCGCTGCAGGGACTTGGTATTACGTTTATTGTCGTGGGCCTTATGGCTATGGCAATGATGTGCTTCAGTGGTCTTAATATATAATAAGGTATATGGCACAGTTTATAGCATATAGCATTGGAGTATTCTTGATAGTAATACTTCTTTTGGTAATTATCCTGCTGGTGGCAAAAAAATATCTGTCGCCCAGTGGAAACGTGAATATTGAAATCAATGGTCAGAACACCATCAATGTGCCTCAAGGATCTTCGTTGATGGCTACACTCAATGAGAACGGCATCTTCCTGCCTTCTGCCTGTGGCGGTAAAGCCTCTTGCGGACAGTGCAAGGTGCAGGTACTTGAAGGCGGTGGTGAGATTCTTGACTCTGAGAAGCCCCACTTCTCGCGCAAGGAGATTAAGGCAGGATGGCGCTTAGGCTGCCAGTGCAAGGTGAAGGGCGACCTGAAGATTCATGTTGATGAGTCTATTCTTGGTGTCAAGGAGTATGAGTGTACCGTTATCTCCAACAAGAACGTGGCTACGTTCATCAAGGAGTTTAAGGTGCAACTGCCTGCAGGTGCCCACATGGACTTCCTCCCTGGCTCGTATGCCCAGATCAAGATTCCTGCATTCGATTGCATCGACTATGATAAGGACTTCGACAAGTCGCTCATTGGTGCTGAGTATCTGCCCAGCTGGGAGAAGTTCGGACTGTTCCCCTTGAAGTGTAAGAACCCCGAACCCACCATCCGTGCCTATTCAATGGCCAACTATCCCGCTGAAGGCGATGTATTCATGCTTACCGTGCGTATCGCCACCCCGCCGTTCAAGGCTGATAAGAGCGGTTTCATGGAGGTGAATCCGGGTATTGCTTCGTCTTACATCTTCTCGCTGAAGCCCGGCGACAAGGTGATTATGAGTGGCCCTTACGGTGACTTCCATCCTCACTTCGACTCGAAGAAGGAAATGATTTGGGTTGGAGGTGGTGCTGGTATGGCTCCGCTCCGTGCGCAGATCATGCACATGACGAAGACCTTGCACACCACCGACCGTGAGATGCACTACTTCTACGGAGCACGTGCCTTGAACGAGGTGTTCTATCTGGAGGATTTCCTGGGACTGGAGAAGGAGTATCCCAACTTCCACTTCCATCTGGCCCTTGACCGTCCTGATCCCGCTGCTGATGCAGCAGGCGTGAAGTACACTCCGGGCTTCGTCCATCAGGTAATGCTGAACACCTACCTGAAGGATCATGAGGCACCTGAGGACATTGAGTACTACATGTGCGGCCCTGGCCCCATGTCGAAAGCTGTGGTGTCGATGCTCGATGGTCTTGGCGTGGAACCCGAGTCAATCATGTACGACAACTTCGGCGGATAACAACCCTTTCGTTTCACATAAAGAGGCAGGAACAGCCTTTTCCGGTCGTGTCCCTGCCTCTTTCTTTTTGGTATAGGAAATATGAAAACTGTTCACTTAGCCATTTTTGTTTCTGGTAGTGGTTCCAACTGTGAGAATATAATACGTTATTTCCAGTCGTCTGAACAGATTAAGATAAGTCTTGTAGTGAGCAACAAGGCCGATGCTTTCGCCTTGGTTCGTGCTCAGCGGTTGGGTGTTCCTACGGCTGTAGTGCCAAAATCATCCTTGGCAGATGCCAGCGTATTGATGCCTTTGCTTGAAAGTCATCATGTTGATTTCATTGTCTTGGCAGGCTTTCTTCCTCTTGTGCCCGACTATCTTATTGAGGCTTTTCCCCGCAGGATTATCAATATTCATCCTTCGTTGCTGCCCAAATATGGGGGCAAGGGCATGTGGGGCCATCATGTGCATGAAGCTGTAAAGGCTGCAGGTGAGAAAGAAACGGGTATGACGGTTCACTATGTGAGCTCCGTTTGTGATGGCGGTGACATCATAGCTCAGTTCAGGGTGTCCCTTCTTCCTTCGGATACGGCCGAAGAAATAGCCGGGAAGGAGCATCAGTTGGAGATGGACCATTTCCCGGCAGTCATTCAGCAGGTTGTCGACGAGGCGTTTCAATAAGCGCCCTTTGGCTTAAAGCGCCTCGTCGTCGGGCCGTTGTGGCTTTCTGCTCAGCTTGGGCAGATGCTTTTTCTTTCGCAGGTAGTCCGCCTTTCGGGCTTCATAATCCTGTTGGTGTTTTTCCAGAAATCCGTCGGCCATGACCTTCTATTCCTTGAACTTTGCGTAGACGATGCTGATGTCAATGCCTTTGTTGGCACCTCCTACCAGTCGTGTGCTGGTGAGCGACATGTCGTGTTCCACTTTGGTTGGAACAGTGCTGGACGACGTGGTCTTATAGGAAATGGGCACCAGCACCATTTTGTTCCAGTCTGGGTGACTGGCTTCCCAGTTAGAATCCAGCTCTTTTCCTTCACTATACATTTTCCACAAATAGGAAATCAAACTTGAGATATTTGTGAATGTGTAGGTGTTATATGTTGAATTATAGCTGGTGTAATAGGAAGTCTTGCTGTCGGGCAGCTTTTGGTTTTCAAAGAAAGACTTCAGGCTGTCTTTCTGCACCATCAAGATGTTTTGTGGTATGCCAAGCAGTCGCTTGTCGGCCGATTCGTTGTTGATTCTCTGGAATGTGATTTTTGCGGCCAGCAGCGAGTCGTTCTCATGTCCTTTCTTGATTTCTTCCACGGGAAGGGTTACTTCGGTAAAGAGTCCTGCAGGTGTCTTCAGATATGTGTGGTCTGTTTCGCTGGCCAGTTTTTCCATTACATTCTGGTCGTTGGTGATTTTTGTGGTTTGTCTCACTTCTTCCGTTCCTGCCAGCACCAATGAACTTATATAGGAGGTGTCAGCCTTCACCACATTATAGAACATGCGAAGTCCCACGTCTGTTATCTGTGAATGGAAGCCCAGGCCGTCGGTTATCTGGAAGAATACGCCGGGACACACGTTGTGGGCGAAGACGTATGAGTTGCGGAAGTTCTGCGGATGCTCATAATATTCGTTTAGAATGTAGGAAGCATAGTTGCTGTAGACAGCCCCGTCCTTGGCAGTGTAAGGCTGATTCATCGGTATGCGGATGTTGGGAAGAACGCTTGACAGTGACTTCGCATCATCATTGCCGGTCAGGTTGTTATAGGTGAAAACATGGCTTTTGCTGAATCCGTCCTGCCTGATGAGGCCCAGGCTGATAGGGTCATAGTCGGTGTAAAGCTTCTGGTTGTCTTCCACGGGTCTGTCCAGTTCCAATACCTTCATTTTCATGGCAGTGAGGCTGTCATCGCTCTTGAAGGGACTTCCCAAATAGAGAATGAGATCGCAAGAGTCGGCCACCATGTGCCCGTATTCGTCCCGTTTGGGCAGGTATTCCTTGTCAGGGGGGCTCATGGTCTCCATGATGTGAAACTGTGTGGTAAATTCGCTGGTTACCTCGGCTTCCGTCTCAGGATCTTTCACCCTGCCCAGATAGCTTTTGCTGGACAGCGAGAGCACCGAACCGGCTACCATGGTGCTTGTAGTGGCCTGAAAGGTGTTTGTGCTTATCACAAACTGGTCGCTTTCGTCGGTCAGCGACTCACCGATGGTGCCCGTGTCTTCGCTGCAAGAAGAAATGGCCATTGCCACGAGAGTGACCCCAGCCATGAATGTCAGTTTGTTCATCATTTTTCTTGATGTGTCAGAAAACAATTGTTCTTATTCTGCGTCGGGATAAATCTGGTCGTAGAAAGCCTCGTAACCGTCAGCGAAGTCTTCCTCAAAGCCCAGCAGCGGAATGTTCTTCTCTTTGGTGTAGCTAATCAGACTTTCGTCTATATCCTTGTTGGCCAGAACCACACCGTCGCTATAGTCAATGGCCAGCTTGCTCAGTTCGTCAAATCCGAAGTTGTTGTCGTAAGCCTTCAGCAGGTCGGCTTTAGCCTCGCGGTATTCTATGCACTGCTTGAAGTTCTGCCCCAAGTCCTTGTGCAGGCTCTTGGGGAAGAGCGATGTGATGACTTTGGTCTGTGCAAACGACGGCTCCTCATGGTAGGCAGTCTTTACGTAGAAGGGCACCACGGCACTCATCCAGCCCTGACAGTGAATGATGTCAGGCACCCAGCGCAGCTTCTTCACCGTCTCCAGCACGCCTCGTGCAAAGAAAATGGCACGTTCGCCGTTGTCGGGATAGTCTTCGCCCGTCTCGTCGGTGGCCATTTGTCGCTTGGTGAAATAGTCGTCGTTGTCAATGAAGTAGACCTGTATGCGAGCCGACTGTATGCTAGCCACCTTGATGATAAGCGGGTGGTCGGTATCGTTAATGATCAGATTCATGCCCGAAAGGCGAATGACCTCATGCAACTGTCCGCGTCTTTCGTTGATATTGCCCCATTTGGGCATAAACGTGCGAATCTCATGTCCTTTTTCCTGCATGGCCTGCGGTAAGGCCTTTCCCATGAGCGACATGTCGCTGTCGGGAACATAAGGAGTTATCTCCTGATTAATAAAAAGAATCTTCTTCTTAGCCATCTTTTTTGCTTTTTCACATGCAAAGGTACAAAAAAATCTGCATACATGATAATAAAATGTGCAATTTTAGGAAAAAGTGACATTTTATAGGCTTATTTTTAGTCTTTTTTTTTCTTATTCAATAAAAAAGTTGTTATTTTGCAGCCCGTTAGCGCAGATGAGCCTGTTTTAGCCTGCGCAAATTGTAAATAGAGAGAGATGGAAGTTTTCAAGAAGATTGCCGATTTGCAGAACGCTTTGTTCCTGCAACGCAAGCAAGGAAAGAAGATTGGGTTTGTGCCCACAATGGGCGCACTGCATGAGGGACATGCCTCGCTGGTGCGCCGTAGTGTTAGCGAAAACGACGTTACTGTGGTCTCGGTTTTTGTCAATCCCACACAGTTCAACGACAAGAACGATCTGAAGAATTATCCGCGCGACCTGGAGGCCGACTGCCGTTTGCTCAGCGAGTGCCGGGCTGACTATGTGCTGGCTCCCGAGGTTGAAGAAATGTATCCCACTCCTGACACCCGTCAGTTTGACTATCCGCCTGTTACCACCGTGATGGAGGGCGCCCATCGTCCCGGCCACTTCAATGGTGTTTGTCAGGTGGTCAGCCGTTTATTCTACATTGTGCGTCCCGACCGTGCCTACTTCGGTGAGAAGGACTGGCAGCAGATTGCTGTGGTAAAGGCTATGGTCAGCCATTTGCAGTTGCCTGTGCAGATTGTTGAGTGCCCCATTATCCGTGAAGCCGACGGACTGGCCCGCAGCAGCCGCAACACGCTGCTGGCTCCCGACGAGCGTGCCATTGCTCCGGCCATCTACAAAGCCCTCAGCGACAGCCTGACGTATGCCAAGACGCACACCTTGCAGGAAACTCACGACAAAGTGGTGGCCGACATCAACGGTATCGACGGACTTGAAGTGGAGTATTTCGCCATTGTCGACGGCCGTACATTGCAGGACGTCCAGCAGTGGGATGATTCACCCTACGTGGTGGGCTGCATCACTGTCTATTGTGGAAAGACTCCCATCCGACTCATTGACCATATTAAATATAAGGAGTAACAGGCATGATGATAGAAGTACTCAAGTCGAAGTTGCATTGCGTCAGGGTGACCGAGGCCAACCTGAACTATATGGGCAGCATTACCATCGATGAAGACCTGATGGATGCTGCGGGTATGATTGCCGGCGAGAAGGTGCAGGTGGTCGACAACAACAACGGCGAGCGTTTCGAGACCTACATCATCCGTGGTGAGCGGGGCAGTGGCTGCGTCTGTCTGAACGGTGCTGCCGCACGCAAGGTGCAGGTGGGCGACACGGTCATCATCATTTCCTACGCTCTGATGGACTTCGAAGAAGCCAAAACCTTTAAGCCCTCGGTGGTCTTCCCCTTGGACAATAAGATTGTGAAGTAGGGACGTCGTTTCGTCTGCGAAGCGTTTTGCTTACACGTGATTTGTCAAAATAATTCATAAAAAAAACGTCTCTGGAAAAATGCAAAATAGCTTCCAGGCTCATTGCCTGGAGGCTTTTTTTTTGTGTGTTTGTTGTTTGAAGGGTGGAAAAATGGACTTTTTACTGGTCAAGCCAGTTACTTTCAATGCAAAAACAGCATACATTTGACTCACAACTATGCTTTTTTCAAGTAGTCAACAAGGCTCTGCCGCATAGTCAGTGAGGCTCTGCCTCATGGTTAGTAAGGCTCTGCCTCATGGTTAGTAAGCCTCTGTTGTTATCTTTTTGAGTGTTTGTTTTGTAAGTGATTGATTATCAATTGTTTGCTAAAATGGCTAAAACTTTCGCGAGAATCGCTTATTTCGGGCCGAAGCAGGCTTTGCTGACTTTCGAGCGAATCTCAGAAGGGTGTTTGTCATGAAAATTCATAACAACGCTATCCAATTCTGTAGGCTGAAATTTGCATGAGTGAAATAAACTCCGTACCTTTGCAATCAAAAACCACATAAACGAGCATAATGATGAGTTCCTATCTGAACAGAGAGAATATCGCCCGCAGCAGGGATGGCGTGGAATATCATCCCCTGCGTCCCTTCCTGCCGGAGAATGCGAAGGTGCTGTTCTTGGGTAGTTTTCCACCCCAGCGCAAGCGGTGGTGCATGGACTTCTATTACCCGAACTTCATCAATGACCACTGGCGCATTGAGGGACAGATTTTCTTTGGCGACAAGAATCACTTCGTGGATCTCGATGCGAAGTGCTTCAAGATTCATGAGATTATAGATTTCTGCCAGGAGAAGGGCCTCGCTTTCTTCGACACCTCCACCGCTATCCGTCGTTTACAGGGCAATGCCTCCGACAAGTTCCTCGAGGTTGTGGAGCCTACTGACATCCTTGCCTTGCTATCTCAATTGCCTCATCTCCGTGCCATCGTCACCACAGGCGAGAAGGCCACAGAGACCATTTGCGCCTCGCTCGGCATTACAGCTATTCCCAAGGTGAATACTTTTGTAACTACTCCCCTCGACTCTAGTGGTGAGGCTCTTTTACTTTATCGCCTCCCTTCTTCCTCCCGCGCCTACCCATTATCTTTTGATAAAAAGGTGGAGGCTTATCGTCAAGTACTCAATTTACTATTATGAAGATATATTTCAACATGAAAACGAAAAACTTATTGGCGCAAGTCCCTGCATGAGTTCGCACAGTACCTGTTTAAATAGAAGACTCCGCATGAAAAAGTTCTCAATGATAGTTCTTTTTGTCCTGTTCGCATTTACAGGATGGACGAAGAACGACTTCAAGCCACGATTAGTGGTATGTACGGACTATAAAAAAATGTGACTTAGAGCACGGAAATAATGAGGATTGGGCGTATGTCGGCCATGATTTCCAACTTTTCGGGGCAATTCGTTCACATTTTTATCTCGACAGGCTTAAAATCTCGGAAATTATATCTAAATTTGCATCATTAATAATACGATCAAGATCATGGCTGAGACAGAAATACAAGCCGCTTACTATTTCGTTTTCTGCAAGGACGACCTGCTGTTGGAACGGCAGGCCGACGGCACATTTACTATTCCTTTGCAGGAACAGCCGCCCGTGGCGTTGAAGCCCTGGTCTGCGGTGCTCAGCATCACTCCTCTGGGCGACGTGGCCGTGAAAGCCTATTCCATTGATAGCCCTGTGACAGACGATGACCGTTACGAGATGTGTCCCCTGCGCCAGAGCTTCTATAAACTGCCCGAGGCACTCTATCTGAAGGCGGGTAAGTGTGCTGAACTGCTTTACTGGCACCACAACACGAAGTACTGTGGTGTTTGTGGAGGCATGATGCACTTCCATACCGACATATCGAAGCGTTGTGAGCATTGCGGCAAGGAGGTGTGGCCGCAGCTGGCCACTGCCGTCATTGTGCGCATCACCCGTGGTGAAAACGAGGTGCTGCTGGCTCGTGGTCGCAACTTCCGCAGTGACTTCTACGGGCTGATTGCTGGTTTCGTTGAGACAGGCGAGACCCTTGAAGAGGCTGTGGCCAGAGAAGTGCGCGAGGAAACCGGCCTCAAGGTTACCAACATCCGCTACTTCGCCTCGCAGCCATGGCCCTATCCCATTGGGCTCATGGTGGGCTTCACAGCCGATTACGATGGCGGCCAGATACATGTGCAGCGCGAAGAACTGAAGGATGTGGCTTGGTTCCATCGTGACCATCTGCCCAAGCTGCCTGAGAAACTGTCGATAGCCCGAAAACTGATTGACGACTGGACGGGCGAGAAAGACTGAATAAACATCTTTTAAAATATTCTAATCAAAAAAACATCATGGAAGTAATACAGAGTTTTACCATTGACCATACCCATTTGAAACCGGGTATCTATGTGTCGAGAGAGGATAAAGGGTTCAAGACCTTCGACCTTCGCATCACCGAACCCAATAAAGAACCCGCCGTTGCTCCTGCTGCCATGCACAGCATTGAGCATCTGATGGCAACGTGGTTTCGCAATTCTTCAGTAAAAGACAATGTGGTGTATGTCGGCCCAATGGGTTGCCTGACGGGTATGTACGTGGTGATGATGGGTGATTACAGCGTAGAGCAAATGCGGGCATTGACCATCGAATGTCTGGAGTGGATCCTGACCCAGAAAGAAGTACCGGCCACAACTCCGGAGACTTGCGGTAATTGTCTGTTGCACGACCTGCCCATGTGCCTGTGGGAGTGCAGAAGGTATTTGGACCGTCTGAAGAACGATTTCCATTGTGAATATGTCAAACTGCAAGTGACACTTGAAGATGGAAAAACCTTTGCAGATGCTTAGAAGCTGATAGCTTTATTCAATCACAGGCTATACATGGAAAAGACTATATTTGCAGGCATCATAGCCCGCGCGCTCAGTTTGCAGGAGCAGGCTGTCGCGGCCACATTGGCCCTGCTTGAGGAAGGGTGTACCATTCCTTTCATCTCACGCTACCGCAAGGAGCGTACGGGTGGACTCAATGAGGTGCAGATTGCTGCCATCAGCGACCAGTTTGAAAAACTGAATGAAGTGGCACGCCGAAAGGAGACAGTTGTGAAGACCATTGACGAACAGGGAAAGATGACTCCTGAGCTTCAGAAGCGAATTGAGCAGTGCTGGGATGCCACCGAACTGGAAGACATCTATCTGCCCTTTAAGCCCAAGCGTCGTACCCGTGCCCAAGTGGCTCGCGAACAGGGATTGGAGCCATTGGCCACACTGCTTCTCATGCAGCGCGAACGTGATCCTGAACAGGCCGCCCTGCGTTTCATTGGCGAAGGAGTAGACAGTCCGCAGGCTGCCTTGAAGGGCGCGCAGGACATCATTGCCGAGATGATCAGCGAGGATGAGCGCAGCCGTCAGCAGGTGCGACAGGCTTTCCGCCGCGAGGCTGTCATCAGTTCGAAGGTGGTGAAGGCCAAGGCCGAAAGCGATGAGGCTGCCAAATATTCTGATTACTTCGACTGGAGCGAACCACTGAAGCGCTGTTCCAGCCATCGGCTGCTGGCCATGCGCCGAGGTGAGAGCGAAGGTGTGTTGCGCCTGTCTATCAGTGTCGACGACGAACAGTGTACTGAACGCTTGAAACGCCATTATGTCTATGGCAACACACCTTGTGGCCGTTTGGTGGCCGAGGCTGTCGATGATGGCTATAAGCGCTTGCTGCGCCCGTCGATTGAAACTGAGTTCGCTTCCCTGAGCAAGGAACAGGCCGACGATGAAGCCATCCGTGTGTTTGCCGAGAATCTGCGTCAGCTGCTCCTTGGTGCCCCCTTGGGGCAGAAGCGCGTCATGGGCATCGATCCGGGATTCCGCACTGGCTGTAAGGTCGTGTGCCTTGATGCACAGGGCAACCTGCTTCATCATGAGGCCATTTTCCCTCATCCACCTGTGAACAAACGAATGCAGGCCACGGTTCATGTGCAGCAGCTGATAGCCAAGTATCACATTGAGGCCATTGCCATCGGCAACGGAACGGCCAGTCGTGAAACGCGTGCCTTTGTGGAGGATGCTATCTCTGGAACTGACGAGAGACCCTCTGTCTTCGTTGTCAGTGAAGACGGTGCCTCGGTCTATTCAGCATCTAAGGTCGCCCGCGAGGAGTTTCCCGACGAAGATGTCACTGTACGTGGCGCTGTGTCAATAGGCCGCCGTTTGATGGACCCGTTGGCCGAACTGGTGAAGATCGACCCGAAGAGCATCGGTGTGGGACAGTACCAGCACGACGTGGATCAGGGCAAGCTGAAACATCAGCTGGACCAGACGGTGGAAAGTTGCGTCAACTCGGTGGGGGTCAACCTCAACACCGCTTCGCAGCATCTGCTCATGTACGTCAGTGGCCTTGGCCCCACGTTGGCTCGTAACATTGTGGAATATCGCAAGGAGCATGGAGCTTTTACCAGCAGGGCACAATTGAAAAAGGTACCTCGTCTGGGGCCTGCTGCCTTCCAGCAGTGTGCCGGTTTCCTGCGCATCCCCGGTGCAAAGAATCCGCTCGACAACAGTGCCGTACATCCTGAAAGCTACGGCGTGGTGGAGCAAATGGCCGATGATCATCATTGCACCGTTTCCGATTTGATTAGTAAGAAGGAACTGCGCAACCAGATTGACATCAAGAAATATGTGACTGGTGAAGTGGGACTGCCCACATTGACCGACATCATGAAGGAACTGGAGAAGCCTGGCCGTGATCCGCGCGAACAGATTGAGGAGTTTGAGTTCGCGGCTGGAATCGAGTCCATCGACGACCTCAGCGAAGGCATGGAACTGCCTGGTATCGTGACCAACATCACGGCCTTCGGAGCCTTTGTCGACGTAGGTGTGCATCAAGACGGCCTTGTCCACATTTCACAATTGGCCGACAAATACGTAAAAGACCCCAACGATGTGGTGAAACTTCACCAGCACGTTAGGGTCCGTGTCATTGAAATTGACCGTCGCCGCAATCGCATTGCATTGTCAATGCGCGGTGTTTAGCTAATCGTCATATTGCCTCAGCGCTCCCATCAGCTCGTTGTTCTCACTGCGGGTGCCGATGGTGATGCGCAGGCAGTTATGGCACAGCTGCACACGGGTGCGGTTGCGCACAATGATGCCACGGTCTACCAAGTAGTCGTAGATGCCCTTAGCATCAGTCATCCGTGCCAGGAAGAAGTTGGCATCGCTCGGATAGACATGCTCGCAGATGGGCAGTTCGCTGAAGGCTTCCATCAGTCGGCTGCGTTCTTGCAGCAGCAAGCCAATCCATTTCTCCACGTCGAACTTCGCTTCCAGAGCTTCCTTGGCTTTCTGCTGAGTGAGCAGGTTCACGTTGTAGGGATATTTCACTTTGTTGAAAAGGTCAATAATCTCTTTAGAGGCAAAGGCCATGCCTAAGCGGATGGCTGCACATCCCCATGCCTTGCTCATGGTGTTGAGCACCACAAGGTTGGGATGCTTAGACAACTCCAGACGGAGCGGTGTCTGGCGGGAGAAGTCCGAGTAGGCTTCGTCGACCATGACAATGCCTTCGAAGCCATTGACGATTTTCAGGATTTCTTCTCTTTGCAGGTTATTGCCCGTGGGATTGTTGGGTGAGCAGAGCCACACCAGTTTGGTGTTTTCGTCGCAGGCTGCCAGCAGCTTTTCGGCAGTAATCTGAAACTTTTCGTCGAGCATCACTGGACGGTATTCCACATCATTGATGTCAGCACACACCTTATACATGCCGTAAGTTGGCTCGATGGCTACCACATTGTCCTTTCCCGGACGGCAGAAGCAGCGGTAGGGCAGGTCGATGGCCTCGTCGCTGCCGTTGCCTAAGAACATACATTCCACAGGCACACCCTTCAGTCGGCTGATGTCTTTCTTCAGTTCTACCTGCAAGGGGTCGGGATAGCGGTTCAGGGGGTTGTTGTACGGATTCTCGTTGGCATCGAGAAACACGTGAGCGGCCTTGCCTGAATATTCGTTTCGGGCACTGCTGTAGGGAGCAAGCGACCAGATGTTGGGTCTTACAAGTTGTTGTAGTGACTTCATAAACTATTGATTCTTACGGTCATAGCATTCTTGTGCGCATCTAACTGTTCGGCTTCGGCCATCAGCTCCACGGCACGTCCTATTTGCTTGATTCCCTCTTTGCTAAGATGCTGGAAGGTCACTTTGCGCTGATAGCTGTCGAGGTTCACGCCGCTATAGGCTGTGGCATAGCCGTGGGTAGGCAGTGTGTGGTTGGTGCCGCTGGCATAGTCGCCTGCACTCTCGCAGGCATACGGACCTAAGAACACGCTTCCGGCATTGACCACCTTGTCGGCCAGAGCTTCGTAGTTGGCTGTCTGGATGATAAGATGTTCGGGAGCGTAGCAGTTCGACAGTTCCATGGCCTCATCGGGAGAGCCGACGAGCACAAGCTGGCTGTTCTCCAGCGTCTTGGCAGCTATCTCCTTGCGCGGCAGCTGTTCCAGTTGCAGGACTACTTCACGTTCCACTTCGCTGAGCATTTGTTCTGAGGTGGTGATGAGAAGCACTTGCGAGTCAATGCCGTGCTCGGCCTGTGAGAGCAGGTCGGCAGCTACAAAGGCGGCGTTGGCTGTCTCGTCGGCAATGACACACACCTCGCTGGGGCCTGCTGGCATGTCGATGGCAGCGTCGTGCAGGCTCACCTGCTGCTTGGCGGCCATTACATACTGGTTGCCTGGGCCGAAGATCTTATAGACCTTGGGCACCGACTGTGTGCCGTAGGCCATGGCTCCGATGGCCTGAACGCCACCAGCCTTGAATATCTTGCTGACACCGGCTATGCTGGCCGCTACGAGAATGGCAGGATTCACCTTGCCTTCCTTGTTTGGAGGCGTACAAAGCACGATTTCCTTACAGCCTGCAATCTTGGCTGGTGTGGCCAGCATGAGCACAGTAGAGAAGAGTGGGGCAGTGCCACCGGGGATGTAAAGACCCACCCGTTCGATGGGCACGCTCTTCTGCCAGCACACCACGCCGGGCTGCGTTTCAATCTTACTGCCGTTGAACCGCTGAGCTTCGTGGAACTTATATATATTATGGTGTGCCAGACGGATGGCCTCTTTCAGCTCGTTGCTCACCAGTTGCTGTGCCTCTTCCAGCTCCTCGCTACTGACGGCCAGTTGACTGAGTGCCACATGGTCGAACTTTTGTTCGTATTCTTTCACGGCCTCGTCGCCACGTTCTTTCACGTCGGCCAGCACCGATGCCACAGTAGCATTCAGTTGTGACACATCGAGATGCGGGCGTTCCACAATCTTCGCCCATTCACTTCTTGCAGGATACTTAATGATATTCATCTCTACTCCAAACTCCTAATTCTCAAAGAATCATCTTCTCAATAGGCGTGACCAAAATGCCCTGAGCGCCCATTTCCTTCAATTTGCCGATAATTTCCCAGAACCGCTTCTCGTCGAGTACGGTGTGAACGGAGCACCATCCTTCATCGGCCAGTGGTATGATGGTGGGACTCTTCAGGCCAGGCAGCACGCTGATGATTTCCTGCAGCCGCTCCTTCGGCGCATTCATGCGTACATATTTCTTGTCTTCCGCCTGTCTTACAGCCTCGAAGCGGAACAGCATCTGATCGAGCAGAGCCTTCTTCTCTTTTGTCATTTTTGCACAGCCAATGAGCAGCGCTTCGCTCTGCATGACCACTTCCACTTCGCGCAGGTTGTTGCTCACAAGCGTGGAACCGGAACTCACAATGTCGAAGATGGCATCGGCAAGACCGATACCCGGGCTAATCTCTACTGAACCGGTGATGACATGAATCTCAGCATCGATGTTGTTCTCGTTCAAGAACTTCCTGAGAATGACGGGATAGCTGGTGGCAATCTTCTTGCCTTGGAACCAAGAGAGTCCCGGGTACTCAATATCCTTGGGGATGGCCAGCGACAGACGGCACTTTGAGAAGCCCAGACGTGAGACGATTTCTGCCTCGGCACCGCGTTCCACATATTCATTTTCACCCACCACACCTAAGTCGGCCACGCCCGAAGCTACGCTCTGCGGGATGTCGTCGTCGCGCAAATAGAGCACTTCGAGCGGAAAGTTCTGTGCACTTACCAGTAGGGTTCGCTTCGAAGCACTCACTTTGATGTCGGCTTCGTTGAGCAGGTTCATGGTGTCGTCGAACAGACGGCCTTTTGATTGTACGGCAATTCTTAACATGTTGTTATTTTGACAATTTGACGATTTTACTATTTGACAATCTGACAATTATTTATAAAAAGCGGTGCAAAATTAAGCAAAAATTCCCGATTGTGCAATAAAATGCGTATTTTTGCAGCAAAAAACGTACGGAATTGAAATCATACAGCATATTTATTCTGTTTTTTCTTCTGATGGCTGCCTGTAGCAAGCCTCGTCAGCGTGTGGTGGCTCCTTGGGGCGAAGAGGTTGGAGCATCGGCAACAGTAGCGAATGATGAGGCTTTCGACTTGGAAGCCATTGAGGCCTCTGGCGAACTCATTGCGCTCACACTCTCAGGTCCTGAAACCTATTATGACTATCATGGACGTGCTTTGGGCATCCATGCCATGCTATGTCAGCAACTGGCCGACTCGTTAGGCGTTCGGTTGCGCATGGAACTATGCCGCGACACGGCTGAGTTGTTGTCGCGGCTGGCTGCCGGTGATGCCGACATGGTGGCTTTCCCTCTTTCTCAAGCTGACTCTACTGGCCCAGGATGGAAAGTGGCTGATGGCAAGCCTATGCTTAGCGAAACACTTCAACGATGGTATTCACCACAGCGCATGGAGCTGGCCCGTGCCGAAGAACACCGTCTGCTGACCACGGGCAGGGTGAAGCGTAAGGTGTTTGCGCCCATGCTCAACAAGCAGGGTGGCATCATCTCGCGCTATGATGCGTTGTTCCAGCGCTATTGTCAGCCTATTCACTGGGACTGGCGGCTTATGGCTGCCCAATGCTATCAGGAGTCAACGTTCGACCCTCATGCTCATTCCTGGGCGGGTGCTTGTGGACTGATGCAGATCATGCCTTCGACGGCTGATCATCTGGGTCTGTCGCGTTCGGATTTATATAATCCCGAACAAAACATTGCTGCGGCAGCCCGCTATTTAGCCGAACTGGAGCGTGGCTTCAGCGACATCCATGACCGTCGTGAACGGCAGAACTTTGTCTTGGCTGCTTACAACGGAGGCCCACATCACATTCGTGACGCTATGGCACTGGCCCGCCGTGACGGACGCAATCCCAGCAGCTGGGATCAGGTGTCCGTTTATGTGTTACGGCTCAGCCAGCCTGAATACTACAATGCTCCTGAGGTGAAAAACGGCTACATGCGTGGCAGTGAGACAGTGGACTATGTGCAGCAGATACGACAACGCCACGGCGGTTACCGTGGCGTGCGTGCAGCTTCGTCTGTCAGCTCGTCGCCCCAGAAGTCGCGCAACGAGCGTCATCGCAGCAAGTACAAAATATGATCCCTTCTACTTTTTCACAATCTCATTGGCTCTTGCCAGTGCCAGGTCAATGTGGTTGCAGATGTTCTCTTCGCCCAGCAGCAGGTCGAAGTGGTTGCGCTTCAATACCGTTTCCACTTTCTGGTTAACGCCTGAGAGCACAATCGTAATGCCTTCCTTCTGGCTCATCAGACACAGGTTCTCCAGATTGTGCAGACCTGTTGAGTCGATGAAGGGCACCTTACGCATTCGGATGATTCTCACCTTCGGACGGTCGCCATAGCGGCCCATGATGTCTTCGAAACGGTTACCGGCACCAAAGAAGTAGGGTCCGTTGATCTCGTAAACCTCCACACCCTTGGGAATGGTCAGATGCTCCAGGTTACCCTTCTGCATATCGGCATCTTCGTTCAGGTCAATCTCGTCGTATATAGCTTTGACATCGGTGGTCTCACTCATACGGCGCATGAAGAGAAGGCAGGCACAGATAAGTCCCACCTCGATGGCTACTGTAAGGTCGAAGATAATGGTGAGCAGGAACGTCAGCACCAACACCGTGATGTCGCTCTTGGGATTGCGCATCAGGGCCAGGAACGAACGCCAGCCACTCATGCCATAGCTCACCACCACCAGCACGCCAGCCAGACAGGCCATCGGTATGTACTGTGCCAGCGGCATGAGAAACAAGAAGATGAGCAGCAGCACCACGGCATGCACAATACCAGCTATGGGGGTGCGCCCACCGTTGTTGATGTTGGTCATTGTGCGGGCAATGGCACCCGTGGCAGGAATACCGCCGAACAGAGGCGAGACAATGTTGGCCACACCCTGACCTATCAACTCCGTATTCGAATTATGATGGTCGCCAATCACACCGTCGGCCACCGTAGCCGACAGCAGGCTCTCAATGGCTCCCAGCACGGCAATTGTCATAGCAGGAGCCACCAAGCCTTTGATGGTTTCCCACGACAGTTGGGGTACCACTGCATCGGGCAGTTGCGAGTTGATGCTAAAGCGGTCACCGATAGTCTCGATTGTGGTCACCCCAGCATATTGTTTCAGCAGCAGGGCGGCCACCGTCATGATGATGATAGCCACCAGCGAGCCGGGAACCCTCTTGCTGAATTTCGGCGTTGCGGCAATGATGGCCACGCTGACCAGTCCCACGGCGGCACTCCACGGGTCAATGGTGCCCAGGCTTTGGGCGTAGGCAATCCATTTCTCAATGAAATCGCTGGGCACATAGCCCATGTCCATGCCCAGGAGGTCTTTCACCTGCGTGGTGAAGATGGTCACGGCAATACCGCTGGTAAATCCCACAATGATGGGGTAGGGAATGTATTTGATGATGGTGCCCAGACGCAGCAGGCCGAAGCCGATGAGGAACACACCGGCCATCAGTGTGGCGATGGTCAGTCCCTGAATGCCGTACTGGTTGATGATGCCTGCCACAATCACGATAAAGGCACCCGTGGGACCGCCTATCTGTACCTTGCTGCCGCCCAACAGCGAGATGGCCAGTCCGGCCACGATGGCAGTGATGATGCCCTTTTCGGGCGATACGCCTGAGGCAATGCCGAAGGCAATGGCCAGCGGCAGTGCCACGATACCAACAATCACACCAGCCATCACGTCGGCCATGAGCGTCTGTCGGTTGTAATTCTTGACAGCCGAAATCATCTTCGGCTTGAAGTCAAATGTTTTTTTCATTTCTCTTGTGTTTCTTACCTATTGAATAACGGCTGCAAAATTACGAAAATAAAATATAAGACGGCCATTTCCGACCGTCTTATATATAAAAAGGTGTTGATTTCTTGATTTACTTCTGCTTCAGCAGGTCACGAATCTCAGCCAGCAGCTCTTCCTGGGTGGGACCCTTGGGAGCCTCGGGAGCAGGAGCCTCCTCCTTTTTGCGGTTCAGCTTGTTAATGCCCTTCAGCATCAGGAAGATACAGAAGGCCACAATCAGGAAGTCGACCACGTTCTGAATGAAGTTACCGTACTTCAATGTGGCAGCCAGGTCGCCCTCGCCGAAGGCAAACTCCAGCTTTGTGAAATCCACGTTGCCCGTGACCAAGCCCACTAACGGCATCAGGATGTCGTCTACGAGTGAGCTCACAATCTTACCGAATGCACCGCCAATGATCACACCAACGGCCATGTCCATCACGTTGCCCTTCATGGCAAACTCTTTGAATTCACTGATAAATCCCATAATCGTTATTGTTTTTAATTTGATTATATAATTGTTTGCTGATGCAAAAGTAGGAAAAAATTTTCATATCTCCCACATTTCCCCTCTCTTTTTTTACCTCAGAATACATATTCCCCGTTTTTTGCCATCTGTATTTGACAATCTGGCTGTTTCAGCATTGACATAGATTAATTTTTAGAGTTGACAGAATTTTTTTTTGTTTATTAAGACTGCAATTGAGGCTCAGTTCAAGATTTTTTTCGTAACTTTGCGGCCAGAAATACAAACAACAACATTTCTTTTAATTAAAAGCAAAGTAAAATGACAAAAGTTGCAATTAACGGTTTTGGCCGTATCGGTCGCCTCGCTTTCCGTCAGATGTTCGAGGCCGAAGGTTATGAAGTAGTAGCAATCAACGACCTGACCAGCCCCAAGATGCTGGCTCACCTTCTGAAGTATGACACCGCTCAGGGCGGTTTCTGCGGCAAGTTCGGCGAGAACAAGCACACTGTCGAGGCAGGTGAGGACTTCATCGTTGTCGATGGCAAGAAGATCACCATCTATGCTATTCC
>JAEEGL016336457.1_pt1 | contig 18695 bp, 16 predicted proteins | sample 9134231 | NCBI WGS metagenome assembly JAEEGL01 (sample SAMN16246548, study PRJNA631951) | gut metagenome | biome: gut microbiome; feature: rumen; material: fiber-attached | host: Bos | place: Iran: Karaj | collected 2018-10 | reverse complement strand
GCACCTGATGGATATACATTAACTAGTGATTCAACATTCACAATTGATGAAACTGGAAAAGTAACAACAACAGGAAATATAACTACAGATAGTGAAGGAAATGTAATAATACTAGTTGAGGATGAAAAGACAAAAGTTATTATTACTAAGGTAGATATAATTACTGGTGAAGAACTAGCAGGAGCAGTAATTCAAATAATTGATAGTGAAGGAAATGTGGTAGAGCAATGGACTTCAAAAGCTGAAAGCCACATTATAGAAGGATTAAAAGTAAATGAGGAATATACAATAAAAGAAATAGTTGCACCTATTGGATATAAAATTACTTTAGAAACGACATTTATAATAGATGAAACTGGAAAAGTAACAACAACAGGAACTACAACAGTTGATGAAAAAGGAAATACAGTATTACTTGTTGAAGATGATAAGAATCCTCCAAAAATACCACCTGTAATAGAAAAACCACCTAAAGAAAATCCTCCAACAGCAGATTATTTTGAATTATATATTATGTTGTTAAACATATTCTTATTAGGATTTATTGGTGGAGGAGTATATCTTCGTAAAGTCAATAGTACATTATAATTTGTTAATATAAGTTAAAAAGTAAACATAATATTGTGTTTACTTTTTTTAATGATATATTGATTACGTAATATAACTGTAGATATGGAGGTGTATTATATATGTATTTAAGTAAAGAAGACGAGGATAGAATAACTAGAGAGATTGAAACAATGAGATTAGTTGAAGATCTTATTGATAAAGTATGCTCATTGAAAGAGACTCTAGATAGAAAAGAAAAAGGTGTTAGTCCTATTACTATGGATTTAGTAATAAAGGGATTAAAATTTATAGCAGAGCATCCTGAAATGGAACAAGAAAAATTAGTAGATGGTTTATTAGCTTTGGGTTGTAATTTTACTTTTTCTGATATCGATGAACAATTTCCAGAGAAAGAACCAATACGTGAAGGTGTAAAAAAAGGTACTCTTAGAAGTGGTGCATTGTTAATTGCAAATGCTAAAAGTGTTCAGAGTAGAAAGTATGTTAACGAATTATATTTAAATCATGATGATGAAAATTATGGCTCTATTTATTCTTATATAAGAAAGGTTACTGGTGATGAAACATATACTAGAGATCGTATATCAGCTTTAACACATGATGAAGAGGATGGTTATATCTATAGTTATATTGGATTAATTACTGGTGAAAAAGAATACCTTAGGGGAGAAACAAGTAAGAAGCTATAAATTAATTTGAGTTAAGAAACTAGTGAAAAGCTAGTTTTTTCTGTTATAATAGTTCTAGATAGGAGTCATTATGAAAAAAAGATATTTATTAATTGTTTTAGTTTTATGTTTATTTATTGTAGGATGTGGTAATAGTGAGCCTCAACAAGAAAAGAATAAAGAAGGAGATAAGAAAGAAGAAGTCGTAGTTGATGAAACTTTATTTGTTATAAATAAATTAGAATTTCATATGGACAAAGATTCTGAATTTAAAGGAATTAAATATACAATTTCAAGCAGTTTTAAAGAAGCAAATCAAGTTAGTTACGTACAGTACAATTATTATCAAGAAGATAATACTAATTTATTGTTTTTCAGAATATTCTATTACAATAATAAAAAGATTGATTATGCTATCAATGATTTAGGACTTGATAAAAATATTAGCCTTACTGATGGTAAAACTAACGATATAGATTATAAGTTTTATGCTTCTCCTAGAGATGATGGTGGAACAATTCATTTCTATTTTATAAATAAAGGAAATGATCTTTATGTTCTTAACTTTGTATCTAAATATGATATTAAAGATTTTGAAAATAAAGTATTAAAATCTATTAAGTTTTAGCAGATTAAATAATCTGCTTTTTTTGATATAATTTATTTATAGGTGGTGATAAAATGATTCTTAATATTAGTGGTAGAACTGATATAGTTGCATTTTATTCTGACTGGCTTATGAATAGATTAGAGGAAGGATATGTCGATGTTAGAAATCCATTTAATCCTAAAATGGTTAGTAGAATTATGATGGATGATGTAGATTTATTATTCTTCTGTACTAAGAATCCAATCCCTATAGTAGATAAATTAAAAGATATTAAAAAGAAAATTTATTTTCATGTCACTTTAACTTCATATAGGAAAAATATTGAACCTAATTTGCCACCTAAAAAGAATATTATTGATGCAATTAAAAAAATATCTAAATTAATTGGTAAAGATAATATCGTAATAAGATATGATCCTATATTTATTAATGATGAATATACTTTAGAATATCATGTTAAAGCATTTGATAAGTTATGTGAATTGTTAGATGGATATGTCAGTAAAATATTAATATCCTTTATTGATGAATATAAAAATGTTAGAAATAATTATAGTGTTTTGAAATATAGAAATCTAACTGAAAGTGATTATAAGACAATTGGAGAATCTTTTAGTGAAAGTGCTAGAAAGCACAATATAGTAGTTCATACTTGTGCTGAAAAAAGAGATCTAAGTGAGTATGGCTTTATTAAAGATGAATGTATGTCAAAAGAACTAGCATATAAATTAACAGGTAAAATATTTAAAAAATGGAATGCAAGAAAGAATGTACCATGTAATTGTATTGAAATGGCTGATATTGGAGTTTATAATTCTTGTAAACATTTTTGTAGATACTGTTATGCTAACTTCGATGAGAAGAAAGTAAACAATAATTATAATAATCATGATCCAAAATCTTCGTTATTGATTGGTAAACTAAATGATGACGATATAATTAAGATTAGAAAATAATTAAATATAGTAATAGCAAAGATACTTTGCTAGACTTTTTGTCATTTGCATAATAATATTTTTATGAAGGGAGAAAGAGTATGGAACTTGGAAAGAATATTGTTAAAATAAGAAAAGATAATAAACTTACTCAAGATGATCTTGCAAATAAGTATTATGTTACAAGACAGACAATTTCTAATTGGGAAAATGGTAAGAGTTATCCTGACTTAGAGACTCTCGTAAAGATTAGTGATGATTTTAATATCTCATTAGATGTACTTTTGAAGGAGGATAGCAAAATGATAAAAGATATTTCTCAAAAGCAAAATAATTATAAATGGTTAAAAATATTTGTTTTAGTACTTAATATTATTGGAATAATATGTTTAGTATATTTTATGATTCCATATATTAGACACGATATGTCTATACCAAATCCAAATGCAATGCTTGCTAGTTATTCTTGGGATACTAGTGGATTTGTTCTTACTTTAGGATTACTTCCATTAATAATAGCTAATATTATGGCATTTATCTTTTTAGATATAAAAGTAAAATTATTAAAGCTTCTATATTTTATTCCTAGTTTAGTTTGTTTAATTATAGTAGGTCACTATCTATTAGTTGCTACAGACTGGAAAGAGGAAGAACAAAGTGATCCAATAGCAGGTATCAAGTGTGCAATTGATGGAAAAGATTATGTATATCAAATATATAAAGATGATAATGGTGAATATTCAGTTAGTATGGATGAAAAAGATAAAATACCTTTATCTGTAATTGATTATACTAGTGAAGAGACTATTATAGAATCAATTGAGACTTATTATAAAAATAATGGTGGAATGTGTCCGTAATAATTATGATATAATTTAAATATATTTAGGGAGAATATTTATGAGTAAAATATTAGTAAGTTATTTTTCAGCAAGTGGAGTTACAAAAAGTGTAGCAGAGAAGTTTGCAAGAGCAGTAAATGCTGATTTATTTGAAATTGAACCTGTAGAAAAGTACACTAAAGAAGATTTGGATTGGACTAATAAACAGAGTAGATCATCAATTGAGATGAACGATAACGTTAGGCCTGACATTGTAAATAGAGTTATGAACTTAAATGATTATGATACAGTTTGTATAGCATTTCCAATATGGTGGTATAAAGAACCTACAATAATCGATAAGTTCTTAGAAGAAAATGATATGACTGGTAAAAGATTATTTGTATTTGTTACTAGTGGTTCTTCTAGAATTGATTCAACTTATAAGAGTTTAAAGAATAATTTTCCAAATTTAAACTTTGTTAGTGGAAAAAGATTTACTGGAAATGAAGAATTAAGTGAATATAAAGCATGGATAGAGTAACATTAAAGAAATTATGGAATGGAGAGAAAGTACTATGTCCAAAATGTAATATGGATTACCTAGTTCCACTTCATAAAAAAAGAAAAGATAACAATGATTTTAAATGTCCACATTGTAACGAAGTATTTAGAACAATAAATATATTTAATAAAATGCTTAAGGATAATGAATAGTAATTAAAAGCAAGAAGTATTTCTTGCTTTTATTATGTTATAATATCATTTGTAGGAGTTCCTTATATGAATAAAGATTTTAAAAGATTTTTTATATTATCTATACTGCTTGTGATAGTTTCTTCTATTGTTATTGTATTGTTTGGTAGAACATATACTGTAAGATATCATGTTAATAATGAGATGAAGCATGACATAATAATAGAAAATATAACTGGAGAAGTAGAAATCTTAGATAAAAAAGAAAAAGATGATGAATATAAAATATATATTAAAGCTAAAAAGCCAGGCCTTGTACATATAACGCTTGCTTATGATGAATTTCAGGAATTAAGAACGATACATATACATAAAAGTATGGTAATAACTGAGAATTCGTATTTTGGTAAGTCAACTGGATCAGAAGTTATACCAATTTCAGTTACAATTATTTTTGGATATTTATTATTTATTTTAATTAAAAGATATAACAATTATAAGAAAGAGAATTTATATCAGTACAGGAATATAGCATATCTAGGAATTATTATATTTGTATCATTTGCATTTTTAGATAGTTTACTTTCAATATCTAATTATTATGGATTATATTCTACTGTAAGTAATTTTAGTTCATATGTTGCAACAATATCTTTTATTTTATTTCCGCTTGCACTTATTACATCTATTTTAGTTACTTTAAGTAATATTAATTTAATTAGAAAAGAAGGATTATCTTTTAGAAACTTACTTGGTTTATTTTTAGGAATGTTTATTTGTATTTCAACTTTACTACCAGACTTCGTCTATGGTGAATTAATGAAACTTCAAATAGTAAATATTTATAATCTTAATAGTGCAGGACCTTATTTATATAGTTTTATGGAAATGCTTGTTTATCTTGCAGTTGCATATATAGAATGTATTCTTATTGGTACAATTATAATTGCAATTAAATCAGTAAGAAAGAAAGTTTCATATGATAAAGATTATATTATTATTCTTGGATGTAAGATTAAGAAAGATGGTGGATTAACACCACTTCTTAAGGGGAGAGTAGATAGAGCTCTTTCTTTTAGAAAAGAACAACTTGAGAAGACTGGTAAAGATGTTATATTTATTCCATCAGGTGGTAAGGGAAAAGATGAAGTAATATCAGAAGCAGATGCTATGAAAAACTATTTAATTGAGCAAGGAATAGATAAGAAGAATATTATAGTAGAGAATAAATCTAAAGATACATATGAGAATATTAAGAACTCTTATAAGCTAATTAAGAATAAAAAATCTAATATAGTTTTTTCAACAACTAATTATCATGTTTTAAGAGCAGGGATTATTGCTACTGAACAAAACATTCATATGGAAGGTATTGGTTCTAAAACAAAGACATACTTTTGGATAAATGCTTTTATTAGAGAATTTATTGGAACACTTTATAGAGAAAGAAAAAAGCATATTATAGTTTTTGTACTTATGATTATATTTATAGGTATTATGAACATAATTAAGTATTTTGCTAATACAATATAGGCTCGTAAGAGTCTTTTTCTTATGATAAAATTGTATTAGGTGATTCACACATGGAATTTATTAAAGTTAAGACAATTTTATCTAAAGTAAAATATGGTTCGTATTGGTATGGCGTAGATTTCAATATGAATCTTTATAGGGGATGTCCTCATGGATGTATTTACTGTGATAGTAGAAGTAATTGTTATCATATTGATAACTTTGATGTCCCTAAAGGAAAAGAAGATGCTCTATTGATACTTGAAAATGAACTTTCTAAAAAGAAAAGTAAAGGTGTTATAGGTATAGGATCTATGTCTGATACATATAATCCATTTGAAAAAGAATATGAACAGACTAGGGGAGCATTAAAGCTAATATCTAAATATAATTTTGGAGTATCGATAGATACTAAAAGTAATCTAATACTAAGAGATATAGAATTACTAAAAGAGATTAATGAAAAGAATAATGTGATAGTTAAATTTACTATTACGACTCCTCATGATGATATATCTAAAATAATTGAGCCACGTGTATGTGTATCATCTAAAAGATTTGAAGCAATTAAAGTATTATCAGATAATGGTATATTTGTAGGTGTAATGCTTAATCCTGTGCTTCCATTTATAACTGATAAAGAAGAAGATATTAGGCTTTTAGTAAAATTAGCGCATGATAATGGTGCTAATTTTATATATTCTTCTATTTTTGGAGTTACATTAAGAGAAAATCAAAGAGATTATTACTATGAAATGCTAGATAAATATTTTAAGGGATTAAAAGAAAGATATATTAAGTACTATGGTGATAGATACGATTGTCTAGTTCCAAATTATAAGAATCTATATAAAGTATTTACAGATGAGTGTGATAAATATGGAATACTTTATAAGATGAATGATATTATTAAAGCATATAAAAAAGATATTAAAGAAAATGAACAAATGAGTTTGTTTTAGGAGGTATGTATGGAGAATGCTGGTTTAAAGAAAGGTTATTTAGAACTTCAAGATTATAGAGATGACTATAAAGAAATATATGAGAAAGAGAAAAATAATTTATTAGATATCTATAAAGATAAGATATTTATTATCGATCATGTTGGTAGCACTAGTATTATTGGTATAAAGTCTAAACCTATTATAGATATATTGATACAGACTAATGATTTAGATGATTTTATAAAGTTTACTGAAGAAAACGTTGAAAGTGAAACTTATACAGTTAAGAAAGAACCTACAATGGGTGGAGATTATTTGATACGTAAAGAAGAAGATGGAAAAGTAAAAGCATTTATTCATGTTTATAAAACTGGTGATATGAATGGGGTAACTTCTATAATGTTTAGAGATTATCTAAATAGTCATGAAGATGAGAGAAAACGTTATGAAGATTTAAAAATGGAATTATATGAAAAATATAAAAATGATAGACATTCATATACTTATGGTAAAGATGAATATATTAAAGGTGTAATTAAAAAAGCACTAGAAGAAAGGGAAAAATAGTATGTCATCGACAAAAGAGTATAGAGATTATGTACTAGAACAGCTTAGTGTACTTGATGGTATAACTTATAGAGCAATGATGGGAGAGTATCTTTTATATTACAATGGACTATTATTTGGAGGGATCTATGACGATAGATTACTCGTTAAAAAAGTAGATAATAATAGTAAATATAATATGGAGGAAGCTATACCATATGAAAGTGCTAAAGCAATGTATCTAGTAGATGATATAGATAATGAAGATAAACTTAAAGAAATAGTACTTGATACATGTAAAGGATTAACAAATAAATAGTTATATATAATAAATAACTATTTTTTCTTTTTTATATTAGTTTTTGTTGTGTTATAATTGAATTGTATGATATTGAGAGGTGCTTTATGGCAAAGGAAATACCTAGTGAATTAAAGACATTTAAAGAAAAACTTAATGGTAAACTAAGCTCTATTAGCAGTGGAGCTAGTCAAATTGTTTCTAAAATTAATGATCTAGTAAATGTTGTTAATACTACTAAAAGTGATGTTTCTGCTAACTATCAAAGTAGTACAGATGTTAATGCTGCAGTAACTAAGCTTGCTAATACTAGTGAGATAATGACTGTTATGTCTAATGATATTAATAGTACAGTTACTGGTGCAGTTGTTAAAGCAAACTCTATACTTGAAAAGGTAAATAAATTAGAATCTCTCATATCTGATATAGAAAGACAAGAAGCAATTATCAGTAGAGAAAGTGCTAAGGAAGAACCTGATAGTGGCGCTTTATCTTCAGCTAGAAGTAAAAAAGCTGAACTTGAAAAAGAATTTGATAATGTAGTAAAAGAAGCTCAAACTGCTTTAAGTGAACTTAAAGCTATGGATAAACAAGTTGAAACAAGTAAAGCTAGTGGTGCTGCTAATGGAGCAGGAACTAATACAGGATCTGATACTAGTGGTACTCAAGCTGGTAGTGTTCTAAATACATATACTGAATATTTACAAAATCTTAAATATGGTACATTTACTAAACAATCATATAACTCTTCAGTTGGAAAAATTAATTATTGGATTTACGTCCCAGATGGAGCAGAGAAAATTAGTGGACTTCCAGTAATGATTTATATGCATGGTGGTAGTGGCCATGGTAATGGTGGTAACTGGATATCTCAAGGATTAGGAGCTAAGATTCAAAAAAGAGAAGTAACTCCACAAGGTATAGTAATATGTCCACTTATGACTGACTTTGAAGGTGATGCTGGTAAGAGATGTAGAAGGGCACTTATCGAACTTACTAATGCTACTGTACAAAGGTATAATTGTGATAAGAGAAGAATTTCTGTATCTGGACACAGTTATGGAGCAATAACTGGATATACATTAATAAAAGAAAATCCTGGTTACTTTGCAGCATTCTCACCAATGAGTGGATGGAATGATGTAAATAGTGATCTTAAAAATGTTAAAGTATGGGCATTCCATGGAGATCAAGATAACCGTGGTGGAGGAAGCCGTACGACATATCCTGGAGCTGTTAAAGCAATTCAACAAATTAACAGTATAGGTGGTAAAGCAAAACTTACAACATTTAAGGGTATGGGACATGGAAATGTTCAAAATAAGGCTTCTGTAGAAAGATTCACTTCACCGGACGGAAGACAAGAAACATTCCTAGAATGGGCATTCCGTCAGGTAAGAACATAAGAATAATAAGCGTCGTTAATAATAACGACGTTTTTATTTTGCTTTAAAAAGTAAAAATGTATATCGATGTTTACAGTGTGTAAAACAATATGTAAATTTTACTATTGTTTCTCAAGTTTACATATCTGTTTTACATTTTAGTTGGTATAATAGAATTGTAGAAAGGGAGAAAAACATGAAGAACTTTTTAAAGCAAAACTATTCAAAACTATTTGGTTTATTTCTTATTGTATTAGGTCTAAGTTTATTTTTTTACAATGGTATAAGCGCAGCAGCATACTATACAAATGAGGAACAAATGCTTGAAGATTTCTTCGAAAATGATAAGAAAAGTTATTCTCCAGAAGAAAGAAGCAACTCTTTCTTTATGAATGTAGTAAAAGATATTGATAAGTTTGAAAAACTTAGAATTGAAAATAATAAGAAAATGGAAGAAGAAAGAAATGCTATTTCAGAAGTTACAAACAACGCAAAAAGCGTAGAAAGTAAGACAAAAAAGAATGATGCCTTAAAAGAATCTATTCTAGATAAATATGTAGCAGTATTAAAAATTCCTAGAATTAATTTACAAAAAGGATTATTTGCTAAGAAGAGTAAATATAACGATGTTGAATACAATATTATGATTCACGAGGCATCAAGTACTCCAGATGAAGAAAAAGGTAACGTAATTTTAGTTGGACATAGTGGTACAGCTGACATTGCATTCTTTAGAAATCTTTATAAGCTTAAAAAAGGTGATATTGCTGAAATCTATTATCATGGTAATAAATATACATATAAGATTGTTAAAACTTATGATGTAGAAAAGACTGGAACAGTAGAGATAGATAGAGATCTTAATAAAACTTCATTAACTATGATTACTTGTAGACATGGTACAAATAAGCAAATTGTATTAATAAGTGAACTTGTAAGTGTAACTAAATATTAGTTACACTTTTTTATTTTGCTTGAAATTATATCTTTTTTCTTTTTCTATAGTTACTTTAAATATAAGTAGATGTTATAATATTGTTTGGAAGTGTGACTATGGAAAATATTTATAATAAAACATATGAGGAACTTGAAGAGTATTTCTTATCTTTAGGAGAAAAGAAATTCAAAGCTAATCAGTTATATACATGGCTGTATAGTAAGAAAATCGTTTCTTTTGATGAGATTACCGATATTAAGAAAACAATAATAGAAAAGCTTAAAGAAGACTTCTATATTGGTAATATAGTTCTTGTTAGTGTCGAGAGAGATAAACTTGTTAACAAGTATCTATTTGAGCTAGAAGATAAAGAACATGTAGAAAGTGTTCTTATGAGACACGATTATGGAACTAGCGTATGTGTTTCAAGCCAGGTCGGTTGCAATATGGGATGTAAGTTCTGTGAAAGTGGAAGAAGAAAGAAAGTTAGAAACTTAACTTCTGGAGAAATGACTGAACAGATACTTAAAATAGAGAAAGATATTGGTGAAAAGGTAACTCATGTAGTTATAATGGGTATAGGTGAACCATTTGATAACTACGATAATGTTACTAACTTTATAAAAATTATTAATCATCCAAAGAGTTTAGCAATAGGAAGTAGGCATATCACATTATCAACGTGTGGTATAGCACCAAAGATTAGAGAATTTGCACACTTTCCATATCAAGTTAATTTGGCACTTAGCTTGCATGCTCCAAACGATGAGATTAGAAACAAAATAATGCCAATTAATAAAGCATATAACTTAAAAGAAGTAATGAATGCACTTAAATATTATTACGATGAAACAAATAGAAGAATTACTTTCGAATATATTATGCTAGATGGTATAAATGATAGTGATGAGGAAGCCCTTGAATTATGTAAGCTTTTAAAGGGATTTAATTGTTATATAAACTTGATTCCTTATAATGAAACTAATAATATAGATTTTAAAAGAACTAAAAAAGATAGAATTTTAAAATTCTATGATATAATTAAGAAGAACAATATGAATGTCACAATTAGAAAAGAATTTGGATCTAATATAAGTGCTGCGTGTGGACAACTTCGTAGCAAAAAGGAGGACTTATGAAAACGTTTTATCTAACAGATGCGGGTAAAGTAAGAAGTCATAATGAAGATAGTGTTATTATAACTAAGAATCAAGCAGGAGATTATTTAATGGCTGTAGCCGATGGAATGGGTGGTCATTCTGCTGGAGAGGTTGCATCAAGCTTAACAATAACGCATCTATCAAAATGTTTTAATGAAACTTTCTGTAATATGGAGAAGAGCCAAGCAGTAGAATGGTTAAGAGCTATGGCTTCAGAGATAAATGAAATAATATTCAGTTATGCTGAAGAACATCCAGAAAGTAAAGGAATGGGAACAACTTTAGTATGTGCAATTATAACAAGTGATTATATTTTAATAGGTAATATTGGAGATTCATCAGGATTTGTAGTAAAAGATGATAAACTTCATAAAGTTACTTATGATCATACGCTAGTTAACCTTCTTTTAAGAGCAGGAGAGTTAACTCCTGAGGAAGCTAAAGATCATCCTAAAAAGAATGTTCTTATGAAGGCACTTGGAGCTAATAATCCAATAGATATTGATATATTCGATTGTGATATGGACATAAAATCAATTCTTCTATGTAGTGATGGATTAACATCAATGCTTGAAGAAGAACAAATTGAAAAAGTAGTATTAAGTGAATTAGAAATAGAAGACAAAGTAATTAAATTGATTAGAAAAAGTAATAATCGCGGGGGTAATGATAACATATCAATAGCATATCTTGATTTTGTAGAAAGCGGTGACTAGTTAATGATAACTAAAGGACAATTAATCAATGACAGATACGAAATTATTAAAAGTATTGGCGAAGGTGGAATGGCTAATGTTTATTTAGCTTTAGATAAAATACTTAATAGAAAAGTTGCTATTAAAGTTTTAAGAGGAGATTTATCTAATGATGAGAAATTCATTAGAAGATTTCAAAGAGAAGCTATAGCAGCATCAAGTTTATCTCATCCAGCTATTGTAGAAATGTACGATGTTGGAGAAGATAATGGAATCTATTATATAGTAATGGAATACGTTGAAGGAAAGACACTAAAGCAATTACTTAAAAAACGTGGTAGTCTTACAATTCCTGAAGTAATAGATATTATGCTTCAACTTACTGATGGAATAGCACATGCTCACGATAGTTATATAATTCATAGAGATTTAAAACCTCAGAATATTATGATTAGTGATGATGGTGCAATTAAGATTACAGATTTTGGTATTGCAATGGCTCTTAATTCAACACAGTTAACACAGACAAACTCTGTAATGGGTAGTGTTCACTATCTACCACCAGAACAAGCTAGTGGAAAAGGTTCTAGTACTACGTGCGATATATATTCTATGGGAATACTTATGTATGAACTTTTAACTGGTAAATTACCATTTAAAGGTGATAATGCTGTAGAAATAGCTCTTAAACATATGAAGGATCCTCTTCCTAGTATTAGAAAGAGTAATCCTGATATTCCACAGAGCTTAGAGAATGTAATTATAAAGGCTACAGCCAAGAATCCTAATAATAGATATAGTGATGTAAAAGAAATGCATAAAGATATTAAGACATGTATGGATCCTAAAAGAGCTAATGAAGCTAAATGGGAATATAAATATCCTGAACATGATCCTGATGATAAAGGTGCATTTAAAGATGAAGTCGATGAAGATATAGAAAAGAAGGTAAATGAACCAGTGAAAAAGAAGAAACCTAAGAGAGGATTTTTAGTTGCATTTACGACATTTATAATAGTTTTACTTGCAGCTGTACTAATTGGAGGAGTTGCATATGTAGCATACTTACTTAGTCCAGTTGTTACACCAACTAAAAACGAAAAGATACCTAATGTTGAAAATCTAAGTGTCGAAGATGCGGAGAAAGCTCTGACAAATTTAGGATTTGTTGTAAAAGATGAGACTAAAGAAGAGTATAGCAAAGTAGTAGAAAAGGGTAGAGTTATAGGAACTGATCCTGCTATTGGTAGACAAAGACCAGTAGGAACTAATATAACTTTGATAGTTTCTAAAGGACAAAATGAGATATTTAAACTAGGTAATTATGTTGGACAGAACTATATTGAAGTTCAAACAACACTCGAAAAAGTTTATAAGATGCAGGTTACTATTGAGAAGAAAGATGTTGAAATCAAAGAGAATACTAATACTGATTTAATCATCGATCAAAGTTTAAAACCTGGAACTGAAATAGTAGTAGATGAAAAACATCCTACTAAGATTACTCTATATATTCCTAATGCATATGAATTATATCCAAACTTTGTAGAAGAAGCTTGGTCTATTGAAGATATTCAAAAATTTGCAGAGAAATATAATTTAAATCTAGATATTAAGTATGTTGTTAGTAAAGAGCCTGCTGGTACTGTTATTAAACAGTCTAGAACTGGTAAGATAGTTGAAGGAACAACACTTACAATTACTGTAGCATCTAGTGCTGAAGAAGGTACACCACAACCTGATAATCCAGATGAAGGAAAACCAAGTGATGAACAATAAATAAGGGAGTTTTATGATAGGACAAATAGTAAAAATAATTAGTAATTTGTATTTTGTTGAAAGTAATAATGAAATATATAAATGTAATTCTAGAGGGTTATTTAGAAATAGAAAAATAACTCCTGTAGTAGGAGACTTTTGTAAATTCGATGAAAAGACAAATTACATACTTGATATACTTCCAAGAAAAAATTATTTAGATCGTCCGCTAGTAGCTAATGTAGACCAAGGTCTAATTGTAACTAGTTTAAAAACTCCTGATTTTAGTACAAACTTATTAGATAAACTTTTAGTAGTAATGGAAATTAATAATATTAAACCTATTATTTGTATTACTAAAGAAGATCTATTAAGTGAAGAAGAAAAAAATTATTATAGAGAAATAATTGAATATTATAAAAGTATTGGTTATTTAGTTTTCTATAATGATGATATAGATAGTATTAAAGAAATATTTAAAGATAAGACAACAGTTTTCACAGGACAAACTGGTGCAGGTAAATCAAGCTTACTTAATAAGCTTGATTCTAGTTTAAATCTTGAAGTAGGAGAAGTATCTATAGCTTTAGGTCGTGGTAAACATACGACAAGAATAGTTGAATTAATTGCACTATTTGGTGGAAAACTTGTAGATACTCCTGGATTTTCAAGTATAGATTTATCAGTATATACTAATGAAGAAATTAAGAATGCTTTTATTGAGTTTAATAATTGCAATTGCTTATATAAAGACTGTTCACATATTAAAGAAGAAACTGATATATGTGAAATTAAAAGAAATGTAGAAAATGGTGTTATATTAAGATCTCGTTATGATAATTATGTAACATTCATATCTAAGGATAGGAGGTATTAATATGAAGAAAGTATCAGTATCGATATTAAGTAGTAAGAATGTAACAAAAGACTTTTTAAAACTTAATGCTAGTAAAGCTGATTATATTCATATAGATGTTGGTGATGGACATTTTATTAAAAGTAGATTCAATCCATTTAAGACACTTTATAAACTTTATCCTGAAACTACTAAAAGATTAGATGTTCACTTGATGAATAAAAAACCTAAAAAGAATATAAATAAATATGCTCTATTAAATACTGAATATATTACAATTCACGTAGAGATAGATAAAGTAGATAGATATATCGATATGATAAAACAGTATGGGATTAAATGTGGTCTTGCAATTAATCCAGATACTGATGTAGAAGAATTACTTCCATATCTACATAAGATTGATTTAATTATCGTAATGAGTGTTTATCCGGGACTTGGTGGTCAAAAGTTTATCGAAGATACTACTAAGAAAATTCTTAAGATAAAGAAAATGATAGTTAAAGAAAAAGTTGATGTTAAGATTACAGTAGATGGTGGAGTTAATGATGAAACTTCTAAAAAACTTGATTTTGCCGACATTTTAGTAAGTGGTAGCTATATTCTTAATGGAGAAGATTACGACGAAAGAATAGAGACAATTAGAACTAATGCTGACAAGCTTAAGAGTAAGAAGAAAAAAGAACCAAAAGAAAGTGTCGATGAAGAAGGTGCAATAAAAAATGAAGCACCAAAAAAGAAAAAACGAGTATCTAAAGAAGTAAAAGAGAATAATTGATTTTATTCTCTTTTTAAATTTACAAAAACTTAGAAATGTACTACAATTATTATTATAGGAGATGGGTATATGAAAAAGGAAAAAAAGAAAAAAACTATCAAAGAAGAACCTAGTGTAAGTGAAATACTTAAAAAAGCTTCGTTAGTTTCTTGTATTGTCCTTCTTATATTAACTCTAGCTACATACAATACTTTTAACAGACTTAAAGAAGATAGAGTTGTTAAGGAGTCGACAGTTGTTCATGACTTAAGTGTAAATACCTTAAGCAGCGATGAAGAAGTTTCTGGATGTAAGACTGTCTATGTAGATGAATATGACGATGTATCATTATATTCATTCGATGAAGGTGTTACATGGCAGAACTCAAATTATACTACTGTTTGTGAAAATAAAACTTTAGTAGTATACGGTATGAATAGTGAAGAAAATATTATTGCTGATGGTGAAGTAGTAATAAATGATCTTGACGAAAGCTTACCAAAAATATATCTAGATTATGATACTCAAGTATCAACATTAGATAACTCAGAATTATTAAAAGGAGTTAAAGCTTTTAATAATGATATTGATGCTACTGATAATGTCGTTGTTTCATATGAAAATTTAGGTTACGACAATATGTTAGTAACTTATTATCTTGAAAACGAAAATGGAACAACTAAGGTAGACAGAATCGTTAAAATTGATAACGATGAAGAACTTGAAAATTTAAATGAAGAGGTTAGAGCATTCGAACCAGAAGATTTATCTTTTGAATTCTTAGATGATACAGAAGATGACCTTCTAGATATGGAAAGAGCTACTAAAGCAATTAAATTTTCATCTGCAAGTTATACTTGCTTAGCAGGAGAGACTAGAGCAGCAAGAGTTACGCTTACTAATCCTGATAATAAAACAAAAATTACAAAATTCGGTTCAGATAATAATGCTGTAGCTACAGTTGTAATTCATCCTAAGAGAGCTTCTGAATGTCAAAATACAAAATGTGCTATAGTACAAATTAACTGTCTTAAAGCTGGTACAGCTAATATTAGTGCTAAGACTAATACTGGTGAAACAGCTACTTCAAAATTAACAGTTAGTAAACCAAATATCGGAGCTATGACTTTTGATAAAACAACTTATCAATGCTATGAACATAAGACAGTAGATATTGGTATTAAAATTGAATCAGAAAATAAAGCAGTTACATTAAAATCACTTACTTCAGGTGATAAAAAGATTGCTACTGTTAAAAAGATAACTGAATCTGCTAATGGAAATTATAGATATTATGTTTATTCAGTTAACTGTGAGAAACCTGGTACAGTAAAGGTTACGGCAACTTCTTCTAGTGGTAAAACTGCAACTTCAACAGTTACAGCTAAAGCATTGCCTCAAGGAGGATTTACTAGTCCAAGTGAATTAGTATGTAAGAAAGGTACTTCAAGAATCTTTACAGTAACAGTTCCTCAATCTATTAAAGAAGGAAAAATAGTAATAGATCCAATTACTAAAGTTGAATCTACTGATAAATCAGTTGCAACTGTAGGAATTTCTACAAACATGCAAGTTAGTTGTTATGGATGTACTGCTTACATTGTTAATTGTATAAAGAATGGAAGCGCTAAAGTAGTTTATACAACTAAAGCTAATAAGACTATATCAATGCCAGTTAAGGTTTATCCTGATAACAGTGTATCAAGTACTGGTTTAGTAGCCTTCGATGGAGATTATAAATGTGTAGAAGGTAAGACTGTATCTGGTTCAGTTACAATTGTATCTGGTAATAGTAAGGCAACTTTATCTAGTTTAACTACTACTGATAAGAAAATTGCTACTGTTGCTAAAGGATCAACTTCTGGAAATACAACAACATTCAAAATTACTTGTGTTAAAGCAGGAAATGTTATTTTAAATGCTAAATCTTCAACAGGAGGAACTGGAGCTGCTTATGTTACAGTAAGCAAAGCTAATACAAATCCAGGAACTGTTAAATTTAATGCATCAAGTTATAATTGTAAAGCTGGTGAAGCAAAAGCTATAACGCTTACAATTACTAAATCAAGTTCTGGTGCTCAAACATTAAAATCTTTAACATCATCAGATACTAAGATTGCTCAAGTTAAAGTAACAGGTTCTGCAACAAATAAGACAACACTTGAAACAACTGTAAATGCACAACTTAATTGTATTAAGGAAGGATCTGCAAAATTAACTGCAACTTCTTCTCAAGGAGCTAAGGCAACTTCTAGCGTAACAGTTAAAGGATCTGCACTTCCAGAAAAAGAAGTAATTGCATTTGAAAAAACATCACTTACTTGTTATAAAGGTAAGAGTGTAAGTGTTCAAGTAAATTCAAATTATGGTATTAAGAGTTTTGACTCTGCAGATAAAACTATAGCTACAGTTAAGAAAGATCCAAACGTAGCAGTTAAATGTTATGGATGTTTGATGCTTCAAGTTAATTGTTTAAAAACTGGTAAGACAACTATTAAGGCTGTAGGAGTTAAAGGTACAACTGCTTCTGCAACTGTAACAGTTAAAGATCAAGTACAACCAATTAAGAAGGGTGTAACATTTGATAAAGCATCTTATACTTGCGATATGAGTAAAGGTAGTTCATTCAATGTAGAAATGACTACTAGCAACTCATCAATTAGTTCAGTTAAATCAAGTAATACTAAAGTTGCTACTATTAAGCTTGGTAAAGCTACTAAGGTAACTAATGGTGTTAAATATACTGCTACAGTTACTTGCTTACAAGATGGAGCAGTAACACTTACTGCAACTGATAATAAGAATTCAAGTGGTTCAGCTAAAGTAACTGTTAAGAACGGTGGAACAATTACAAGTGTTGGTGCAATGACTTGTAAACAAGGTGAAATTAAACTATTTATGGTTAAAACACCTGGATTTATATTAAATGGAAAACAAGTATTCCCATCAGTTGGTTCTATGAAGTCATCTGATACTTCTGTTGTAACAGTTAGAAATAGTACTTCACTTCAAGTAAACTGCATAGATTGTAGAATGCTTGAAATAGTATGTTCTAAAAAAGGAACTGCTAATATAACTATTAAGAGTACTTATGGAGCTACTACAACTTCAAAAGTAACAGTTAAAGGTAAATCAGAACCAAATGAAGTTAAATTTGAAAAATCTTCATATCAATGTGATATAAGTAAAACTAAAACAATAAAGACAACAGTAACTGCTGGTATAGATAAGATTACCGATGTTAAATCTTCTGATGCTAGTATTGCAACAGTATCATTTAAGAAAGCTACTGATGTAATAGGACAAGGAAATAGTAATGTATATAATGTTACTATTACATGTAAGAAGACTGGTACAGCAACAATTACAGCAACTAGTGATCTAAAAGCTAAAGGTTCAGCTAAAGTAGCTGTTAGCAATAGCGTTTCACCACCTGCTGCAAAAGTTGAATTTGATCAATCTTCATACAAATGTGCTCCAGGTAAGAAAGTTATTGGATACATTTATTCAGGAAATGATACAATCAAGACACTTACTTCAAGCGATG
>JAEEGL015549865.1_pt1 | contig 18695 bp, 15 predicted proteins | sample 9134231 | NCBI WGS metagenome assembly JAEEGL01 (sample SAMN16246548, study PRJNA631951) | gut metagenome | biome: gut microbiome; feature: rumen; material: fiber-attached | host: Bos | place: Iran: Karaj | collected 2018-10 | reverse complement strand
ATAGCACCGGTTTCACGTATATTTTCGTCGGAGTGAGAAGCGCCTCGCCGAGACCCTTCCCTCCGAGCTCCGGAACGGGTTTTCCGAGATCGGAGTGCTCAACGTCAAAGACCTTTCTCACAAGAGAAAAGCCGTTTGAATGTACTCCCGAGGAGGGGAGCGCTATTATGACGTCTCCCGGTCTCATCCTGCCATTGTCGATTATTTTATCCCGGTCGACTATCCCGGTGCAGTATCCGGCGAGATCGTATTCGTCCGGGGGATAAAAACCGGGCATTTCGGCGGTCTCGCCGCCTATGAGAGCGGCTCCGGATTCCACGCAGCCGTCGCAGACGCCTTTTACGATGCCGGCGATTTTTTCCGGCTCGTTTTTGCCGCACGCTATATAGTCGAGGAAGAAAAGCGGCCTCGCTCCGCAGCAGATCACGTCGTTCACGCACATTGCGACACAGTCGATTCCCACCGTATCGTGCCTGTCCATCAGGAACGCGATCTTCAGCTTTGTTCCGACGCCGTCGGTGCCGGAAACGAGAACCGGCCGGTTCATTCCGGTAAGATCCGGTTCGAAAAGCCCGCCGAACCCGCCTACCCCCGACGCGACGCCCGGCGTCTCGGTGCGCCTGATATGCTGTTTCATCAGTTCGACGGAACGGTATCCCGCCGTTATGTCCACCCCGGCCGAGGCGTATGCTTCCGATCTTGACGACTCGTTGATCATTGTATCAGTCCTTTCCGTTCCAGCAGTATGTGCAAAGCTCGCAGGGATCGACTCCTATCGACTCTATCAGACCCTCGAGCGACTGGAACTCAAGCGATGAAAAATGCATTTTTTCGCATATCGACTCCCGGAGCGCCTTCCCGCGCTCGGTCTGCCCGTCGCTGTATTCATCTATGTGTTTGAACCCTTCCTCTCCCTCGAGCTCCATAATGACGCGCCTCGCGAGAAGCTCCATGTCGGAGGTCGCGCGGGAGAAGTTCAGAAATTTGCACCCGAACATGATCGGAGGACATGCCGAGCGTATATGTACCGATTTCGCGCCGCTCTCGTAAAGGAACTCGACGGTCTCCCTCAGCTGCGTCCCCCTGACTATCGAATCGTCGACAAACAGAAGATTTTTGTCCTTTATCAGGGCGTTTACGGGTATCTGTTTCATTTTTGCGATACGGTCGCGATCCGTCTGAACGTCGGGCATAAAACTCCTCGACCAGGTCGGGGTGTATTTTATGAACGCGCGCGCGAACGGTTTGCCGCTCCGGTTCGCGTATCCTATCGCGTGAGGGGTGCCGGAATCGGGGACGCCCCCGACGTAGTCAACGTCCGACGCCTTGCCGGTTTCGAGATCGCGCTCGGCGAGCTTCGCCCCGTTGCGGTATCTCATCTCCTCGACGTTTATTCCCTCGTAGTCCGACGTCGGGTATCCGTAATACGTCCAGAGAAAGGAGCAGATCCGTTTTTTGTTTCCCGCGGGGGAAAGGACCTTTACCCCGTCTTTCGTGATCTCGACGATCTCCCCGGGGCCGAGTTCCCGCTCGTCCTCGTACCCGAGCTTCTGATACGCGAAGGATTCGAACGAGACTGCATATCCCTCCCCGTTCTTTCCGACGTGCACCGGGAGGCGGCCGAATCTGTCGCGCGCGGCGATGAGCGTCCCGTCGTCTTTCAGAATGAGGATCGCCGCCGTTCCGTCGATAGCCTTCTGAGCGAACCTGATCCCCTCGGCAAAGCTGCTTTTCTGATTTATCATGGCGGAAAGCAGCTCGGTGCTGTTCACCTGACCCGCCGCCATCGCGCCGAAGTGTCCCCCGCTGAACGAGAGATAATTGTTGATCAGCTCCTCCGAGTTGTTTATGATCCCGGTCATACAGACGGCGTACGTTCCGAGATTGGAACGTATCAGAAGCGGCTGCGGATCGCTGTCGCTTATGCATCCGATCGCCGAAGTGCCCTTCATTTCCGAAAAAACGTGATCGAATTTGGTCCGGAACGGAGCGTTGTCGAGATTATGGATCTTGCGCTGAAGTCCGATTACGGGATCGAAAGCGGCGAGCCCGCCGCTCTTTGTTCCGAGATGAGAATGATAATCCGTTCCGAAAAAGACGTCCGGCAGGCATTCGCGCGCCGAAGCAATACCAAAAAAACCGCCCATGAGAATAAAAATCCGTTCTTAAATTATTTCAGTTCTTCCGCCGCCTCTCGGTCGGAGGCGATCGCCTTTTCCCTGTCGGCCGCACGGCGGGCAGAGAGCTTTTCGCAGAGCCCGGGCTCTGTCAGAGACAAAATCTCGACAGAAAGCAAAGCGGCATTGACGCCTCCGTTGACCGATACGGTCGCCACCGGTATGCCTCCCGGCATCTGTACGGTGGAAAGAAGCGCGTCAATGCCGTCAAGTACGGCGCCCGAGCAGGGTATTCCTATTACGGGGATCGTTGTGTTAGCTGCTATGGCTCCTGCGAGATGCGCCGCCATCCCGGCGGCGGCTATGATCACCCCGAATCCGTTTTCACGGGCCGAGGCGGCGAAATCTCTTGCAAGATCCGGCGTTCTGTGAGCCGAATACACGTGTACCTCGTACGGCACGCCGAACTCCTTCAGAGTATCGGCGGCTTTCTTTATCACGGGCATATCGCTTTTGCTGCCCATGACGATTCCGACTTTTTTCATTTCAGGCCATGCCTTTCCCGATGCGCGGACAAAAAAACAACAAGGGGCACCTATCCCGTAACGGATCAGGTGCGCCCAGACGGTCGGCATTCATCGCTCCCCGCTCCGTGTGGTGCTCCACTTCCGTCAGTCACGGGGGCTTGTTTATTCCTCGGTGTCACGTCCGCGGCACCCAGCTTGATTTCCGCTGAAATTATACCATAGGCGGAGCGCGGTGTCAAGCGGAGACGGCAAAAAATGCCTCAGCAGCGGGCAAAAAAATCCCGCGGCGCGCCGCGGGAAGGTATTGATTCACTTATTGGCTGATGTGATCATCCGGTGGACTTAAATGTCCTCTTTTTTCCCGGATTTCTTTTTTGCGATTACTGCAGCAACGGCACCTGCAACAACGACAGCCACGCCGGCTGAGCAACCGATGATAAGAGGAAGCGGCATCTCTTCCGATTCCACTATATCAGGTTTTATATCAGAAAGGTCTATACCGCCATACGTAGGTGTATTGCCGTACACTTCACGGTTATGAATGATGGCTTCGTTTACCTTATCGATATACTGTTTCAGCGTAGGAAGCTGAGTATAGTCGGAAACCCTTTTGTATGACTCATCAAGACCGTTAAAAGTATCCGCTATAATTATTCTTTCATCCCCGTTAAAGGAAAAAACAAGAACTCGGTCTGTGATGAACGAGGAAACAATTATCGGCTCTCCGACGAGTCCCGCTTTCCCGATTAATGATTTCATTATGCCGTACGCGTCATAGATTGGAACAGTTTTTCCGCCAACACTGTGTCCTACCTCACCAGATATGTAACTCTGGGTCAGTTGAATAAGCATCACGGGATCGTCGGCGTCCTTTGTCTCAACAAAATAAAGCCATGATTCTCCACTTTCTCTAGAAGAGCTGACAATATCGAAAGCTACGTTTTGTTCCTCATCTGGAGAAACAGAAGCGCCGTAAAAACGGATCTTTACATCACTTATTTTAAGATCGGTCCGGCTATATGTTTTTCCATCGGAAAAATGTCCATATCCGATCAAATGATTGAAGTTATCAGAAAGATAGCCCTGTATAGCGTCTGATGGAGAGACCGGATCGTAAAGATCTGACGAACCCGCAAATATGTTCAAGCACATAGCAAGCATTAGTGTTAGCAAGATAGCTAACAAGGCGGTAATCTCTGCGGTTTTTGTTTTCATTTTTTCTACCCTTCTTTCGTTGTTACGACGATAAGTATAACTGGTTCACGCTTTCTGCCCAATACCTGCTATTTGTTGAATCATTGCAGAAAGCAGAATATGTGACGTTAGCATATGAAGCGGTAGCCGGATCCATATACGTTACGGTTTTAAAATCCAGTGTATTCTCATAACCCGTGATTACTACCATATGCCCGGCACCGGATGATGAGCTGGGCAGAAGCCCGGCAATTATCGGGCGATTGTTCGTTCCGATATTTGTCTGTATCGCGCTTAAAGTCATTGAACCGGAAGCGACGTTCGCATGAACGCCATAGTGGATAAGAGCGTTCCTGACCTGAATCGCTGTCCCAGCATGATTGATTTCGCTTCCGAACGTGTAGCTGACAACATTTCCTTGAGATACGTTTGTTATTCCATAGTACTTAAGCACAGATTCTGAACACGCTGCCCAGCACCAAAGGCTTTTTTGTTGAAGGACAGTCGGAACGTTTATATCGTAAATGTAGTATACTGCTCCCGACGTCAACTGAAATACAAAGAGAAAAATCAGCAGGAAACAAGTTAACAGCGCGGCACGCTTTTTGCTTTTTATTTGCATAATATTGCCTCCTATTTATTGGTCATTACACCTTAAACTTTTACTATTTGACATTATAACATTTATTGTCGCATTTGTCAATACCCATATATATGTTTGTTGACGAGAAAAACCGTTATTTGTCAAATCTGAACGCGGCGCAGGGCATCCCCGTGCCGGAGCATAGCGTCATATCCTCCGGGAATGAGGCATCAAGACGGTTGTTGTAACCGACGGCGAGGATCGGTTTTTCCGATCTCACCGTGACCTCGTCCGGAGCCGTGATCTCCGCCTCCGCGTCGGAGTATTCTCCGCCCGGCTCGGTTATCACACCTATCCCCCGGAGCGCGCCGCCCTCGGCTTCAAGGCCTCCGCCGATGTTGCGGAACTTTATTACCGCGCTCAGCCCGTCGTCCGAAAAGCCGCATGAGACGGCGCTCGGTCCCTCGACCTCAGGGACCTTTCCTATCCCGTACTGATTAGCGAGGATCAGCGACGCCATCCTTTCGGAGACCGCCCATTTGTGATACGGATGCAGGTTGTTTTCAAACGTCCTGTCCTTCCAGAGGTCGGCGGTCACGCATACGTGGGAATCCGGAACAAGTCCCGGTATGCTCCCCATTGTCTGCCTTACCCGGGCGAAATCGAACTGAATGTAAATCGGCGGGAACTCAACGTAATAAACCGGGTAATCGCGGACCGGCAGATCGTGCGTGTCCCTGAAATACTTTATCATGGCGGCGAAACGTTCCGCATACTTCACGTTGTTGCCGTTGTGGTCGAGCGCGTCGGACTCACCCTGATACCATATCAGACCGCATATCGGAAAGCGGCGGAAACTGTATATGTAGTGGTTGTACATGAACGACGATTCGCCCATATTGATTCCGGGCGCCGTATATACTCCGTTTTCACAGGTGCTTACGCCGAGTTCGTCGCGCACTTCGTTCGGAAGAAAACAGTGGAGAGGGAGGCCGTTTCCGTCAAACTCGATCATCCCGACCGGGACTTTTCTTTCAAGTCTTTCGTAGATCTGAAGAGCCGTGAAATATCCGACCGCCGAAAACTCGCGCGCGCCGCGGACGGGCGTCTCCCACCCGCGCTTCTGCACGACGTCCTCGTTAACTTCGTTTGTCCCGCGTTTGAGACCGGATTCGTCGTAAACGAAACTGTTCCTGTTTAGTCTTATCAGAAGATCGTTGCTTATCTCCGCCTTTCTCGCGGGGTCGGAGGCCGGCGTCACCGTTCTGCTCTCGTTGACGGTATAAGCGACGTTCGACTGCCCTATTATCCAGAAAACGTCGCCGACGAGAACGCGGTCAAACGTCCTCTCGGCACCGTTCCCGAAAACTCTCAGCGTCCGCCCTTCGGTGGATTCTCCGAGCGTACCGTCGAGCGTGATCTCCCACGCGCCGTCCTTTATCTCGGCCGAGCCGCTGAGCCCCCCGAATTCGGCGCGGATCTTCTTTCCGTTCTGCGAGGCGTGTGCCCATCCCCATACGCGTATCGGAGCGTTTCTCTGTATGATCATATCGTCGTCAAACGCGCGGGAAACGACAAACGACTCTGCAAGTTCTTCAATGTCGGCCGTCACGGCGGCGGAATCAGTTTTCATTTTTCCCTCCCCCGCCCCGGCGCACGAAACAAGCGCGCAGGCGGAAACAATGCATGCCGCAACGGCGGCGAACGCTTTTTTTGTAAATAATCCGGGCAAAACGAAAATCATCGTTTTCACTCCGCCGGACGTATAATACAATCCGGAACGGGATAACGTTTCATGAACTCAACGGTCTTTTCATAGGAAACCACGCCGTCCGACGCGTTTGCCGCAAAGAGCGAGCAGGAGGCGACGCCCGTCGCGAAATACATGGTTTCCTTCATATCCATCCCGCGATAAATACCGTAAAGGGCGCCGGAGCAGAAAGCGTCGCCCGCGCCGTTCGTCGAAACGATTTCGGATCTCGGCACGTCTATGCATCCCATGCGATAGTACGTTCCGTCGGTATCCAGCCCGTAGCTGGCAGGCTTTGCGTGAATTATGATCCTGTCCTTCACTCCGAGCCTCCGGAGCTCGCGGCAAATGAGCGGCATATTGCTTTCGATCATTTTGCCGTCCCCGTCCGAAGCCGGTATGCCGGTTATCTTTCCGGCCTCAGTCTCGTTTATTATGCAGTAATCGACGTATTTAAGGGCGGGGCCGACCACCGTACGGTACCTGTCGCTTTCCTCGCTGACTACGTCTATCGACGTCCTGATACCCCTCTTCTGCGCTTCGCAAAGGACCGCCGCGAGATTTGTTCCGTAAACCGGATGCGGCGCGTCGAGCGCGTCGAGGAGCAGAGCGTATCCTATATGGAGTATATCCCCCTTTACGGCGTCAAAATCAAAATCCTCGGGCGTCATTTCCGCGTCGGCTCCGTTGAAGTGGAAAAACGTCCTTGTCTTTCTGACGCTGTCATACATCACGTCGGTAAAAGAAGTCTGTCCGCGGCGCTCTATGCCCGAAACGTCGATATTCGGATATTTTGAAAGAGTGTCGCAGATGAGTTTTCCGGCGTCATCGTCTCCGACGATGCCGACGGCCGTGACCTTCAGTTCAGGGTCGAGCCGCGCGAGATCCTGACCGCAGTTGCAGACGAGACCTCCGAGGGCGATATCGACCTTCCGTATAGCCGTCAGATTGCTCTCTCCCGGATAAACGTCGATTTTTTTGAGATAGTCGGCGATCGTGCTGCCGGCCAGGATGATTCCGTTTTGCATTGTTCAGTTCCTTTCAGGCGGATAGATTCTCCGCTTTAAGATTCTCTTGTTTATTTCTGATTTTTCGCGATCCTCGTCGTAAGTCTCACGCAGGGCGGACCCGATGGAACGGATCAGACGATGAACATCGCGTCCCCGAATGAAAAGAACCTGTACCGTTCCTTTATCGCCTCGGCGTACGCCCTCATCATGATCTCACGGGATGAGAAAGCGGACACGAGCATAAGGAGGGTGCTTTCGGGAAGATGGAAGTTTGTGATAAGTCCCTCGACCGCCCTGAACCCGTATCCCGGATAAATGAAAATCCCGGTGTCGTCGGTCATCGGTCTGACAACTCCGTTTTCGTCCGCAGCGCTCTCAAGCACCCGGCACGACGTCGTCCCGACGGCGATGAGCCGTCCTTTCCGTTCGTTTACCGCTCGCGCGGTCTTCTCGGAAACCGAAAAAAACTCGGTGTGCATGACGTGATCGGCGATCCTTTCCTCCTTTACGGGGCGGAAAGTGCCGAGCCCGACGTGAAGCATGACCGGCGCTATGACGACGCCTTTTTCCCGCAGTTTCCCGAGCAGCTCCGGAGTGAAATGAAGCCCCGCCGTGGGAGCCGCCGCCGAGCCTCTTTCCCTCGCGTAAACCGTCTGATATCTTTCTCTGTCGCTCAGCTTTTCGGTGATGTACGGGGGGAGCGGCATCTGCCCGATCTCGTCGAGCAGAGAAAAAAACTCCCGCCCGTGAGTATCGAATTTTATGATCCTGTTTCCGTCGTCGACCACGTCGGTGACGACCCCGTCAAGCGGCGAGTCGACGCTTCCGTAAAAGAGCGCGTCACCCGGCCTGCATTTTTTTCCGGGTCTTACGAGCGCCTCCCACAGGTCGGCGCCCCTTTGTCTCAGAAGCACGGTCTCGACTTGTCCGCCGCCCTTCGTCCTGCCGTACAACCGTGCGGGAATGACCCTCGAATCGTTTATCACGAGAACGTCGCCCGGAAAAAGCATATCGGAGATATCCCTGAAAACGTGGTGGGACACCTCGCCGCTCCTTCTGTCGACTCTCATGAGACGGGAAGAGTCCCTCGGCTCGACCGGCGTCTGAGCTATCAGCTCCTTCGGAAGGTCATAGTAAAAATCGCTTTTTTTCAGTTCCGTGGGGGGTTTTTCATTGATGATCATTCTGTTTCTTCTGTTTTTTCAGCGCCGGTGAGCATTCCGTTTTCGGCGTCGATCCCTATCAGCTTCACCTCCGCGACGCGGCCCCTTAAAAAATTTCCGGACGGCTCGAATCGGCACTCGGCAAAGTTTTCGGTGTGCCCTGTGATAAATCCGTCGGCTCGGCGTTCGCAAAGCACCTTCGCGCTCCCCGCCGAAAGGATCCTTCCGAGCGCTCTGAGTTTTTCCTCACGCGCGATTTCGTGGAGGCGCGCCGCCCTTTCGCCGGAAACCGCCGCCGGAACCTGTCCGCCCATAAGGGCGGCCTCCGTCCCCGGCCTTTTCGAATATCTGAAAATATGGCAGTGGAGCAGCCCGAGTTCCCTGACGAGATCCGCCGTCATACCGAAATCTTCTTCCGTCTCGGTTGGAAAGCCCACTATAAGATCCGCGGTGAGGCAAAGACCGGGTATTTTATTCAGAGCGTATCCGAGATTCTCACGCATTACTCGCGAGTTGTATTTTCTTCTCATAAGGGAGAGTATCCTGTCGGATCCGGACTGGACGGATACGTGAAAATGCGGGCAGAACTTCCCGACCCCGGCGACCTCGTCGATAAAACTCTTCGTCATAAACGACGGCTCCATGGATCCGAGACGTATTCTTTCTATCCCTTCGGTCAGAGCGACGTCCTTGATCAGCTCCGGAAGATCTTTTCCGTAGGCCGCGGTCTCGATTCCCGTCAGAACGACCTCGCGGCATCCCGCACGGGCAAGCGCCCCGACCTCTGATAAGATCTCGTCCCGGCCCCGCACGGCAACCGGGCCGCGCACGTCCTTTATGACGCAGTAGGAGCATTTTCCGTTACAGCCGTCTTCGATCTTTACGTACGCCCGGGTCCGGTCGAAAGTGCTTATCCTCATCGGCTCCACCCCGCCCGATGGCGGAACGACGACCGTCCCGCATACCGGGACGCCGGTTTCGGCGAAGCTTTTGATCGCCTCAAACGCCTCGTTCCTGTTCCGCGTGCCGCATACGAAGGACACCCCGGGTATGTCCGAAAAGTCGTCGGGATACAGCTGAGAAGCGCATCCCATGACGCATATCATACCGCCGGGGCAGAGTTTCACCGCGCGTCGGACCGCCTGACGGGATTTTCTTACGCTTTCCTCGGTCACGGCGCAGGTGTTGATTACGCAGACGTCGGCCCGCTCCCCCCGGGATGCGCCGGCGACGCCTGCCTCTTTAAGCTTTTCACTCAGCGCCTCGCTCTCATAATGATTAACGCGGCAGCCGAGCGTGATAAAGGAAACCTTCATCAGACCCCGAAGGCCCATTCGCCTTTCGTGAATATTTTGACCGTCTTTCCGTTCCGTGTTTTGCCGGTTATTTCGGTGTCCGCGGCGCCTATCATGAAATCGACGTGAATTATGGAATCGTTTATTCCCATTCCGTGGAGCTCGTCCTGAGTGAACTTTTCGTAGTCCTTCATGCAGTTCGTGAATCCCATTCCGAGGGCGAGGTGGCACGCAGCGTTTTCGTCGAACAGAGTGTTGTAATAAATGACGCCGGATTCCCTTATAGGCGAAGAATACGGCACGAGCGCCGTCTCGCCAAGCATGCAGGCGCCCTCGTCCATTCCGATAAGGGTCTTAAGTATCTCGGTCTCCTCGTCGCTGCTCCCTCTGATCTCGGTCGCATTGCCGTTTTCAAAGCGTACGGAGAAGGATTTTATAAGTTTGCCGTTATACGAAAGCGGGAGAGTCGAATAAACTATTCCCTCGGTGCGGGATTTGTCGGGCGACGTGAAGATCTCCTCGCTCGGGATATTCGGATTGAATTTCAGCTTTTTGCCGAGAGGAGATTCGCATCCCCCCATAAACTGCATCCCCGGGATGAGACCGACCGTGAGGTCCGTGCCGTTGCCGGATTTTATGCGCAGCGAATCGAGTCCGAGCGAATTGAGGTAATCGCAGCGGAGCGAAAGTTCGCTGTTGTGTCTTGTCCAGGCGGCGCGCGGCGACCTGCCGTCGGCGCGCGAGCATTTCAGTATGTATTCCCAGAGCTTTTCTATCGCTTTTTTATCGCTCAGTTCCGGGAAAAGCTTCTTTGCCCACGCCTTGCCGGGGACCGCGGCGATACACCACTGGTATTTGTTTTCCATCTGATCGCGGTACGGCTTGAGCGCTTTCGCCCTTGCCTGACGCGCCGACGCGAGCTTTACGGTATCGGAACCGGCGAGCACGTCGGGGTCGAAGGAATCGAGGAATATCCGGCACGGCAGGGTCTTCACGCGGTGCTTCTGCCGCTCTATCTCCCAGTCCTCGACCTTTTTCATTTCCTCAAGCTCCATGTATCTGAGCTCGAGCGCCGTCAGGCGGTCGTCCTCATACTGGACCGAAACGCGCGAAGCACCGGCCCTGTACGCTTCCTCGACAAGAATATATACGAAATCCGGCTGATCGAGGCCGGCGATCACGAGGACCTCCTGTCCCTTTCTCACATTGATTCCCTTGCGCACGATCAGTTCGGCGTATTTTCTGAGTTTTGATTCTCTCATTTCTGTTTTTCCTCCGTTTTTCCGGGATAGATGTCAACGCCGCAGTATCGCGACATCTCATCGAATTCCCGTCTGTATTTTTCTTTTTCCGCGTCGGTCATTTTTATTCTGACCGCGCGTATAAGCAGATTTTTCGGCGTATCCTCGGGATCCGTCAGCTCCGTAACGTCTACCGAATAGCCGCTCGCGCGCAGCCGCTTGCATCTCAGGGCGTCGGTTATCGCGACGGCGAGTTTCTGTTTCAGCATAGAATGTTCGAGCACGGGAAGGAGCGCCCTGCCGAGCTCCGAATCGCGGCTCAGCTGACCGTTCACCTGATGCTGGCAGCACGGCGTCGAGAGTATCACCTTCGCGCCGTATCTCGCGGCGGCCGTCAGAACTACGTCGGTAGCAGTGTCGCAGGCGTGAAGCGAAAGCACGAGGTCGGGTTCTCTCACGGGCACGAACTTTTCAATATCGGTGCATCTGAACCTCATCCCCCGGTACCCGAGCTCTTCCGCGCACCCGGCGCAGAAATCTATGACGTCGCGCTTGAGATCGGCGCAGTCCATTAGGACCTCGCGCCCCCTGACCTCCGTAAGATACCAGTATACGGCGAATGACAGATAGCTTTTCCCGCAGCAGAGATCGAGCAGATAGAGCTCCCCGTCCCTCGGGAGCCTGTCGTAAATCTCCGAAACGTATCCGAGAAAGCGGTCGATCTGGCGGAATTTCGCCCTTTTTCTGTCAAATACTTTCCCGTCCCGGTCGCTGACTCCGAGCAGAACGAGGAACGGATAGACCCGCCCGTCATAAAGCACGTGCCGCTTTTCCCTGTCGTGAGCAAAAACCTCCCCGGGGACTGACGACGTCGCGCTCTTTATGCCGTTCATGAGGACGTATTTTCCGCTTTTTGAGACGGCGTATTCCGCGTCCCCGGCCGGGGTCACAACGTTGCACTGACGGTAGCGGCCTATGTATTCGGCGATCTTTACGGCGGTCTCATCCGGACGGACGTTGTCGTGCGAGTTCCTCCCGTCGGGATAAAACGTCTCGAGCTGAAGATTTATTATCCCTTTAAGTCTGACGAGCCTGCCCTCGCATTTCACCCCGTCTTCGGGTGAAAACGGCCGGCTGAACACTATCTTTTTTATCGTCTGTTCCCTGACGAGGGAGCTGATGAGCTCCGCCGTCCGGGATATCACGTCCTCCCGGACGCCTGAAAAAGTCTTTCCCATTCCGGTGTCCTTTCATTCGTTATTATTTTACACCGAATCCCCCTGAAAATCAACCTCCGGCAGCGCGGGAACGGGATGAAAAAAACATTTTCCGTCAATAATTGTCTATTGACACGGCGCCCCCGGTATGTTAAAATCTTACAACATTGAAAAAGCCGCGTGACGGCGCCCCGGCGCCGGAAGGAATGGTGACAAAATGGACGTTCCGTTTATCATTAACGCATCAATTGGAAACAAGGCCGCCCGGCGCATCCTCGGGCGAAACGACCCGGGCGACCCGATCAGATTCGCCGTAGTCGGCGAGGTCACCCGGGACGGCAGATACGGGAAAACGGTTCTTCTCGCAACGGGAACGAAGCTTTTTTCGTATTGCGAGGGCACCGACGAGTTTTCGGAAGATACGGTTTTCTCCGAAGTCGACTCGATATGGAACAAACGCATGTACGGCAACGGGCTCATGCGCGTGAAAATGAAAAGCGGAGAACAGAGAGACGTTTTCCGTTTCAATTTCACGGTCGCGAGTCTCTGTGACGCCGTACTTTCTTATGTGGAGACGATCCGGGACGGCGGGGAGGCAGACGAAGCCTTTGCCGGAATAAAATCGTCATACGACAAGCTGCTCTCGGTATGCCCGAAATGCGGGCGTACGCTCTCCTCGCCGGGCGTGCAGTGCGTCAACTGCATGAACAAGGGCAAGCTCGTTAAAAAGCTCGGCGTTTATCTGAAACCCGAGGCGCTCATTCTCGCGGTATCGGTGGTTATTTCCGTTCTCACGACGGCGATTACGCTCATACCCCCGCTGCTCACCCGTTCGCTTGTCGACGACATTCTCCCGAGCGGCGACGCGCGGCGTCTCGGCTGGGTCGCCGCGGCGCTCGTCATACTGAACGTTGTCCAGTACGCGATGGGCGGGTTCCGCGGCTACCTCCTCCGGGCGGCGGGCGACAGGATAGTCGCCCGGATACGCTGCGAGGTTTACGAAAAGGCGCAGCATCTCCCGATGCGTTTTTACGACAGGACCTCGACCGGTTCGGTAATAAACCGCATAAGCGGCGACACCGCGACGATACAGTCCTTCATGCTCCGCATAACCCAGGAGGTCGTCGTCCAGTTCTTCAAGATGATCGGCATCATCGTCGTCATGCTCGTCCTGAACTGGAAGCTCACTCTCCTGTCGCTTATTCCCGTTCCCGTCGTCGTTGTCGGGGCGAGGATCTTCGGCAAAAAGATCGCGCCGTTTTATAAACGGATATGGAGGCGCAGCTCGGCCGTCACCTCGACCCTTACCGACACCATACCGGGGATAAGGGTCATAAAATCGTTCACGAACGAAGAAAACGCCGTCACGCGTTTCGCCGGAACGGTCGACGAATGGAGAAAAACCGATACTCGCGCCGGCAGGATGCTGAACGTCTATCCGGCGGTCGTCAACCTCCTCGTATCGACGGGAACGGTCGTCATCTGGGCGCTCGGAGGCCGTATGGTAATAACCGACGGGGTCATCACGGCGGGTCTTCTCGTTTCGTTCATCTCCTACGCCTCGATGTTTTACGACCCGGTTAACTTCTTCGCAAACCTCTCGGATTCCACTCAGAACGCGATGGCGTCCGCCGAGCGCATCATGGATATAATCGACGCCGAGCCTGAACACGATTTCGGCAGGGGGAACGTCGACGCCGACATCGGCGGAAGGATAGAGTTCAGAAACGTCAACTTCTCCTTCGACCGCACCAAAAAAGTGCTTAAAAACATCAATCTCACGATAGAGCCGGGCGAGATCGTCGGCATAGTCGGCACAACGGGCTCCGGCAAATCCACGCTCGTCAACCTGCTTCTGAGATACTACGACCACTATGACGGGGAGATCACCGTCGGCGGCGTCGATATACGGCAGATCGACATGCAGTACTACCGCTCTCACATCGGATACGTACAGCAGGAGCCGATGATGTTCCACGACACGGTGTACAACAATATCTCATACGGTACGGGCGAGTTCACCGTCGACGAGGTCATAAACGCGGCCGACATAGCGAACGCTCATGAGTTCATAGTCCGCCAGCCGGACGGCTACGACACCGTCCTCGGCGAGCGCGGGACAGGTCTTTCGGGCGGAGAACGGCAGAGGATCTCGATCGCCCGCGCGATGCTCAGAAACCCGAAAATGCTGGTGTTTGACGAAGCCACGGCGTCGGTCGACTCCGAGACCGAGCATCTCATTCAGGACGCCATCGAAAAGCTTATAAGCGGCCGAACCACGATAATGATCGCCCACCGGCTGAGCACTCTGTCAAAGGCGACGAAGATCGTCGTCGTCGACAACGGCGAGATACTCGAATGCGGCTCGCCCGCCGAGCTGATGGCGAAAAAAGGCAAATACTACCGCCTTGTTCAGATCCAGTCCATGTCGGACAAGGTAGCCGAGGAAAAGCGCAGCGAAAACTTTGAGTGAGGCAGATATGGGACGGATATACATTGACAGATATACGGGAAGGATAGAGCGCACGGACGTTTATCTCGTCAGGCTCACGCTTAAAGACGGGACTGTTTACGAAAATCTCGAGCCGAGGCGGCTCTTCCCCGTCACGAACGAGAACATGTTCATCACGCTCCTCGACAGCGATGAGCGCGAGCTCGGGTTCGTCCGCGATTTCGACGAGCTCGACGAGGACTCGCGCGAAGCTCTCCGTCAGTCCTTCGCCGAATACTATATGATCCCGAAGATCGAAAAACTGACGAAGACCGAGGAAAAATTCGGGACGCTCAAATGGACCGTCGTGACCGACCGCGGAGACGTGACCTTCCGCATAAGAAACAGGAACTCCGATATAAAACGGCTTTACGGAACGAACCGCGTCATCATCCGTGACAGCAACGACAACCGCTACGAGATCCCCGATATCGAAAAACTAGACGGCCGAAGCAAAAGATTGTTGTTTGAGTTTCTTTGATACGACACGAAATAAAATCGCCCTCCGCCACGCGCGGAAGGCGATTTTCTGTTAAGTTCAGTTTGAGTTCGTGGCGGCGTTGCCTTAAAAATTCTTTAACTCAAACGCGCCAAAACCGCAAGTCATCTTTTCGACCTTGACAAATTGTTTTAGACAACTGATAAGATCGCAAATCCCGACTCGGCTTTCCTCCATAAAATCATCTTGTCCGTCAGAACTTCCGACGTACTCGCTGCAATTCAGCGGTCTTTTTTTCGAAAACTTTGCCGGGTCGAGATACCCCCACGCAAACCTCAGGCTCTCGCCCGTGTCTCGGTAATATCTTGATGACGACCACTCGTATTTATGATTGAACCCGCCCCTCATTGTAAGATAGAAATTTATACTGAACGTGTCGCTGAGCGGGCAGTGAAGACAAAACTCAACCCTATCGCTGTCACCCCAGTATGACATTGAAAAAAACTCGTCCTCATACCCGCCGTATCTTGTCGATGGCTGCTGATACATAACATAATCGCCGTTAACTTTTCCGATCTCTATTGCAAATTCCTTACAGTATTCAAAAAGATCAAATGGCTCTTCTTTCTTTGTCGTTATCGGAGTAACCGTCGTAACGGGCTTAGTTGCTTCGGGCTTCTTTGTTGTTTCTTCTGCCGTTTCCGATACCGGTTCTGTGACTGCGGTCGATTCTGTATCCGTTGCTGTCGCTTCGTTCACCGATATTTCTCTAATCCCGGTTTCGATTCCGCCATCTGTTTCTGAAATGCTTCCTTCTGCATACAAACCTGTCTCAAGCGGGAAATCATTCTTTTGACGAATGTCAGTTAGTGTATCATTAAAGAAACCAACACAACCTGTTGTGAGAACGGAAGCAAAAATTATAATTGCCATCCTGCCTTTATTACCCATAATATATCCTTCCCTTATCAAAGCACGCCACAAAAAAGTGCGTTTTTTACCAAAACCATGTCTGCTCAGAGCATATTAACTGTGTGACGGCGTAATTATATCACCGATTCATCATTTAGTCAAGCCGAATTGACGCTTTGCGAACGAAGAGCGTTCCTGTGTTGAAAAAATCCCTCCGATATGGTATAATTTTCCCCGAAAGGATATTACCATGGCAAAGCTTATTCTCGCCTCGGGGTCACCGAGGCGACGCGAACTTCTTGAAAGACAGAATATAGATTTCGAGGTCGTCCTCCCGGAGGTCGACGAAGGAAATGTGACGGCGGACAGCCCCGACGGGCTCGTGAGGGCGCTGTCGGCGCTCAAATGCTCGGACGTCTCGGCGCGCGTCGGGGACGGGATTCCCGTCGTCGCCGCGGATACCGTCGTCGAGATAAACGGCGGCGTCCTCGGCAAGCCGAAGGACGAAGCCGACGCGCGTATCATGCTTCATACCCTTTCGGGAAATTCGCATCTCGTGCACTCCGGCGTGACAGTCTCGTATAATGGCGTAAAAAAGACCGTATCGGTCACGACAAAGGTGTTTTTCAGGGAACTCGGCGACGATGAGATCGAAAACTATATCGCGTCGGGCGAGCCCCTCGACAAGGCCGGCTCCTACGGCATTCAGGAGCGCGGCGCTCTCTTCGTCAACAGGATCGAGGGCGATTTCTACAACGTGATGGGATTCCCGGTCTGCGAGTTTTTCTCGCTGCTGAGGACCGGTTTTCGCATACTTCCCGACGATCTCCGAAAGCAGGACTGACAGGATATGAACGGCAGACAGTCAAAAATCAGAAACTTTTCCATCGTGGCGCATATAGATCACGGCAAATCAACCCTTGCCGACAGGATCCTTGAGCTCACGCGCACGGTCTCCGACCGGGAGATGGAGGACCAGGTCCTCGACAACATGGACCTCGAACGGGAGCGCGGTATAACAATAAAGGCCCGCGCCGTGAACCTGAAATACTCGGCATCCGACGGGGAGACATATACCTTCAACCTCATCGACACCCCGGGACACGTGGACTTCAATTACGAGGTCTCGCGCTCGCTCAACGCCTGCGAGGGCGCTCTGCTCGTCGTCGACGCGACGCAGGGGATAGAGGCGCAGACGCTCGCAAACGCGTATCTCGCGGTCGACGCCGGGCTTGAGATAATCCCCGTCGTAAACAAGATCGATCTCGCCTCCGCCGACGTCGAGCGGACGAGAAAGGAGATCGAGGACGTCATCGGCATCCCCGCGGAGGGCTGCCCCGCCGTTTCGGCAAAGACAGGTCTGAACGTCTGCGACGTTCTCGAGGCGGTAGTCAGGGACGTCCCGCCGCCGTCGGGCGACGAGGACGCGCCGCTCAAGGCGCTCATTTTCGACTCATATTACGATTCATATCTCGGCGTCGTCGTACTCGTGCGGATCATGGACGGGAAAATGAAGACCGGCGACAGGATACGCCTGATGAGCACCGGCGCGGAGTTCGAGCTTATCGAGACGGGGGTGCTCGAGCCATTTGGGCTGAAAGCGACGGGAGAGCTCGCCTCGGGCGACGTCGGGTATTTCACCGCGTCGATAAAAACGGTTTCCGAAACTCGCGTGGGCGACACGGTGACGTCGGCGGACCGTCCGACGGAAAGCCCCCTGCCCGGCTTCAAAAAGGCGACCCCGATGGTCTTTTCCGGCATTTATCCCGCCGACGGCGCGAGATATAACGACCTCAGGGACGCGCTTGAAAAGCTCCGTCTGAACGACGCGGCGCTCTCCTTCGAGCCCGAAACGTCGGTCGCGCTCGGCTTCGGCTTTCGCTGCGGCTTCCTCGGTCTGCTCCACATGGAGATAATCCAGCAGAGGATAGAGCGTGAGTTCAACCTCGACATCATCACGACGGCGCCCTCCGTCATTTACGAGATAAAGAAAAAGGACGGCTCGACCGTCCGTATCGACAATCCGAGCAATTTCCCGAAGCCCGACGAGATCGAGACGGCCTTCGAACCCGTCGTGCGGGCTTCGATAATAACGCCGCAGGAATATATCGGAAATCTCATGGATCTTTGTCAGGACAGGCGCGGCAACTTCATCGATATGAAATATATCGACGCGGTGCGCGCAGAACTGCACTACGACCTTCCTCTGAACGAGATAATCTACGACTTTTTCGACGCGCTGAAAAGCCGGTCGCGCGGGTACGCCTCGCTCGACTACGAGATCTCGGGCTACGTCCCGTCAAAGCTCGTCAAGCTCGACATCATGCTGAACGGCGAGGTGGTGGACGCCCTGTCTTTCATCGTCCATGAGGAAAAGGCGTATCCGAGAGCGCGGAAGATCGCCGAGCGGCTTAAGGACAATATCCCGCGTCAGCTTTTCGAGATACCCATCCAGGCGGCGATCGGCGGGCGAATAATCGCGCGCGAGACCGTCAAGGCGCTCCGCAAGGACGTCCTCGCGAAATGCTACGGCGGGGACATTACGCGAAAGAAAAAACTGCTTGAAAAGCAGAAGGAAGGCAAGAAGAAAATGCGCAAGCTCGGCTCCGTCGAGGTGTCTCCGGAGGCCTTCATGGCTGTCCTCCGCCTCGACGCCGAGGACTGAAAGAACGTACGAAAAAAGCCGCGCGTCGCGCGGCTTTTGTTTCGTCTCGTTAATTACTTGAGGAACTTGAACGCCTTTACGATCGGGAGCT
>JAEEGL014890590.1_pt1 | contig 18695 bp, 13 predicted proteins | sample 9134231 | NCBI WGS metagenome assembly JAEEGL01 (sample SAMN16246548, study PRJNA631951) | gut metagenome | biome: gut microbiome; feature: rumen; material: fiber-attached | host: Bos | place: Iran: Karaj | collected 2018-10 | reverse complement strand
CGTACGACCCTCCATTGCTATATAATCCTCCATCGACATATGGTATCAAACATATAAAAACTTATCATCATATCTTTTGATGTATGTTAACATTATATATGTTTTTATTTGAATGTCAAATTTTTCTAAATAAAATTTTATTGAAATTTGTGTAATTAAGTTCTTTCATAAAAAAAACCGCACAGAATGCGGTTTTTAATTTTATGTATTTAATAACTTTTTGCGAACAAAACTCTTCAAATACTCTCCTTTCAACTAATCATATCTACTCATTTATCGCCTTTTTTAACAAATCATTCGTTTGGAATACATCTAATTGTTGCCTTTGTTTCTTCTTGAATCTTTTCCGCAGTTTCTGCTGTTCAATCCCAATGAGCAAATATAAATCCTTTTTCTATCTTATCTTTAAATTCTTCATATGTATCAACATAATAAGTATTAGCTTCTCTAAATGATTTATTTTTTTCGTATAAATCTTTTTGTTGTTGTAATAAAATATTTTCTAGATTTTCAACTAACTCCTCTAATTTCATCATAGTTTTTTCTTCTGTAATTCTATTAAATACTTCCACCTCTCAATTTTCTAAATCTCTCTTTCATACTGTAATTCTCAAAGGAATTCATTTCATCTCATATTCACTAAATTTTCGTCCTGGAGTTTTCTGTGTATCGCTATCTATTTTGTATTTTAATTTGATAGAATTTTTAATGTATTTAGAATTAGCCTCTAAACCAGCATTATCCATTTTTTCAACTAAAGGCCTCAAATAATTCATAATATCATCTAGATCTTCCTGATTTTTGAAAATTGGCACTATAACTACGTGGTATGGGGCCAATAATGGAGGCAAAACCAATCAATTATCATCACTATGTGACATTATTAATCATCAAATTAATCTTGTACTAACTCATCGAGAAGTTCATCGTACATATTCTAATTCATTATTCTGATTTGTGAATTTTACATCGAAAGCTTTTCAAAAATTCTGACCAAGAAAATGTGAAGTACCTGCTTGTAATGCTTTAAAATCCTGCATCATAGGTTCAATAGCGTAAGTTTCCAAAGCTCCAGCAAATCTATCATGAGCCGGTTTTCTACCTACTACGGGTGACATTGCTAAAAAATTCTCAGCAAAATCTCTATAAACATCTAACATTTTCAAAGCTTCTGCATTTGCTTCATCTGCTGTTGCATGGGCAGTGTGTCATTCTTGCCATAAAAATTCTGCAGTTCTCAAAAATATTCTAGTTCTCATTTCCCATCTCATTACATTTGCCCATTGATTTACTAAAATTGGCAAATCACGATAACTATTTATCCATCTTTTATAACTATCCCAAATTATTGTTTCACTAGTAGGTCTAATAATCAATTCCTCCTCCAATTTTGCTTCAGGATCTACAATAATTCATTTTCAATCTGGATCATTCTTTAGCCTATAATGTGTAACAACTGCGCATTCTTTTGCAAATCATGCCACATGACTAGCTTCTTTACTAAAAAAAGATTTTGGTATTAACAATGGGAAACAAGCATTTTGATGTCATGTGTTTTTAAACATTTTATCTAATGTATCTTTTATATTTTCCCAAATTGCATATCAATAAGGTTTAATAACCATACATCCTCTAACACTTGAATTTTCTGCCATTTCTGCTTGTTGTACAAGTTGATTATACCATTCACTATAATTTTCTGATCTTGTTGTAATTTTTGCCATGATGTTTTAAATTTAATGAAAAATAAAAATGATTCTAATTAACAACTATTTTTTCGAGGGGACATGGACTATATATTTCCACTTCATTTGGAATTATGAATTATAAACAAATTTTAACATATGAGGTGATTATATAAATGATGAATTTGTTTTCAATGTTTAGATTTTAAAAAAAGACCTCGTTTGAGGTCTTTTAATTTCATTATAGCTGAAATATTAATTCATCAACTTTTTTATCATTCTTTTCTTTCTCAAGCTCTTGTTGCTGTTGAACTAATTTGTGTTCATCTTCAATTACGATTTTTATCATCTCATTAATTTTTTCGTTAACTCTATCGATTTCTTCTTCCTTTTCTTCAATTTTTTTTCTTACCTTCATAAGTTCTTTCATAATTTTTTGAATTTCAGCTTGAATTGAAGCAATCTCTGACTGCTTTGCTTGCTCTTCTTCAACAGAAGATGTTGCTCTTGTTTGAACTTCTGCAAGATGATTATTTAAATCATCAAATTTGTTTACTAAGCTTCTAGCTTCTTCTTCCAGTTTACTCATTCCCTTTTCAATTTCTGTCCTTTCATCAAAAAACTCTTGTAATTGTTTTCCATTCTCTGTAGGCATGGGAGGATGAAACGTGTAGAACTGTTTCTCATCTTGATAAAATGGCCTTTCGGATTGATTATGAAGTTTAAATCTCTCTACTGAGCCAATTCATCTAATAACATTTGGGTTTGTCATGATAATAATTGGTTAAGAGATAAAACTATTATATACCCGTAATATATTAGTATGTATTTTATATAAAATGTCAAGTAAAATTAAACGATAAAAAAAGGGAGCACTAGAAACTGTGCTCCCAAGAATCCCGGAATATTGATTGTCATCCGGGGGATGTGGCGCGATAAGGCCACGTGTGGCATGATAACCACGTGTGGCGCAATGGGCCACGGTTTGTGGTTCGATGACCACAGTTTGTGGTATGATAACCACGGGGGTTGTGACTTGATAGGCCGTTGTTTGTGGTTCGATGACCACTTTTTTTGGTCTCAAGGTTTGTTTTTTTTGGAGACAACCTTGTAACATCAGAATAGTCTGAGCATTGGGACCAGTCCTAGAGCACCTAGGATGAATGGCATATAGTCACGGTGGAGTAGGTCATGAATTGTAGTCGTAGAGAGAGTTGCTATTAGTCGCTTTTATGCGTAATTGCTAGATCTACAATTTTTTTTGTTTTGGGACGAACCTTCACTCCTTTTTTTCTCCTTCAGAGATTTTTTCATTTTTTCTCTTACTTTTTTTGGAGACATGGTTTGAATATAATAAAATGGAAATGAAAATCAAGAGAAAATTAACAAAAATAAAAACTGGCCAAATAGCCAGTTCTCAATTAGTTTTACTCTAATTAAAATGGAAGTTCATCTCCACTATTTGAAGAATTTCCATTTCATTCAATCTTCCACGCACCGATACTATTAAATCGTCTTCCATCATATTCTCTAGCTCTATAGTTTAGAAACACCTTTACATGGTCTCATACCTTATATTGTTTGATTAATTCTGTTCTTTCTCCTAATAAATCTATCATTAAAGAGTTTTTAAATTCTCTATCTGAATCTTCTTCTATAACGAAGCTAATTTTTGGGAGTTCTTTTTGTCAAACGATAGATTCCTCTGAAATAAAAATAATTGTTCCTTCAATTGTCATCACAAAAAACGGTTAATAATAAAACTGGAGTTTATGGTAGATTTTTCACTCATTTTTGCAAGTGAAAAATTTCTTTGATACAGATTCGAGCCACTCCACAAGTCAAGAAAGCATCTGCGATATTGAACACAGGAAAACCTCAGAACGATAAAAAATCTCTCACTCATCCAATCCAAATTCTATCAATCAAATTTCACATAGTTCCAGCAAACAATAGCGCAAAATCCAATGCTGTGAAATATTTTTTATGAAATAAATATATAAACAGCAATAGGCATACTATGCTAATAGAAAGTATAACTACCATTGGCATGGACATTCACCGAGAAATTCCATCATTTAATAACGGTTCTAGGAAAAAAAGCTGGCTTCAGATTTCTTGGTTATAAAAAAAATATTTAGTTCATTGATCAATTCAGATTAGTAGTATACAAAGCAATGTTGCAATTAATCGTCTTTTTTTCATCAAAATTATGTTTTTAAACTGTTTTCTTTATAAATAAAACTTTGATAAAAACAAACCTTTCTTTGATAAAATTTGCACTAGACATCTCAAATCATATTTTTATAGTGAAGTTATGATTTATATAATAAAACATCAAAAATGAAACTTACTACAAAAAGAAATCGACGGTATTTTTGGAGAGAATTGTTTTTGTATATGATACCTATGCTCTTAATTGTAGGAACCATTGATGTTTTTTATCATTTCGTACAATGTCCATTGCATCCGGAATATTCTGCTCCTTGCAGTGTAAATTGGTTTCTTGCCGTTGCATATGGAAGTTTTCTATTGATAACAATAATTTTCGCTATCATATCAGCCAAAATGTTAAGAAAAATCAAAAGACAGATTGAGGACGATTTCCTTTCATCTGTAAGCTTAAAAGAAGATAGCTCTAGCACTGTTGAACAAAATAATGAAGAAAACGAAGAAATAGATAACAAGAAATACAACAAAAGAAGATGAACTATGAAAATGATTGAAAATAATAAACATGAAGAAGATGATAATTTTGAAAAATGAGTAAAATCTAATACAAAAAAAGTTAAAGTTAAATCAACTAAGACTAAAAAAGATTCTGTAAAAAGAAAAATTGCCAAAAATATATAAATAAATTTCCTTTTTCTATTTTAAAATCATAATTTTTCTTCAAACTTTTTGATTTTCTCTTTTATAAAGTTCTTCAACAACTTCCAAATTCCATCTCAATTTTTCGCATAGTAATATAATCAAGTCCTGGATTATATTTTCATGGCCGATGTATACTGGTATAGTAAATACCATTATAGGTCTTTTTTCCTCATGTTTATCGTAAAAATCTGCAATAGTCTGGATAAACTGTAAATATAAATTCTTCACCCGGCGCTGATATTCATAAACTTGTTCTGCCGTAGTTGATTGTTTAATAATAGGTCAAAGCCATCATTCTGTCACTATCAAAGCTTCATGGTCAAGTAGTGGAGCAAATAATTTTTCATCTAATGGTTTTGAAATATCTTGATAGAAAAAATCAAAAATTTGGTTATGATAATTTTTGTTATTCTTCCACCATTCTTGATTTTTTAAAGCAAATCAAAGCTTAATATCAGATCCTATAAAATCATATCATAAATAATTAGCTATAATTCATGTAGTTCCTGTTCCACAAAATGGATCATAAATTAATTTAATTTTTTTATTTTCAGCTTGGGATAATGCAATGTTTATCATTGTATGTGTAAGTTTAGCAGGCATCATTCACATCTGCATACTGCGTCAAGGTTTGTCAAAATCTGCCAACTCATATAATTTAATGTTCTGATATCAAAGTACAATTCACCATTCTGCTCAAATTTTAATTAATTCTATTCATTTCTTTTTTACATCTATATCTGTATGTAAAAGTCAGACTTCTTTATACCTTTTTAAATTTAATTGTTTTTTAAATTTGATAGCAAGATTCTTATCCTCCATTCAAAGTATTTTTTTATCTCCAATATAATTGTTAATCTCTGAAATTGATATTATTTTTCACCATTTTACGAGCGAAGCTAAAGAAGAAATCTGATCTTCTTTTTTAGTATCAAAAACTATTAAATGCTTTCAGACTTTTTTGATATCTTTGGCATCGATTAATTTTAATTCTGTTAATGTAATTTCCGGAAAATTTCCTATCGCTGCAAAATACATTTTTATAAGATGTATTGAAATAAATACTATTTTAAAACTCCTTATCCAAAAATTCAGTTAGTCTTTTCTTATCAAAACAACACACAAAACTTCATTTATTTACCCTATAATACATTTTTTTATCAGTTTTTTCAAGCATCCTTTCTAATTCAATTATGTCTCATACATAGTCTATAATATATAATTTTCAATCAGATTTTAATAATTTTAGAGCTTCCTTTAGAAACTCTCCTATATCTCAAAACGATTTATTATAAATATGTCATAATGTGTGTCAAATAATGACAACATCCTGACTATTTTCTTCTATTCATTTAATATTATCTCATGAAGATGGATTCAAAACTAATCAATACTTGATTTGATTTTCTTTCCAGTTATTTAAATGTTTCAAAAGGATTTTGCGCCTACGTACATATTCATTCATATCCGACTGACGATCATTATACCATTGCAAAGTTTCACTTGCTTCTGATTTTTCTTTCTCATCTTTACTTTCTGAAATAACTTTTGAAATTTCTTTTTTCATTCATTCAATTCTATCTTCGAATTTTCATCTGATTTTGCTTCCTATCCAATCAATATTTTCCTGTAATTTAGAGTTAACCCCATCTTGATCTGCAAACATTGGATCTACTATCGTTACTTTTGATCATTGTTTAGCCATATCCATCTCAAAAATTCAAAATCATCATCCAATACTTGTAATAGATTTACCTTTTAAATCTTCTAGTTTCAATTTCATGAAATCTAAAAAATTTTCAGTAATCCGATTTGGACAAATGCTTTTTACATCAACATATCATTCTGGATATTTTTCTATATTCATTATTATCATTCTGCTAAAAACTTTCTTTTCCGATCTTCCAAAATACGTTCAAGATAAACTATATTATGTAATCATAATAAAGCTCATCAAAGTACTTCTTTTTCACGTAATAAATGATGAAAATATGCTTTAGTTAAATATCTACAGGCATAACAATCACAATTAGAAGTTAATGGAGAAAAATCTGAGGCATATTTAGCGTTAGTTATTTTAATATTTCATTCATCAGAGAATATAATTCCATGCCTTCAGAGTCTAGTCGCACTTACGCAGTCAAACATATCTATTCACTGCTCTATCGCAAAGCGAAAATCCTCAGGAGTTCATACTCACATTAAATATCTAGGTTTATCATTAGGCAATTTTGGTGCTGTATATTGGATTACTTCTTCAACTTTTGCTCTTTCTTCTCAAACGCTTACTCATCAAATAGCTATTCAATCTCGAGCATATTGAGATAATGTTTCAAGTGATTCTTGGCGCAAATCTAAGTATGTTCATCATTGAACTATAGGAAACAAAACTCACCTAGTTTCATTATATTTTGGCTCAAAATGATCAAATGCTCTCTTTGCCCAACGATGTGTCATTTGCATCTGTTTAGCTGTCTGTCTTTTATCTGCATCTCAAGGAGAACATACATCTAATACCATCATAATATCCGATCCAAAATCTGATTGAATATCTACTACTTTTTCTGGAGTAAAAAAATGTTTACTACCATCATGTGGAGAAGAGAACTTCACTCATTCTTCACTAAGTTTCATTCTTACATTATGAGAAAATCATCATGCGTTTTTCTTTCAAAGTCACAAACTAAAAACTTGAAAACCTCAGCTATCAGTAAGGATTAATCAATCTTCCCAATTTTCAAATTTATGTAATCATCAAGCAGCTTTAATTAATTCATTCCCTGGACGTAAATATAGATGAAAAGTATTAGCAAGAATTAATTTTATAGGCTTAATATGTTTTCATATATAATGTGAATCGCGCAATATGTCTAAAATTAATCATTTAATTGTAGCTTTTGTTCCAACTGGCATAAAAATAGGAGTTTGGATTTTTACTCCATTCAGTTCGATTTCTCCCACTCTTGCATTTCATTTCTGTTTTAGGATTGTGAATTTTAATTTATTGTGCATACAAAAATCTCATTATGTAAATAATGAGATTAATATAAAGAAATCCTAAAAATAAACAATTAGAAAATACAATTAACAGAAATTATATTTTATTTAAATATAATTATACTATACTCGACTTTTTTAAGTATTCTACACTTGGAGCATATGAGAATATTACACCTTTCTTTGTACCTTGATAAGTTTTTCAATCTTTTACTTCTTGTGCTGGATTTCTTCATATCAAATTATTTAGAAATTCTTGTCTTTTTCATTTAGGAACTACTATACATCATTTACTTTTTTGTCAACCGTGTGCATACATGTTACGGTATACCATATTGTCGTTAATATTCGGTTCAACTCAAGTTAGAACAACATGTTCTCAAACTGTTTTAGAAGGTTTTATAACTGGATCATTTACTACACAAAATCATAAACTTGATTGAAAACTTTTATCCTCATTAGAAAAGCCTAGTTTTCATCCTGATGTTTTTCATCCTCACATTCACTGAACAGCTGTTGTATATAGTACATTATGACCCGTCTTCATGTTTATCATGTAAAGGTTTCCATGATTTCTTGATCCTTTGGAATAATCAACAATCGTTAATACTTCATTATTTATTTCTGCGTTTTCTTTCAGTTTTTCATATCATTTATAAGCCAAGAAAAAAGCTTCTTTACTTGGTTTTTCTCATCTTATGTTATTATAAAATCTGTTCACGTCGTTTGTAAATTTGGGATTTTCTTTGTATTTATTTTCCATTAATTTTTCAAATTCTTTTGATTTACTTAATACTTCTCCCTGTGAAACTTTAATTCATGGATCTTCATCATTTATATTATTATCTTTTGCTCTTTTACTTGTACAAAAAAACGAGTAGAAATTTGGTATTTTTACGTTATATTTCCCAGTTAATTTTTTTGTCTCCAGTATTCTTTCATAATCGCTTCGTACTTTATTCGTAAATATAGGATTTTCCATTAATATCTTTTCCGCAGCATCTTTAAGATTATCTGGCACTCATTTTAGTCGCTCTTGGAACATATTTATATTTGTTTCTACTCTTCATCATCACCCAATCAGGTTTCCTCTTTTGTAAAGTGTTTTTCCTCTCTCAATTTCCTTTTTTAAATTATTAGTTTCCTGTGTAAATTCTTGAAGATATCCATTTTTTTCCAATGGATTATCTAGATTATTAAACATTTCTACCATTTTTAATTAATTTAGTAAATAAAAGTATAATATGTTTAAAATGTTATTTATGCTTGTGTTGGAGTATATAAACTCGCTTCTCTTAAGCTTATAAACATTTTATTTGCAGGATACCAACCTCCTCATTTACCGTTATGTGTATTTGCTACAAAAACTTCTTCTTTACCTTTCTCTCATCTAACATCTACAGCCGTCATATAATGTTGTCATGGAACATATGGATTTTTCCCATGATGTCCATTTTTAGGTCCATGAACCATGAAGTTGACGGGATATCATTTATTTAAATGATCTATCATTTCTCTGATTGTATCATTAATTGTCTTTTTGTTTACTGTTAATTTTTCTGATTTAATTTTATGGTTGCTTGCTTCTGGGACTGAGTCATAAGGATGCTTACCTGTATAATGTTTACGATAGTATTCAGGTGTGATTGAAGGATCAAGCATAGAATGAACAACAGCTGCTGATGTTAATAAACAACCTGTTTGACTCATAGTTTTACGATCATTTGGTTTAATATTCTTTCATCGACGTGGATCATTTTGATCATACAAACAAAAAGTTAATCCGCTCCTTGGATTTCTATAAGTTTTTTCTTTACTTAATATTTCTTGTGATTTTTTTTCATTTTCTTTTTTTAAATCTTCTTCTGTTGCTCATAATACACCCTTTTTAGGATTTTCATTTTTTAAACTATCAACATCTGATTTTTTATCTTTTACTTCTTTTCATCATCATCCGCTAACTTTTCCTCTTTTATGACGTGTCTTCCCTCATTCGATTTCCTTTTTTAAATTATTAGTTTCCTGTGTAATTTCTCGAAGATCTCCATTTTTTTCCAATGAATTATCTAGATTATTAAACGTTTCTATCATTTTTAATTAATTTAGTAAATAAAAATACACAATATAATTATATACATAAATTATAATTTGTCAAATTTCTAAGAATTTTTTTATTACGTCGAGCACAATATATTTAAATATATATTTAGAAATATTAAACTTCCTTTTACAAAAAAAATATTAATTTGCATTATTAATTACTTTATATATAATTTTATTTAGCTTATATATTAAAATATTATCATGTTAGAAGAAATTAAAAAATTAATTTATAATAAATATAAACCTGAGGATAAAATCTGACTTTTCTTTTCTCTTTTTGATGAAAAATGAAGTCTCCTAGTTTCTAATGGAGTTCTTACTACAGACAAAAGTCTAGAGGAAATGATAAACTTATTATATAACTGAATATTAAAGAAACAAGAATCAAAAACTAAACATATGATCATTGATGTAGTAAATGAAATAGTTGAACAAAAAGATGCCGCAACTTTCTTAAATATGGATCCAAAAACTAATTGAATTCTACTCAGTGAAACTACGTGAGAGAAAACGGGAATAATGCTACCAAACACAAAATGAGTAACATCTATGAAACAGGCTGTAGCATGAATTAAGTCAAAATATCAATTACAGTGAGATGTATCCATTTCTACATTCACTGTGGATGAATTAATCTTAGGTAGATAAGATGAAAACTTATTCATATAAAAAGGCCACACTAATGTGTGACCTTTTTTATATTAGAATTTTACTCTCATTAGCATTAACCAAGCCCACTTTCTCAACTCTTTTCTATCTACAGGATTATCTATCTGTTTCATGATTCATGCGTTATTAAGAGCTGCCAAGTGTCTTGTATAATATAGTTTTGTCTCTGTGGCATCTACTACGTCATATTTAGCTCACCATAATAATCTTGATAAGATTGTTCAGAATTCAGCCCTATCAAGTATTTTATTTGGCATAAAGTTCTGCATTCTAATTCACATAACTCATAGAGCACAAGCTTTTTCTGCATAAACTTTAGTCTGCGGAGACTTCCATTCTCGATCAGGATCTCACCGGCTACATTTCGCAGGTATCTTTGCTGGGATAGTTCTTCAAAGAACATTCTCCGTGAATTTAACAACCAATTCTGCCATATCTCATCTTGGTATATATCCATCTGGATCTGAATCTTTTCGAGATGTATCTATAATTCATTTATTACGTGCCCACATATATGCTATCAATACTTCAAGATCAGCTCTATCATTAGTTCAAGTTGTCTGGTTTATAGCAGATCCGTGCTCTTCTTCTCATGAAGGCTCATTAGATGATTCTCATCAATCTCAACCTCATCATCATCCTCATCCACCTCATCATCAACTCCATCCAGTTCATCATCCATCTTCTTTCACTTTCTTCCATATAGCTTTTACTGTAATATTTTCTCAAGATATAGTAGCTGGTAGCTCTGGCTCCCACCCTACAAACTCATATCATGGTTTAGTTGGATTATCTGGATATGGAATTGGATCTCCATATTTACCCGTAAATGGAGGTATGTTAGTTCAACCATCAGTATCAAATGTGATTACGTACTGTGTATCATTCCATTCACTTGTAATTATCAAGCTTTCTGCTGGCATTTTTCCTCATTCTGGTACTCATTGCCATCATGAGAATGTACTTCGTTCTCATCATGTAAGATCTATTCCTGACAAAATAGATATAATATCAGCTTCATATTTTACTTTAGTATTTAATATTTCTTCACCTCTATCCATTAGAATTAAATCATATTCATTTCTAGTATAATTATATGTCACTTCTGTAGTTCAATCAGGATTAATTGGGAAGCAAGCTCCTGTTTGTAATTTAAATCATGTAAATATCTTTCAAGTTAATATACATACAGTTTCTTCTGCACTATACAATACTTCCGATCCGACATACTCATCTCATCATTCTAAATCTTCTAACCAATATAGAGCTGTGTAAGGAATTCCTCATCCTGTTCGTTGTGCATACAAAACTACATCTACATCATTTTCTGTTGTTAGGTTGTTTACTAGCTCTTGATCTGAATATTCTACTGGTCATGTTTTATTGGTAGACCATCAATTAAAGATGAATCAATCTTTTGTAAATGTATTTGCGAGCAACGGTTTTTTGGCTTCATTAAATACCATGTCCATACCACTCATACTTCATGTTCCTCAATTTTCATCAAAGACTATTCTATATGTGTTTGCTTCGGTTACGGCATACAAATATACATTATGTTCAGGCATCATAAAATGAAGAACTCTCTTAATCAAATTCTCCTTAATTAGTTCATCATAATTTTGAGCAAACGAAAAATATGTAAGCATTGAAGCTCCTATCAACCCTCCAATCACTATTGCCGTCAGACTAAGAAATTTCTTAACTCTAAACATCTGATGATGGAGCATAAACATAAGTAAAAAGACCGCTTCTTATTTTGTTTTTTTATTTTCACATATAGTTTGCACATATTATTTATAAACATATTACATCTATAGTCAATAGGTATTTTTAAAAATATATTGTACAAAAAGAATAGAGAGAGTTTCCACTCTCTCTATTCTATTTTAGTTAGTTATAAACTTCTATGATCCTGAGTATGGTGTTACAAAACCACTATCTGCTTTTCTTTCCCATCTTACGAAATGGTATCATGCTTCAACTGTTGCTTCTACTTCTACTAATTGCTTGAATTTATATGGTCCATCTCAAGTCAAGTTAGTTACATGTTCGTCTCCACTCAAGTATACATTGTATGTATTTCTAGTGTAGTACAAGTAAAGTTTTGTACTTCCATCAGGGTTAACTATTGTTGTAGCTGTTGGTTCTCCAGATCATCCTGTATCATCTCATGCTAAGTATCAACTATTGTACTCAAATCATACATAAGATCTCTGGTAATCAGCAAGAGCAATACCACTATCAGCAACTCATGTAGTATATGTTATACCAGTTTGTAATGTATATCCTCCACTTAAGTTCTCAGTGTAATGGTATACTTCTACTGTAATATTCTCTTTAGCTGTCCATTCCGCTGTAAAGTTTACTTCTCCTCAATTCTCTACAGTTAAGTTCTTGAATCGTGTTCCCATTACTCCAGAAGCTGAAGTTGCCTCTGTTGTATCACCTGTTGATCCTATGTAGTGAGTTACATTTCCACTCATGTCAGTGATTCTCCATCATGCAAAGTCATATCATACTCTACTTGGATTTCCGATTTCTGTTCATTCATCATATGTAGAGTTTACAGTATATGAACCACTTCCATTAGCAGGATTTACATGAATTTCATATCCGTTCTTTTCACAACTTTGTCCTTCTGAACTTGGATGATATCAATCTCTACATGTCCAGTTAGCTTCATAATGCTTATCTCATACTGTTCATGTAGCAATTGTTACAGTTGTCTGTGGGTCTGATCCATTTGATCATGTCCATCATAAGAATATACTATCATCTCTTTCTGGATTATTCAAAGTGAATCATTCCTCTACTGTATATGTTCCTGGATTTGAATCTCATGTATAATCTCAACCATTCAATTCATATGAGATAGTATAACTATGTGTTTTTACATGTGGAGTAATTGTTACTGTTCATGCTGGCATAACGAATGTAGCTCCATCCATTGATCCAGAATTAGTTACTGTTAATTCTCCATCAGGACCTTCTACTGTCCAATAATCAAATATATATCAATCTCCTGTTGTAGCATGTAATGTTACTGTATCTCAATATTTATATTCCCCAGATGTTGCTGCTGGATGTTCTCCTTGAGCTGATGATGTTCCGATTCCTGTCACGTCTTCTATTGTTCATGCATAACTTAATCTATTATAATTTACTTCAACTTTAGTACTTCCATCTCATTTAATTTTTTGAGTTGTTCCACTTAGTTGTCATGCTGCGAATCAATCATAACTTTTTCCTGTCCATACTGCATCAGTATTAGTTGTTCCACTAGCATTATCACTCTCTACATAATCATAACCAGTTCAAGCTAAGTTTTGTTGATAGTGTTTAACCTCATATTCTGTATCATCGTCTGCTATACATTGATCAGTTCCACTATGATATCAGTCGTCACAATCCCAAACAGCTTCATATTGTTTATTTCATGTTGCTTTAGGTCCGACTGTTACTGTTTTTTGTGGTACTGTAATACCTTCTCCAATCCATCATGAGAATTGACTATTAGCTCTATATAACATAGTTGGTAATGTAATAGCATCTGATTCTACAGTATAACCTGTTACATACTGTGCTCCTGAGTTTGAGTCTTGTCATCAATGATAAATACCTGTAATTGTGTAAGGAATTGTAGTTGCATAAGCTTCCTTTGTTATAGGTCCATCTGGCATATTGAATCCAGCTGCTATACCTGAATATCCACTCCATGTTCCTGTTTGATATCAGTCTTTAAGTACAAAGCTTACAGTTACTGGTTCATCAAATTTGAATGAAATTCCTGTAGTTTGAGTAGATTCACCTCCATCACTAACTGTACCTTCTGCGCTTACACTTGCTACTCATGTACCTGGTATCAATGTCAATATATAAGATTCTCTGACATAATCATATCTAAACACTGAACCTCCATCTGGATTAACTAGACCTGTTTGTACTTCTGGAGTAGTAAATCCTGAATATGTGTTACGTGCTAAAGTTACTACCTCATCCGCATTTGCTCTGAAATCACCTGTTGCATATGGTGTAGTATAGTTTCCACTTAAGTCTTGAAGATAGTACTCAATTTTATATCCTACTTCTTCAGGGCTCCATTTGGCTGCGAAGTGTACTGTTCCAGTAGTCGCACGTAGGTTTTTGAACTCTGTTCCTGTTACTCAACCAGTAGTACTTACGTTAGATGCTACTCATCCGATAATATGGTCTACAGTATCCATTCCTGTGATAGTCCAACCATCGAATTTATATCATACCCTATCTGGATTTGCGATAGTTCATGTCTCATCATAAGCTAATGATGATGGGTGAGAACCGCTATGAGTTGGTGTACTTTGTCAAGTACCTGGATTCAAGTCATAAACGATATTATAACCGTTGGCTTTCCATTGGGCGAAGATTTCTACTATCCCTCCGCTATCAGTAGTCCATTTATATACCTGTGCGTTTTCTTCATGAGGTGTTCCTTCTCCACCTTGATCTTCATTCCATCCACTGAAGCTATATCATGTTTTTGTGAATGAGTGTGTATCCAAGGTTCATGTCACATCGAATACAAATGGTTTATCATCCATTGATCATAAGGCCCCCGTATTTCCGTGATATCTTACAAAATACGTGTTAGGCTCTGTATGCGCGTAGAGAAATACATCTCTGTCCGGCATTTCAAAACGCAATGCGTTTTGTTTTAAATCATCATTAGTCAGCGCATCATATCATGTGGCTGCGTTTGCATAAGACAGTGGTGTTAGCAAGTTGGTCACCCCCAGCATTGCTACTGCGCTTAAGCTAATAAATTTTTTCAAGTTAAACATTTAAATGAGGAATAAAATAAAATTTTTCATTTACGTATTAAGTATATTTAAAAAAAAAAATCTGTCAAATTTTTGGGGACTTTTTTCATCTTTGTTATCTTAGTTAGAAATTAGGATTTTTAAATTCGTTATAATTTTTTATATAAAAAAGTATAAAAATTTTTAAAATTTTGAAAAAAATTTTGAAAAAAAATTTCTGAAATTTTTATCTTCTGTTATTAATATAATATTATATATACTACATATAAATTATCTGATTAAAAAAAGGAGGGAATATCTCCCTCCTAATTTCCTCATCCTGAATGGCCTCCTCCTTCTACTATTTCTGGATCTAGTAAATTATCCTCTTTCTTCTCTTCTAATTTATCCCATCTTACGAAGTGGTATCATGGTTCAGGTATTGCCTCTACTTGTCTTTCACTTCCACATTCTAGAACAGTTCCATCTCATTCAAAATGATCAACATGTTCATCTCCACTCAATACTATTCTTCGTGTATTTCTATTATAGAATAGATATATCCTTGTAGATCAATCTCATTTAATTGTTGTTTGTGTTACTATTTCTCATGGTCATGATTCTCATCAAGTGAGACTTCACTTATCATAGCTAGCACATAAGAATTCATCTATCTTAGCTAGAGATGATAATGTTAATGTTTGATCTGTTGTTCATGATAATGGTTCTGTTTTAGTTAATGCATATCCACTTTCTCAAACTTTCTTTACGTAATGGTATACTATATACTGTGTATTTGTATTTGCTGTGGCTACAGGTGAGAATACATCATCTCAAGTAAATAATACATTCCATGGAGTGGATTGACTTGTGTCTGTGTATGTATATCCACTCTTAGCTGTAGCATATGCGTAACCTGTAGATCAAGCTTTAACTACTATATCTTCAAGAGTAGATTTTGTTGAAGTATAAGTTTCTGCTCCGTTCACTTTATAATATATAGTATCTATTCATGTATTTATTATCAAATCTAATGTGTATCTCTCTCTATCAAACCATGCATAATATACAGTATTTCCATTTAGAGTTGTACTTGATGATGTATTTGGAGTTACAACAGTATTTCAAGTTGAATATCATTTATAAGGTAACGATGCATACTGTGGTATAGTATATATATTAGTTAATGTTAATTCAGTATTTCTTGGCGCAATATATGAACCACTACTTATAATAGTATAGTTATTAGGGTTATATGATCAGTTTGTTCATGTTATATTCTCTAACATATTATTAACTGTATAGCTATCATATGTTTGTGATCCACTTATTACATTTCCTGCTGCATCCATACAATACACATAATATGTTCATGCTGATGTAATATTTATTCATGTTGTATAACTTTCTGCAGTTTGGATTGTTACATAACTTGGTGTAGGATTGCTTCAGATATAATATTGAGTAACTCATACTGCATCTGTACATGTTCATGTTAATCTTTGAGTTGAAGCTTTTGGATCATCTGTTGTAGTTAATGTTACTTGTGGTAATCAAGTATCTATATTACTTACTGGTTTACTACAGCTTCATACATTTTCTGCGGCATCTATTACATATCAAGTATAAGTTCCATTAGCACTTACAACTTTTGTCTTATTTGTATTAAAATTATTTCCACTCCAACTATATCATGAAGTAATCTGATTTAGTTCTTCATCATAATTCAATGTTAATGTTACATCTGTGTTTGTCCATTCTGTAGGATCCTGTGTGATTCTACATGTTGGGATTGTGTTATCTACTACCACCTCTGATATCCATTCTAATTTTTTGTTTGGATTTCATGCTGTATCTGTAAATGATCATGTATGTACAACTATCTTCAAGTCTCCATCTCAAGTTAAATTAGTCAATGTTAATATATATCTATATGTTCATCAAAGTGCAGTATCATAATCCAGAGTTTTTGTTGGTTGTTTTTCTATTCAATCTACATAAACGTGTACATCATTTGCTTCAAATTCTCATGTATTTATTCATTTTAATTCTACAACATCCAATGGAATAGTAACGGTATGTCATGAATTTACATAACCTGATGTAGCCGCTCCATGTTCTGGTTCAACTGTTGGACCTGTTGTATCGATATTCTTCCATGATACTAATATATCTTTGGATGTATCTCCATCTGTTAATGTTATTGTACATGTATCATCTCATTCATAATCATCTTCTGGGTCGTATGTTATATTATATTCACTTAGTTCACATGATCAGTGGATAGCATCTGTTTTTAATGAAGCAGATATAGTTTCACAGCTTCATGCAGTTGCGTTACTTCATGTTAACCAACTTACAGTCTTTCATGTATTTCCTACATTTGTACTTCCATTAAAGTTATTAGCAGTTAACGGTATATCTGTCCATGTAAATATTACATTTTCACTTGCCACATTTCATGCTGAGTCTTTTACTTTTATGTTTATTGTTTGTGATCATGTTCCATTTTGACTTAATCCGTAACTTGTTGAACTTCCATATGTTCAATTTGCCCAACTATATTGGAATGTAGTTCCACATTTTGGTAATGGATCTGTTGCTGTTACGCTTCATGTTATTCTAGTACATTCGCTTCCGCTTGCATTTGTTACTGTTATAGTTGGCGCTACTTTATCTATATTTATAGCTCCACTACTTACACAAGTGTTTATATTTCAAGCATTATCGACTATCTGTACGCTACATGTATCATTATTTCATGTTAATACACAATTTCATCATGCTGTTGCTATTCATGATTCATCATCTGTACTATTTGATAATGTAGCTGTCACGCTTCAGCTTGTACAAACATTCAATGTTGGAGTATAAGTCCATGTTCCACATCTTGGTGCTAGAGTATCTATCTCTTCAAATGTTACTCTTACGTCTACTGTAGAGTTCTCACTATCCTTTATAGTTACTACACAACTATCATTTCCTGTACTGTTAGAATTTGGTGTATATGTTAATGTTGTTCCATTTATTGTACATGTTCATTTAGTTGCCAGTGTTTTTACTCCACTAAATGTTAATGATCATGCTCCACAAGTTCATTCATTTGCATTTGATTCTGCCAAGAATTGTGCCAATGTTATAGTCTTTGCATTCTTTCAGATTCATCATGTAGTGAAATCAGTTGCTGTTGGTGCAACATCATCCCATGTTGCTGTATTTACTGAACTACATGTTCCACTTCACTGACTATCGCTTACTTTTACGTACAAAGAATAATTTCATGCATCATTCAATATATATGTATAAGTCTGGCTTGTAGCTCAAGCTATAGTATCTGTACATGTTGAATTTGTGTACCATTGATAACTTAATTCAGTTCATGTATCTACTGCGCTAGCTGTATATGTAATAGGTTTACATTCTCATGTTGAACCGTTGTTTGTGATATTTACGTTCACTGGCGCTTCATTTGTCCATACTCATGTATTCACTGAACTACATGTTCCACTTCATTGACTATCACTTACCTTCACATATACACTATATGTTCCTGGTTCATCCAATGTCTTCTTATATGTGCGACTTGTTG
>JAEEGL010224279.1_pt1 | contig 18695 bp, 14 predicted proteins | sample 9134231 | NCBI WGS metagenome assembly JAEEGL01 (sample SAMN16246548, study PRJNA631951) | gut metagenome | biome: gut microbiome; feature: rumen; material: fiber-attached | host: Bos | place: Iran: Karaj | collected 2018-10 | reverse complement strand
TAATATTTCTTTAGCATAATCTCCAATTCTTGTAATTCTTTCTTTATTGCCCTTACCTAATACTTTAACTTCTTCATCATTTATATCTTTTAACTTTATATTTATAAGTTCACTAACACGGACACCAGATGCATATAAAAATTCTATTATTAATCTATTTCTTTGTCCTAGTGGCGTTGATATATCTATTGAATTAAACATTTCTTCAAGTTCATTGTAATAGAAAAACCTAGGTAATTTTTTCTCTTTTCTTGGAGTTTTTATTAATGTAAATGGATTATTAATAACATAGTTATTATTAATTAAGAATTTATAAAAACCTCTTAAAGAACTCAATTTCCTTGATACTGTTGATGCTTTATTATGTTTTTTATCAAGTTCCATTAAAAAGAATCTAACATCATCATATTTTACATCTAATAGTTCAATGTTTTCTTTTTTTAGAAAATCAAAAAATTCATATAAATCTTCTTCATAACTAATTACAGTATCTTCTGAATAATGCTTTTGATATCTTAAGTATCTTATATATTCTTCTAAGTATTTCATATTTCCCACTATCCCAATAATATTGTATAACATATTCCCTTGAAAATAGTAAAAAAGAGAAAAAAAGAGTTATACTTTACACTTGAAACATTTAAACAATTGTTTGACATATTATAATTATTATGTTACTATTTGCTTGAGGTGAATGATAAATGGAAAAACTTACTGAACGTCAAAAAGATATATTGGATACTATTAAAAGATTTATTGCTAAAAAAGGATTCCCACCAACAGTTAGAGAAATTGGGAAAGAGTTAAATTTAAGCTCCCCTGCTACTACACATTTTCATTTAAGTAAACTTGAAAGTAAGGGTTATATTAAGAAAAACAAATCACAGAATAGAACAATTGAATTATTGGTTCCTAACGAATATATCGAAAAAAATAATGATGTTGCAAACATTGCACTAATTGGTACAATTACTGCTGGTAATCCAATAGAAGCAATCGAAAATCCAAATGAATTCTTCTCTATACCAACTAATTTAATTCCTAAAAAAAGTGAAGTATTTGCTCTTAATGTAAAAGGAACTTCAATGATTAATAAAGGAATTAGAGATGGTGATATCGTAATAATTCAAAGAAAAAAAGAAGCGAACAACGGGGAAATCGTTGCCGCTATGACTGATGAATCTGAAGTAACATTAAAAACATTCTATAAGGAACAAAATCATATAAGACTTCAACCTGAAAATGATACAATGGCACCTATAATATTAGATAATGTTACTATATTAGGAAAAGCAGTAGGATTATATAGAAAAATATAGATTGATTTAAACAAATCAATCTTTTTTATTAATTTAAAAAATTGTCATTAACTTCATTATTAATCTCTTCTTCAACATTATCTTGACCTATTTCTCCAAATGAATCAAGATCAATTCTTATTTTGGCATCACCAACTAAATCAGCAGCAATAGTTTTATTAATTGTACATTTAATTATAGAATCCTCACCTATTTCTGCTTTTACACAATTTGGTTGTTTAATAACTCTAACTACTATTTCATCTTGACCATCATAATCTTCATCCAATTCAATAGGTATTATGTTTTCATAATTAATCATTTCTTTAACAACATCAGTCTTTGTATTATTATCTGTAGAATACCAAATATTAATGTCATATGATCCAATAACTTTTATTGAATCATTTTCTTTTGTACCATGAAAAGTATGATTAATTACCCAACAACCTAATATCGTTGAAGGATTATTAGAAGTTTTTAATGTATATTCATCATTCGTTGTTAATTTACCTTTTCCAACAACAGCTTTCGTTACAATTTCTTTAAAGTTAGACATATTATCCTCCTCTAATTTAGTCTATGCAACGATTACTATTTAGTGAATAAATTAATTATTACCATTTATACTTTTATCTAAGATTTCTCTTATGTTTTGAAACATATTATTAAGGTCTTCTTGTAAATAAGAATACTCCCGATAATTCGGATATGAATATAATTCATCTTTTAATAACTCTACTTCTTTTTCTTCTTTTATTGTAGATTCTTTGTAATATTCTTTATTAACTATTTCTTGTTCTTTTTTCTTAATTTTACCAATTAAAAGCATAATGCTTTTATTTTTTTCCATATCTGAAGAAAGCAAAGAATATCTCTTATATTCTTCACTATTTTTAATTAATTCTAATAATTCATCTACTTTTTTTAATATTTTATCTTTGTTCTCCATCTAAACTCCATGTTTTGGCATCAGTTACTTCTACTTTAACAATTTCGCCAATTTTAGAACTATCTCCTTTAAAATTTATTAATTTATTAGTATCAGTATAGCCCGATAACAATCCTTTTTTATCACTAAGACCATCTACTAATACATCTACTATTTTCCCTACCATCTTTTTATTACTTTCAAGGAAATATTTGTTAAGTATTTTATTTAATATTTGTAAACGCTGTTCTTTTTCCTCTTCAGTTGTTTCATTTTTTAATTTAGCAGCAGGTGTTCCTTCTCTTGGTGAAAATATAAATGAGAAAGCATTATCAAATTTACAATAGTTAACTAAATCTAAAGTTTCCTGAAAATCTTCTTCAGTTTCGCTTGGGAATCCTACAATTATATCAGTAGATACAGTAACATTAGGAATTGTTTTTATTTTATCAAATAATTTAATATATTCTTCCTTTGTATATCTTCTCCCCATAAGTTTTAAAACTTTAGAAGATCCAGATTGAACTGGAAGATGAATACTTGGCATTATATTAGGATATTTTTTTATAACATCAATCATTCCATCAGTAAAATCCCAAGGATGACTAGTCATAAACCTAACTCTAGCAATACCAGTTTTGGAAACATCTTCTAGTAAATTTTCCATGTTATATTTATAATCAAAATCTTTTCCATAAGCATTAACATTTTGTCCCAAAAGTGTTACTTCTTTATAACCTTTTTTAACAAGATCATTAACCTCTTTTATAATATCATCTTTATCTCTACTTCTTTGTTTTCCTCTAGTATAAGGCACTATACAGTAAGTACAAAATTTATCACAACCATACATAATATTTACGTATGCTTTAAATTTATTAGCTCTTTTAGTAGGCATACCTTCAACTATGTTACCCTCTTTACTATAAACTTCTATTTCTTGTTTATGACTTTTTAATGTATTTGCAAGTATATAAGGAAGTCTATTGATATTATGAGTACCAAATACAAAATCAACATATTTGTATTTTTTCATGATTTCTTCAACAACTTTTTCTTCTTGAGCCATACATCCACATAAACCAATTAATAAATCTTTATTTTTCTCAGTTTTTATGTGTTTTAATCTTCCTAAAAATCCAAAAGCTTTATTGTGAGCATTCTCTCTTATACTACAAGTATTAAGAATTACTAGATCTGCTTCTTCATAATTTTCTTTTTCAACAAAGCCAAGTTGCTCAAGCATAGCTTTAATATTCTCAGAATCATGCTCATTCATTTGACAACCATATGTTTTTATAAAATATGTCTTGTTTAATCCAATATTTATAAATTCTTGATTGAATGTATAATATTCCTTTTTTATTTCTTCACTACTTCTTTTTCTTGCTTCTTTATAATCAGGTAATTGCATAATATCACTTCCATTTGTTAATTTTATCATAAATATTAATACTTAAAAAGAGTTTTATTCAAATAAAACTCTCTTCAAATACATATCAAAATTTTTTGTATTATTATTTATCAAGTCATTTTTTACTACTTCAAAGTTTTTCTTAATATATTCAACTACCTCTTTGACTCTTGGTGAAATCTCTCTATCCTCAAGGTTTTCAATAATCATTTCTAAATTATTAAGTTTTGTATATTTACCATATATGTTTGTCTTAATATAAGTATCATATAGTTTTTTAAATGAAAAAACTCCAACTTCGCAAAATCTTGAATCTTCTAATATTTTTGCTGTTATACACATATAATCGTTTTTTAGTGCCTTATCGAGTATTGTTTCTCCCACATTATTTTTAATGTTAGGAGCAAAAGCTTTATTCTTTCTCAACTCTTTATAAATATCTACGACACTCAAACTTCTCAATGTTACTAATATATGAGCAAAAGTATCTCCATCTTTATTCTGATGGTTTATATCCCACTTTTTATTCTTAATGTGCTTAAGAACTAAGTCAAATTGTCCTTTTTTCAATAACCTTGTTAAAATATTGTTTCCATCTGCATCAACAACATTTATATCAAATGTTTTCCTAGATAGAATCTTTTCAACTAACGTCATGTCCTCCTGCTTTAATAGTTCAAATATCAGTGGAGGATCTACTTCGCACGCATTAATTGTCTTTGTTTCATCATAGAACATGTAATACACCTCTTTCACACGTGACAGTTTACTATTCTACCAAACGAGTCGAAAAAAGTCAAATTTAGATGAAACTTATTGACACAATTCTTCTGCTTCTAATCCCATTTTACTTATAGAACATAAGCATTTTGCATTACCTTTAGCATATCTAATTTTTACAGTATTAATTGCAAACCTATTTTCAATTTTAATATCGTATATTGCATATCCATGTTCTTCGTTATAGTAAAAACTATTTTCACCACAGGATTGCTCAAACATACCACTAACCTGTTTTTCAAAGTGATTTTTTAAATATTTAATACTTCTTAATGTCTTAAAAACCACTTCATTTCCATCATCTTTTACAAAATACATAAGTATTGGTATATCAATATCTATTTTGTCATTAACATATTTATTCTTAAAAAATGTCTTATTACTTAAAAGTACCAATAGCAATATAGCCAATATGATTATAAGTGCGCACTCAATTCCATATAAAAGCATATGTTCATTATATTTTTTTTCGCCGTCTTGAAAAGCCCTAGTAGGAATTGTTTTTTTCTTTTTTCTATCAATCTTATTGCTAGTTTTACTTACTTTTTTAATATTCCCATTTTTATTCTTTACCATAGTCTTCACCTATTTTAATTATATAAAATGTTTATTATGTTTTCAATATGTTTAAATAAAAAAAAGACTGATACAGTCTAAATTAAAAATGGCGGAGACAGAGGGATTTGAACCCTCGCACCAGTTGCCCGGTCTACACCCTTAGCAGGGGCGCCTCTTCAGCCTCTTGAGTATGTCTCCACGCCTACTTATACATTATACAGTTATTAACTGTTTAAGTCAATAAAATTCATACTTTTTACGGGTTTTAGGAGCAAAAGAAAAAGTTTTCATAAGCGAAAACTTTTATTTTTTTACAAAAGTATATGTTTTATTTTCGAACTTTAATATTAATTTATCATCTTCGATTGAATAATCATAAGTTCTATCTGCAGACTTTTCGTTTTTGAAATCAATTGTCAATTTATCTCCAGAAACCTTATATGTGAATTCATATTCCCTTGAAGATGCAATCATCTTCCCTGTGTCATTTTCATCAAATTGATATATAGTAATACCATCTGTTGTCCATGTACCAAGTAATTCATTTTTAGGTCTCAATAATGCTTTAACGATAAAAAACAGTAAAACTAAAACTATTATCAATAGAACTATCATAATTAAAATGTTCGTTTTAAATTTTTTCTTTGTCTTTTTTTCTATCATATAAGCCTCCTATAATTATCAAAGCGATAATATAAATATATTATCGCTTAAATATCATTAAAACACAACATTATTTTGCATTTTTCTTTTTTAATTTTAATCCTATTGCTAAACCTAGCACAGAAAGTGATAATGCTTCAAACCATATCTTAATATTATCAAATGTTCCTGGATTAGTTCCATCAGCAGGTTCTGCTGGTTCTACTGGTTCTTCAGGTTCAACAGGTTCATCTTCACCAACGGTGCTATTTGTAATATTAAATGTTGCTTCTGCTGTACCATCATCATAAACGTATGTCATTGTATGAAGACCATTTGTTAAAGTCTTTAAGAAATCTGAGCTTAAAGTAATTATTGTACTTCCAGGAGTAACTACATAGAATTTTGGATCAACTATTTTTGCATCTATAATTAATCTTATAAATTTCTCTGCATCTCCTTCTGCTCTTATAATTAAATCTTTCTCCTCAGTAACATCCATTTCTTGATTATCGCCATCTAGGATGTCATAAACTTTTTCCCATTTAGCATAAATTGTAATATCCTCTGTAACTTCACCGAAGCTATATACTGTTGTTAATTCTGAATCAGAATACCAGTCAACAAATTTATATCCTTCTTGTGTAGGATCAGTAGGTCTTACAGCAGATTGTCCTTCTTCTATTTCTTGGCTTGCTACTGCACTTCCGCCTTCACTATCAAATGTTACTGTATACATTGTAGGTTGTGGGTCAGGTACTATCTCTGTCCATTTTGCATGTAATGTTATATCTCCAGTTATTGGTGTACTGAAACTAAATGCACTTGTACATTCTTCATCTGTATACCATCCACCGAAGTTATGATTATCTTTTGTTGGTGCAGTTGGTTCTGTTGCATTATGTCCTTCTTCTATTTCTTGGCTTGCTACTGCACTTCCGCCTTCACTATCAAATGTTACTGTATACATTGTAGGTTGTGGATCAGGTACTATCTCTGTCCATTTTGCATGTAATGTTATATCTCCAGTTATTGGTGTACTGAAACTAAATGCACTTGTACATTCTTCATCTGTATACCATCCACCAAAGTTATGATTATCTTTTGTTGGTGCAGCTGGTTCTGTTGCATTATGTCCTTCTTCTACTTCTTGGCTTGCTACTGCACTTCCACCTTCACTATCAAATGTTACTGTGTACATTGTTGGAGTTACATCTATCCATAAATATTTAATTGTAGTATCGCAATTCAATATATATGTATCTCCTAATTCATATCTAACATTATTAATTAATACTGCATCAAGTACTTTATTTGTTGGTACAACCACACCGAAATTATCAATTAAGCTTTCTTCTGATAATTCCATTCCAAAAGCCACTTGATGTGTTTCCATTGTTGATTCTCCACCAACAGTTCCACCATTGAAATCATAAATAACTAAGAATGTTGGTTCAACTTCTTGAGTTATTGTAATACTTGCTGTAACTGTTGCTGTTGAATTATGTTCACCGCCAACTTCAGTAGCAGTGATTGTATAAGTTCCATTGTATGTTCCAGGAACACTTGCATAAGCATTTGTTGATGAAACTAATGCTGTAATATCATATGTTTCTCCTGGATTTAACTGTGGACTATTAATAGCTATACTGTCAAATGGTGTATTACTTGGGTTTGTAACTGCTAAACTTACTTTAACATTACTATTATTTGTAACAGTAATAGTTCTATTTATACTTTCAAATCCTACCTCTACAGATTCATAATTTAGTGTAGAAGGATTTGCGCTAATTGATACATTAATTTCTTCCCAGTGCGCATAAATTGTTGTTGGTCCTTCAATAGGTGATGAAAAATCAAATTCTGTAGTTCCAGTTCCATCTGTATACCAACCTAAGAATAAGAATCCATCTTTTTCAGGATCATCTTGTGGCCTTTCTACTGATTCACCACTTATAACTTCAACACTTGGTATTTCACTTCCACCATCTGTATTGAATGTTACGTTATATTTTTCAGGTTCTGGTGCAGTACCTCTAGTTTTTGCAATTATTAATACAGAGCCGTTATCTTCATATATTGCTTCAGGTTCTTCGCCATTTACTGTAATGTTATTTAATGTATCTTCTGTAATTAAATATCCGTCTTTTGCTTCTACATTAATTGCAATGTAATAATCAGTATTATCTATAAATGCTCCTTCAAAAGATTGTTCACAAGCATGTGAACCGCCTTCACATGTTCCATTTACCCAATCAGCTGATTCAACAATTACATCATCGCTATTCAATATTACTACAGGAGGATTAGTTCTTTCTCCTAGTACAAACGTTGTAATTTCTCCAACTGTTGGTGCTACAAGTTCAAGTTCTATTTCTTCAACTATACTATATTCTTGCCATATCATATATATTATTTTGTCAGTGTTAAATACTGTATTCTCATCAACAACATTTCCATCTTCTAAGGCATCACTATATCCAACAAATAGCATCAATGGATTATTATTTGTTGGAGTTCCAATTTCTGCTAATTGTGTTGCAAGGGTTGTTCCTTTTACTATTTCGAATGAATTTGGTGTAATTGTATTACCACCATTTACATCTATAGTAACCGTAACTAATTCTTCCCAATTTGAATAGATAATTGTATCTTCTTCAATTGGAACATCAAAATCAAATGGTGTTCCGTAAGTACTATCTGTATACCAATTTATAAATCTATGTTTTTCCCAAATTGGATCTTCTTGAGGTCTTGAAACTTTATGACCATCTATTACATTTATTGAACTTATTGTTTCACCATCACCTCTAACGAATGTTACTTGGTGTTTTTCAGCTTCTAATACATCAACAGATGCAGTAACTTCTGCAGTGTTTGTTCTACCAGTTCCCCCTACTTCTGTTGCCGTAAATACATAAGTTCCTTCATATTCTCCAGGTATTCCTGCGAAAGGACTACTTGAATTAGCTATTATTCTTACTGTATATGTTTCAGAAGGTTCCATTCTTTTTCCTGCTTCATATCCAGTTATACCAAATGGTCCATCCTCTGTAGGTATTGTAACCCCTAATGTAAATGGTACATCGCCAGCATTAGTAATTGTTACAGCTTGTTCTACAGAATCAAATCCTTCTAGTAATTGACCGAATGAATAACTATTTATATTTGTATTTATAACTACATAAGTTGGAATCCACAATGCATAGATATATGTGTCACCAAATATTGGTTCATCAAAATCAAATTCTGTAGTTCCAGTTCCATCTGTATACCAACCAGCAAATCTATAATTATTTAAAGTTGGAGCTTCAGGTATAAATGCATATCCGCCATCTTCTACCATTTGATTACTTACAGCAGTTCCATCTCCAGTTACAAATGTTACGGTATGTAGAAGAAGTTCTTCCTCTTCAATAACTAAAGTTGCAGGTACTTCAACACTGTCTCCCATTCCCCCATCGTCATAGTAAACTGTATATGTTCCGTTATATTCACCAATTGTTTTATTTGGACTATTCTTATCAACGAAAACTGTTACTTCCATAGATTCGCCAACTTCTAACGGTTCACTATTATCAAATGCTCTTACACCGAAAAGTGGACTTTCTGGTGCTTCTACATCGATATATAAATCTATATCACCAGTATTTGTTATTGTTATAGTTCTTTCAATATCTGCATCAAAATTATCTAAAGCACTTCCAAAATTTATTGAATTTGGTTCAACCGTTATAGATAATTCAGGAGGTTCTGGTTCCTCAACTGCTTGAATTGGATATACGATTACTAATTCGCTAAAATCATCACTTACTTCATAATATTCTGGAACTGTATTGTTAACTCTTAATGCATCAATTGAATCCTCAGTGAATGCATATCCAACACCATGGTCCCCACCTTCGTTTGATGCAATCAAACGCATAAGTGCATAATAAGTTGCATTTTCTTCAAAAGTTCCTTCAAAAGGTGTACAAGAAACATCATATGATGGATAACATACTTCAGTGATCCAAGTTTGACCAAACATTCCGTATTCACCAGTTTCATCAAAACCATCATTATCCCAATGAACACTTGGAACGATTGAAGGTGCAAGTGTAATACTATTACCCTCATCAATTTCTTCCATAGTTACCGTATTACCTATATACGGTGCATCAACTGTAATGTTGATTTCACTTACTGATGTTTTATCAACCCAATTACAGAACAAATTCAAATCTTCATTTAGAATCATATCTTCTTCAAAATTCAATAATTGAGCATGTTCAAAATCATCTGCAGATCCTATGTAAATTATACATGACTTAATTGGATCAGCATGAGTTATCTCAACATCAGACATCTCTCCCATTATTTCAGATAAACTGCTTCCAGCTTCAGCTTCAACTGTTACAGTTTGGCTTCCTTGATAATCATTACCACCATTTATATCTAATGTAACTGTAATGTTTTCAAGGGCATAAGCTTTAATCATAGGCATTAAAGGTGTAAAATTAGATAGCAAAACTGCAAATGCCAACATCAAAGAAAAAAGTTTTTTTGATATTTTTTTCATTTTATTCCTCCCAGCTATATCTCTCTATTATAGATATCATAAATAAATTATAGCATGGAATACTTTATATACTAATAATTAATCAAAATAATTGTCTACTAAAGTGTAAACATGTAAAATAAAAAAAGAACTTTTTTAAAGTTCTTTTATTTTTATATGGTGGGGCGTTAGGGATTCGAACCCTAGACCCACTGATTAAGAGTCAGTTGCTCTACCAACTGAGCTAACGCCCCATCTCAATTGCTCTTTAGTTATATCATATTTTTTAAAAAAAATAAAGCATTTTTTTAAAAATAGCAATAAATATAAGGTTTTATCTCATTATTAGATATAAAAACAGCATTATTCCAAATACTAATCTATACCACATAAATATCTTAAAATCATTATTATCTAAGTATTTTAATAAATATTTTATTGATGTTATCCCAATAACAAATGAAATTAATATACCAACAATGAATATTGAAGAATTATTATTAATTATTGAAAAATCTATTTTTAATAACTTAACTACAACTGCTCCCAAAACTATAGGTGCCGATAAATAAAATGAAAATTTAGCTGAGTCTTCTCTATCATATTTTAATAATCGTGATGTTGCTATTGTAGTTCCACTTCTAGAAAATCCTGGAATAAGTGCAAAAACTTGACTAAAACCAATTACAAGAGAATCTTTAATACTCATATCGTTAATGGTTTTATTTCTTTTGCTTCTTTTATCTACAGTATAAATAATTATTCCCATAACTATAAAAGCAAACACTAATAAATAGTATTTGCTCCTTATTACATTTTCAATTAATTCTTCAAGTAGCACACCAAAAATTGCAGCAGGAATAGTTGCTAAAATAATATTCAATAATATTTTTCTATTTACCATGAAAATATTCAAGTAATCTTTAAAAAAGTATACAACTATTGCAAGAGCAGTTCCTAAATGAAGTGCAATATCAAAAACTAATTCAACATTTTCTACTATGACATCTTTTCCAACTAAGAATATATCTCTAAAGACAATTAGATGAAAAGATGAAGAAATTGGCAAAAATTCTGCTATTCCTTGAATTATTGCCAATATAATTATAGATAACATATAATCACCTATAATATTTTATATAGAATAACTAATTTTTATTACGACTAATTTTTTTAATTTCTTTTACCTTTTGAATAGTTTCTTTGTTTACTGAATCAACCATTTTTTCATACTTTTCAATTTTCTTTTCTGTAAATGCAGCAAGTTTCTTGTATTCCTTGGTATATTCATTAGAAACTCCAATTTTATTTATACCAAATTTGCATAAAATTGGACTCAAATTAATTATACTTCTTACATTATCAATAAATGCAGCATCTATTTCATCAGGATAATAAGAAAGCATATAGTTTACGTAGTATAAATAATACTTATCATTGCAATTATAAAGTAATGGATGTTCCTCAGCAAAATTTTTAATTGTATCTTCTAATCTATATGGATTCTTTATAAATTTAACTGCTTTATGAACATAATCTACTACAAAATTATAATTTAAATTTTTTTGGTTTTCGCTTTCTTTTGCTACAGCCAAAATATCTAGCATTAATCTATGAAACCTAGTATGAGAATTTTCTTCATTGCTTAAACCAATAGTGTTTTTAAATATCCATTCTGCTTGCATTCTATCATCAGTGAATTGATTATGATCTGTTCTTTCTTTCCATCTTTCAATATCCATTTCATCTTTTATCTTTAATTGTTCCTCAGCAGTAGCGCAGAAAATGAAATTGGAAGAATATTTTTTATTACCTTCTTCAATTACTGCCTTAATTTCATCATATTTAGGGAAAACAATTAATGGATATAATGATTTTTTTGAAAATAATCTTGCTTGATCAATAACAAATCTCTTAAATGTTTCCTCATCTTTACAATATACTTCTTTTAATTTTTTTTCTGGAGAATAATATAAATTAATTATTTCTTCTAGTACTCTTTGTGACCTTCTTTTTTCCATTTTCTTTCCTCCTTAAATGATTATATATGTCTATGTAATTATCCACTAATACAAATTCTATTTTGTCTACTATGTAATCAGGTATTTCCTTTAAATCCTTTTCGTTTTCTTTAGGTATAAATATTTTATTTACCATAGCACGGTATGCACCAATTACTTTTTCTTTTAATCCGCCAATAGGAAGTATTCTTCCAGTCAAAGTTATTTCACCAGTCATACTTACTTTAGAAGATATTTTCATATTAGTCAACAAACTTATTAAAGCAGTTGTCAAAGCAATTCCAGCAGATGGGCCTTCTTTTTGAATTGCACCTTCTGGTACATGAATATGAATTGTTTTCCCTTGAAGTTTTTTTAAATCAATACCAAATGTCTTAGCATTTGACTTAATATAATCAAGGGCAATCTTAGCAGATTCTTGCATTACTTCACCCAAAGATCCAGTCAAAACCAGTTCATCTTTTCCTTCAAACATTGTTGTTTCAATTGGTAATATGTCTCCTCCATAAATTGTATATGCAAGGCCATTTACTATACCTACTCGTTCTTCTTCTTGATTCTCGTTATATAAATATTTCTTTATTCCTAAATATTCTTCTAAACTACTTGGTGTAATTTTATATCCCTTTTTATCTTTATCAACTATTATTTTTTTAACAATTTTTCTTAGAATCGTTGCAATTAATCTATCTAACTCACGAACACCTGATTCTTTAGTATAATTTCTAATAAGTGTAAGTATTGCATCATCAGTAAATATTACATCCTTTTCTTTTAAACCATGTTCTTTTAATTGATCTTTTATTAAATGTTTTTTTGCAATATCCATCTTTTCAAATTCAGTATATGAAGAAAGTTCAATTATTTCTAGTCTATCACGAAGTTCTTCTGGTATTTGCGACAAATAATTTGCTGTTGCAATAAACATAACACTAGATAAATCAAATTCTTCTTCAATATAGTGATCGGTAAAGAATTTATTTTGTTCTTTATCTAAGACTTCTAACAAACTAGATGCAGGATCTCCCTTGATATCTTTTGTCATTTTATCTATTTCATCTATTATGAATACTGGATTTTTTGTTCCTGCTTTCTTCATTCCTTGAATAATAAGTCCTGGAGCAGCACCTATATATGCTCTTCTATGACCGATTATTTCAGCTTCATCATTTATTCCACCAACTGATATTTTGGTAACTTTCCTATTTAAACTTTGGGCTACATTTTTTGCAAATGTTGTTTTTCCAACTCCAGGAGGACCAACCAAACAAATAATTGGACTTCTTGAATTATTGGTATTTTGTTTTACAGCTAAGTACTCAATAACACGATCTTTTACATTATCTAGTCCATAATGAGTACTATCAAGTATTTCACGTACTTTCTTTAAATCTTTTCTATCTTCTGTTGTTTTAGACCAAGGAAGTGAAATCAACCAATCTATATAATTTCTTAACATTCCAGTTTCTGGAGAAATTGAATTTGCAACTTCATATTTGTTAAGTTCAATATATAATTTTTCCTTAACCTTTTTAGGGCAATCTAAAGAATCTATCTTTTCTCTTAATATTTCAGGTTCGCTTTGGCTTTCTTCGCCAAGTTCTTTTTTTATAACTTTTAATTTTTCACGCAATACAAACTCTTTTTGAGTTTCTTCAAGGCCATCTGCAACCTGCGACTCAATTTCCTGTTCAAGATGCAATATTTCAATGTCACTATTAATATCGTCAATGACCATCTTGACCCTGCTAGTCGATGATGTCTCTTTTAAATATTCCTGTTTTCTCTCATAATTAATTGGCAAATACAAAACAATAATATCAGTAAGTTTATCAATATCATTTATTCCAGATATTTGAGAGATAATCGTATTGGACATGTATGGTACATCATTAACATACACTTCAACATGTTTATTTAAGGCCCTTACATAAGCCATCTCCTCTTTAGGAGTTATATCTTCAACCGGTATCGTACTAAAAAGCGCTTCATATATTCCTTCATCTTTTGAATATGCAAATATCTTAACGCGAGACTCTCCAAGAATTATTATTCTTTCCTTTCCGTTTGGCATATCAAGTTTCATCTTAATTCTACCAACTATTCCATAGTTTGGAAGTTCATCTATTTCTGGACTTACTTCTAAACAATCTTTAGGATTCACAATAAGTATTCTATTGTCATAACAATTCTCAACAAGTGATATAAGTTTCTTATCTTCTGGAGAATCAAATTCAATTCTAATTTCGTTATAAGGGAACAAAACCATATTCTTTAATAATAGTACGGGAAGATTACTTTTCATCGGTTTCGCCTCCTTAAAAATATGCTTTTTATTATAATTATCACACTTTTAAAAAGCAACAAAAAAGACACTTTTTTACAGTGTCTTTTTCTTCAAATTATCTTTTTCTATTATATTAAAAGTATTATTTATTTTTATTTTTTTTTCTTATAACAAACTGTTTTTACATATCTTTACATTTATTAATTTTATATTTCTTCAATCTTCATAAAGTTTGTTTGTTTTATTGCTCTATTGTTATGTATTCCACCTGTAATTATTATCTTATCATTTTCTTTTAATCCTAAAACTGTTATAGCAACATTTTTAGCATATCTTACTGTATCATCCATATCGTCATCTTTAACGTTTAATACAACAACTGGATATACTCCATAATTTAATGTTAAACTTCTTGCAACTTTTTCACTTGGACAAGGTGCTAAAACCAACGGTCTTGGTCTTAAATTACTTATTACTGTAGGGCTATGTCCTCCTGATGTTGGTACGACGATTGCTTTAATATCTAGTGATTGTAATGAAGATAGAACAGCAGTAGCAATTGCTTCAGTAATATCATTTTTAGATCCATAATTAAATTTAGTTGTGTATATATCATTCTTTTCAGATTCTTCACAAATTTTAGACATATATCTAACTGATTCAACTGGATGTTCACCAACTGTTGATTCTCCACTAAGCATTACTGCATCTGCTCCATCAAATACAGCATTAGATATATCAGTTACTTCTGCTCTTGTTGGACGTGTTGATTTAGTCATAGATGATAACATTTCCGTTGCAACAATGACAAACTTTTCTTGTTCACGACACATTCTTATCATATCTTTTTGAATAACTGGTAATTTTTCAATTGGAACTTCTACTCCCAAATCTCCTCTTGCTACCATTATTCCATCGCTCTCATCTATTATTTCTGCTAAATTATCTACACCTTTTTTACTTTCTACTTTAGAGATTATCTTCATATCTTCACATTCAAACGCTTTTAAAAGTTCTCTAACTCTTTGAATATCTTCTCTTTCTTCTACAAAAGATAGTGCTATAAAGTCTCCATCATTATGACAGGCAAATTCAATATCTTGTTTATCTTGCTCACTAAGGAATGGTAATTCAAGTAAAACTCCAGGAACGTTAATTCCTTTCTTTGATTTTAATAAACCTCCAGCAATTACTTTACAAGTAACTCCATCTTCTTCTTTAGAAACAACTTCAAGTTTCATTAAAGCATCTTCAAGTAAAATAGTATTACCTACATTAATTTTATCAATTGCTTCTGGATGGTTAACAGTAAATGCGGAACCGCTTCCAACAATATTTTCTTTAACAATTCTAACTGTACCACCATTTTCTAATTGAATACCTGGTTCAGCTATCTCTCCACATCTAAAATCTGGTCCTTTAGTATCGAATAAAATTGCAACATTTTCTCCAGTTGCTTCACGTACTTCTTTAACTGCACGCACAATATTAGAATATTCTTCATAATCTCCATGTGAGAAATTAATTCTAGCAACATTCATTCCTTCATTTACCATCTTAGTCATAACGTCAACGCTTTGACTAGAAGGTCCAATACTACATATTATTTTAGTCTTTTTCATACTACATCACCATACCCTATAACCTATCATAATAATTATATCATTTTAAGACGACATTAACAATAAAAGAAGCTAAAAATGCTTCTTTACTTTACGATAATTATTCCTCTGTTACATTTAAAAATACAAAATTATCATTTTCTTTTAAAAATTCATATTTTATTTTTCTATCTTCATCATAAGTAGTTTCGTGTGCTTGGGTTTCAATATATAAATAATCCATTTCTTTATTCACTGATATTATTTCTTGTTTTGTATAATTAATGCAACTTCCAGTAATATATTGTGGAAACTTAGCATATATCTCTCGATTTTCATCATAGTAAATCATTTGTTTATCTATAGAATAAAATGTTTCATTATTATATTTAAAAACTTTACTAAATAGTTTATAAAACTCTTCTTTTAAATCATTTGCATCAACATATTCAATATCTATTGGTGTGTTTTGATCAGGGCATGCATTAATAAGATCTTTTCCTTCAAATGTCTTAACATCAACACAGGAAATCTTTTTTATTTTTTCTTTTGGTATTTGTCCATAAGTAATTGCTAATTTAGTTTGATTATTATTATTTAATGAATCAACCATTACATAATTACATCTTTCTCCGTCCATTCTAAATGTATTAAATAACTTTTGAACAGTTTTATCATTTCTATTAATATTACCATTTCCTTTTATAGTTCCTGAATCATCAATAACATCTTCTTCTGTATTAGATATATTTTTTTCTTTATCACTTGACATATATAATATGCCACCAGTAACTATTAAAACGAAGCCAACTACAAATATAATATATTTAATAGTATTATTTTTTTTCATAAAGTTTCCCCATTTCTACTATATAAATATATTATATCAGGTATTCATCATTATTGCTGCATTTTTTGTTCTTTTTCATAAAATACCATAGGTGAATTATGAATAATAAAAATTTTTATTTTGAAAAATACGGCAATAATAATAAGACTTTAATAATACTTCCAGGATGGGGAGAAACTAGAAAAACATTTGATTATTTAATTGGCAATTTGAAAGATAAATTTACTATCTATATTTTTGATTATCCAGGTTTTGGTAAAAGTAAATTCCCTAACTATCCACTTACTATCTATGATTATGCGGAATATATTAAAACCTTCATTAAAAATAATAACATTGAAAATCCATATATATTGTGTCACTCTTTTGGTGCGAGAATTGCAACTATATTAATTGGTAAATATAGAGTTTTAATCGATAGATTAATAATAATTGGAGGTGCTGGAATAAGAAGAAAAAGTATTATTCGATATTTAAGAATTTTAAAATATAAATTTTTAAAGAAATTATCTTTCTTTATTCCTAAGAAAAAAAGAAGTGATTATTTAAATAATTTAATAATGAAATATGGATCAACTGATTATAAAAATTTAAGTAATGAGGAAAAAATTACTTTTACGAATATAATAAATGAAGATTTAAGGAAATACTTAAAATACATTTATTGTCCAACTCTATTAATATGGGGAAATAACGATGAAGCAACACCATTAAAAGATGGAATACTTATGAATAAAAAAATTAAGAATTCTGGTCTTGTTGTAATAAAAAAAGGGACACACTTCGTATATTTAGAGTATCCTTTTTATATTTTAAAAATTATATTAGAATTTTTTATTTAATTTTAATTCCCAATTCATCAAGTTGTTTTTGAGAAGCAATACCTGGAGCTTCATTCATTAAATCTTGTGCACTAGCTGTCTTAGGGAATGCTACTACATCTCTTATGTTATCAGTATCTGCAAGAATCATTATAAGTCTTTCAAGACCAATTCCTACTCCACAATGAGGAGGAGCACCATATTTGAAAGCTTCTAGGAAGAAACCGAATTTTTGCTTTGCTTCTTCTTCAGTTAAATCTATTGCTTTAAATACTTTAGCTTGAGTTTCACTATCATGAATTCTAACAGATCCACTTAATAATTCATAACCATTTAAAACAAGATCATATGCTCTTGAATAGCAATTCTCTTTATCTGTTAATAACTTATCCATATCTTCTTTTCTTGGTGAAGTAAATGGATGATGTGCTGCTACAAATCTTTTCTCTTCTTCTGAATATTCAAACATTGGGAAATCAGTAACCCATAAGAAATTATATTTTCCTTCTGGTATTAAATTAAAATCTTTAGCAAGTCTTATTCTTAATGTTCCCAAAGAAGGTTTAACAATCTTCTTTTTATCTGCAACAATAAATACCATGTCATTTTCTTCAAGTTTCAAGTTCTTAATTAAAGATTCTTTTTCCTTTTCATTCATAACTTTAGATATTGAACCAGATAATTCTTTTTCGTTATATTTTAAATAAGATAAGGCTTTAGCTTTATAAACTTTAACCAATTCTGATAACTTATCAACATCTTTTCTTGATATATCATTAGCATGATTTTTTAAAACAATTGCATTGATTATTCCATTATCAGCAATAATATTTTTAAATATTTCAAAATCAGTATTATTAAATATATCTGTTATATCTTGAATTTCCATTTCATATCTAGTATCTGGCTTATCGCTACCAAATCTATTCATACACTCATCATATGTAAGTCT
>JAEEGL015107533.1_pt1 | contig 18696 bp, 17 predicted proteins | sample 9134231 | NCBI WGS metagenome assembly JAEEGL01 (sample SAMN16246548, study PRJNA631951) | gut metagenome | biome: gut microbiome; feature: rumen; material: fiber-attached | host: Bos | place: Iran: Karaj | collected 2018-10 | reverse complement strand
CGAGAACAATACCCCCGTTTTCAAGGGCAGGATAACCCATAACGACGAGGGCAGCGTAGGTATAAAGATCACAGATGCGGCTTACTTAAACGGCAGATATTTTACGCTCTCCGACAGCAGATTTGCCGTAAATGCCGATGATGCCGATATGACAAGTGTTTATATGTACAAATAATAAAAACCGTCTTTAAAAGGCGGTTTTTTGTTGACATTATCGTTTTAGTGTGGTAAAATATAGCAAGCGAATTAAATAATCGGACTTAAACTTGTTTGAGTCCGATTATTTATGAGCCCCATCATATCGTGAATATCTTGATGTTCACGATGTTTAAGTCGGGCACCCATAGTTAAACGGATATAACAAACCCCTCCTAAGGGTTAGTTGTGGGTTCGATTCCCGCTGGGTGTATTTATAAGGCAGAGACTGACTCTGTCTTATTTTTTTTCAGTTCTTCTTTTAAACGATAGTATTTGTAAATTATTAGCTGTATAAGCATTATAAACGGCATCACTATCAATAAAAGATCGTCAATGAGCCATAAAAACATTTTCGTGTTTTTCTGATACAGATACATAAAAAGGTCGGTAAACATAGTCAAAATATTTGCTGCAAGAGCGGTAAAGCCGCCTGCCAAAATGCTGAAAAAAACTGTTAAAAATATAAGTATAAAGATAAGCAGAAAAATGTCATTGCGTTTGTCCTTGGCATTTTTCGCTTTTACGGTAAAGAAACTTTTTATATCCATTTTTATATCCGAGGTGACTTTACGAAGCTTTTTTATGGCAAAACAAGCCCTTATCGACACATAAAGCATAAGTACACTCAATACCGTAAAATCGGGATAGCGAAAATAAGCAAGTGTAAGCAGCAAATACGCAAAAACAAGCAGTATTATGGGTACCTCTAAAAATTAGGATAAAGCCAAACGAAGATAGAATTTTCGATAGCAATGAAAATGCACGCAGGCATAGCAGATAAGCTATGTCAAGGGGATTTGAAGCAGCTGTCGGAAATTTGTCCGCTGTACGCCTACGGCGTTTCGCTATATATAACAAGTTTGGCGAAATTATCATTTTTAGAGGTACCCATTATATAAGTTTAAGTGTTGTTGTTAATGTTTTCTTCCTTTTCTCGTCCAGAATAATCAACTCCTTGTGAGGATATTTTATAGTAAGCGAATTAAATAATCGGACTTAAGCTTGCTTAAGGCTGATTATTTATGAGCCCCATCCTATAGTGAACGTCCAAATATTTTTGACGTTCACTATAGCATTTTTGAAATGTGCTGTCAATATGGTTGGAAAATTTTACAGCGGATAAAATGTTTTTGCAAAAAAATAAAAAAGGTATGGAAAAACTATATTATTTATGGTAAAATATAAATAATAATGTGTTTAAGTATAAAATCAAAGGAGGGCTTAATATGGCTGCTGAAATAAAGACCGAACTTGGCAGTATAACCCTGTCCGAGACCGTTATTGCACGTATTGCGGGACTTGCCGCTACGGAGTGCTACGGTGTTATCGGCATGGCTGCAAAAAGTGTAAGGGACGGCATTGTAATGCTGCTTAAAATGGACAGTCTGACCCGCGGCGTAATAGTGCGCGTGAAGGATAATGTCATTTCTGTCGATCTTCATGTTATAATGGAATATGGTATCAATATTCCCGCAATTTCCGAGACTATCTCGTCTACCGTAAAGTACAAGGTACAGGAATTTACGGGCTTTGATGTGGATGTTGTCAATATTTTTGTAGAGGGCATCCGTGTGGATGACAAATAAAAATTCGGAGGAAATCAACTTGAATTATATAAAAATAGACGGATATATGCTGCGCCGCTTTGTGATAAACGGTGCCAATAAACTTGCCAAAAACATGGAATACGTCAACTCGCTCAATGTCTTTCCCGTTCCCGACGGCGATACGGGTACAAATATGTCCATGACGGCAATGGCTGCCGCAGCAGAGGCGGAGAAACTTAATTCTCCAAACTTCTCCGAGGTTGCGCAGGCTGTTGCAAAGGGTGCGTTAAAGGGCGCGAGAGGAAACTCGGGCGTTATTTTGTCGCAGATATACCGCGGTATATTCAAGGCTGCCGAGGGCAAGGCGGTAATTACCGTGCCCGAACTTGCCGACTGCTTTATGGGCGCTATGGAGACCGCTTACAAGGCCGTTATGAAGCCCAAAGAGGGTACTATCCTTACGATTATAAAAGCCCTTGCGGAAAAGTCAGCCGAGGTCGTTTTTGATAATGACGACGCGACGATAGAGCTTATTTTCAGCGAAATGATAGCCTATGCGAATGAAATGCTCGACAAAACAACGGATATGCTGCCGCAGCTGAAGCAGGCAGGTGTTGTGGATGCGGGCGGCCGCGGCCTTTTATACATAATAGAGGGCGGTTTTGAAAATATCGGCGTTGACAGCGCGCTTGAAAGTTCGGACGGTGCCGTTAAGACACAACAGACGGCAGCTGCATCCGCAGATGTGGATATAAAATTCGGTTACTGCACGGAATTTTTTGTAAACCCCGAAAACGGCAGAACGGAGAATAAAACCGAACTTGTGGAATTTCTTGAAGAAATAGGCGACAGCATAGTTGCCGTTGAAACAGAAGACCTTATAAAAGTCCATGTACACACAAACCACCCGGGCAAGGTGCTTGAACGTGCGCTTAAAATAGGTCCGCTCGAGAATATCAAAATAGAGAATATGCGTTTGCAGCATACAAACCTCATCAGTTTTTCGGAGGAATTAAAGCCCGAAAAATACGGCTTTGCGGCTGTTGCCATGGGTGACGGCATTGCCGATATTTTCAAGGAATTCGGCGTGAACAAGATAATAAAGGGCGGCAATACCATGAATCCAAGCACGGAAGAAATTCTGAACGCCGTGGAGCGTGTGAATGCGGAAACGGTTTTTGTACTGCCAAACAATAAAAATATAATCATGGCGGCAGAACAGGCTGCACAAATTTGCGAGAAAAAGAAAGTCATAGTTATAAAAACGACTTCTATACCCAAGGGAATAGGGGCTATGGTCGGTTTTATAAACGAAAATTCGCCCGAGGAAAATACCGAGGCTATGACCGAAAATATGGACGCCGTTATCGGCGGTCAGATAACTTTTGCCGTTAAGGACACGACTATCGACGACAAGGTCATAAACGAGGGAGACTATCTCTGCCTTGTTGAAGATAAGCTGACAGAGGTCACAAAAGACCTTGACGAAGCGCTTGAAAAGCTTGTTGACGACATGGTTTCAAGAAATGAGGACACATCTCTCGTATGCCTTTACTACGGTGCGGACATTACCGAAGAAACGGCAAACAATGACCTTGAAAAATTGCAGGAAAAATACCCCGATATCGAATTTGAATGCCGTAACGGCGGACAGCCGCTTTATTACTACATAGTTTCGGCTGAATAAGAGGTTTTGATATGCTTTTGACCGATGATATAAGTACGCTTAAAAATATAGGCGAACAGCGCAGGGAAAAACTCAATAAAATGGGCGTGTACACCGTGCTTGATATGCTGGAGTATTTTCCGCGCGATTATGAGGACAGAAGCGTGCTGACACCTATTGCGGACATCACGCCGGGCTCTTCCTTTGGCTTTGTGGCAAGGCTTGCGGATAAGCCGACACTTACCGTAAAAGGCAAATTCAAGCTTGTGCGTGCGAAACTTACCGACGGCACGGGTCAGCTTGAGGCTGTGTGGTTCAATCAGCCGTATTTAAAAAACAGTTTTCAGGTTGGCAAGGATTATTGGTTTTTCGGCAAAACATCCGAAAAATACGGACTTTTGCAGGTGGACTCTCCCGAGTGGGAAGTCTATGATCCTTATAAAAAGAGCTTGTCAAACGGACGAATAATCCCCGTTTATCCGCTTACGCAGGGGTTGACGCAAAAAGTTCTGCGCGGTGTGATAAAACAGGCGCTTGATACCGCACTTGATGAGGTGGAGGAATTTTTGCCTGCGGAAATAACTAAAAAATACGGTTTTGCAGACAGAAAATATGCTGTTGCCAATATCCACTTTCCGGAAAGCGATAACGCCTTTTTTAAAGCCAGAACAAGGCTTGTGTTTGACGAATTGTTTTTATTGCAGATGAGGCTTTTGCAGCTGAAAGGCAGTATTAAGAAAAAACAGCACGGAATTTCAATAAAAAATACCGATATTTCGCCCGTGCTTGATGTGCTTGGGTTTGAACTGACCTCTGCACAGGCAAAAGTCCTGGACGAGATAAAGGCGGATATTCTGAGCCCTTATGTGATGAACAGACTTGTACAGGGCGATGTGGGCAGCGGCAAAACGGCTGTTGCTCTTGCGGCGGCTTATATGCTTATATCAAACGGATATCAGGTCGCACTTATGGCACCGACCGATGTGCTTGCTTCACAGCATTTTGAAAGCATAAGCAGACTTTTTGACAAACTCGGCATAAAGACGGTCCTTTTGAAAAGCGGTATGAAAAAACGCGAAAAGGACAGCGCCTGCGAGGATATAAAACTCGGCACGGCAAAAATGATAATAGGCACACACGCGCTTATACAGGACAATGTGGAATATAAGGACCTTGCAATGGTCATTACGGACGAGCAGCACCGTTTTGGCGTGGAACAGCGCCGAAAACTGGAGTCAAAGGGCAAAACACCGCACGTTCTTGTAATGACGGCAACGCCTATCCCGAGAACTTTGGGACTTATCCTTTACGGCGACCTGGATATAAGCACGATAGACCACCTTCCTCCCGGAAGACAAAAAATAGATACATTTGCGGTAAATACATCTTATCATGCGCGTTTGTACGCTTTTATACAAAAACTTTGCGGCGAGGGCAGACAATGCTATATCATCTGTCCCATGATAGAGGAAAACGAAAAAAACGACCTGAAAGCTGCTGTGGAATATACAGACGAGCTGAAAAGCGTTTTTTCGCAGTTTGAAGTTGCGTGTCTGCACGGAAAAATGAAAGCGGACGAAAAACAGGCGATAATGAGCGGGTTTTATGATAATAAAATACAGATACTTGTTTCTACGACCGTAATAGAAGTCGGTGTGAATGTGCCTAATGCTACGATAATGGTGGTCGAAAATGCCGAAAGGTTTGGCCTGTCGGCACTGCATCAGCTTCGCGGACGTGTGGGAAGGGGCAGTGAAAAAAGCTACTGCATACTTGTAAGCGACAGCAAAAACAGCCTTTCAAAAGAGAGAATGAAGATAATGTGTTCTACCGACAACGGCTTTGAAATAAGTGAAAAGGATCTGCAATTACGAGGTCCCGGCGATTTTTTCGGCACAAGACAGCATGGCCTGCCCGATATGAAGATAGCAAATCTGTATAAAGATATCCCGATATTGAAACAGGTGCAGCAGGCTGCGGTTGAGTCCTACCAAAAAGACCCAATGCTTATTTTGCCCGAAAATCGCAGGCTCAAGCAAAAAATATTGGATATTTTCGATAAAAATGAAAAAAAATTGGGTTTATAGTAAATTAGGTGTTTACTTATTGTGAAATTTTATGTATAATATAGAGTGTATGAAATTGTGGTTCAATGTCGATTTACAATTTCGGTATGCAGGAAAGGCGGTCAGATATGCGTGTAATTTCGGGTTCGGCGCGCGGGCTGAAGCTTAAAGCGCCCGAGGGAATGAATACGCGGCCTACAACGGACCGCATAAAAGAGTCGCTTTTTAATATAATAGCGGCCGAGCTGTACGATATATGTTTTGCCGATCTGTTTGCGGGCAGCGGGGCCATTGGCATAGAGGCTTTGTCGAGAGGTGCGAAAAAAGCGTACTTTTCGGACTCAAACAGAAAAAGTGCTGAGATAATAAAGGATAACCTTTCAAGGGCAAGACTTGCGGACAAGGCCGAGGTCTTTTGCTGTGATTATTCTCAGGCGCTTTCACGAATAAAGGCAAATGATGATAAGATAGATATTGCTTTTCTCGATCCGCCTTATAACAAGGGACTTGCTGTAAGGGCGCTTGAAGAGATAGTAAGACTTGAATTGCTGTCGGACGATGGTTTTATTATTGTCGAACAGGCAGCCGAAGAACCTGCAATAGAGGTCGCGGGGCTTAAAACAACAAGGGTCAAGGATTATAAAACCACAAAAATGACCTACTTATGTAAGGAGATATAAAATGAATATAGCAGTTTACCCGGGCAGTTTTGATCCTACCACAAACGGCCATCTTGACGTTATCGAGCGCGCCGCAAAAATAGTGGACAAGCTGATCGTCGGGGTGCTGATAAATCCAAGCAAGCACGGACTGTTTACCGTTGAGGAAAGAGTGGCACAGCTTAAAGAACTGACAAAGGCGCTCCCGAATGTGGAGGTACGTTCGTTTTCGGGACTTTTGGTGGATTTTGCCAGAAGTGTTGATGCGCGTATCGTTATCAGGGGGCTGAGAGCTGTTACGGACTTTGAATACGAGTTTCAGATGGCGCTTACCAACAGAAGTCTTGCAGATGAGATAGAGACCTTGTTTATACCGACAAGCGCACATTATATGTATGTGAGCAGCAGTATGGTCAAGGAAGTGGCATCGTTCGGCAAAAGTGTCGAAGGTATGGTGCCCGAGTCCATACAAAAACAAATGGACGAAAAATTTAAGAAAGCATGATATTCCGCATTGCGGTCATTTATAAATAAAACAAACATTCCGCTTGCGCGGACAAAAAATCGGGGAGGAAATAAAAAATGATCTTTAGCTTACTTGACGAACTTGATGATATCCTTGAAGAGAGCAAAGCGGTACCTTTTTCAAACAAGGTTGCCGTTTCCAAAGAACAGATATCTGAACTTTTAGAGGAAATGCGCCTTAATCTGCCAAGCGCAATAAAGCAGTCGCAGCGTATTGCCGACAATGTTGAAAAAATCGTTGGCGAGGCTAAGCAAAAAGGTGAGGACATTATTAAAGAGGCTGAGGAAACAGCAGAGAGAATGGCATCCGAGCATGAGATAACAAGACGTGCCAAGGAACAGGCGGAAACTATACTTGAGGATGCTAAGGCAACGGCAAGAGAACTTCGTATCGGTGCAATAGAATATGCTGACAGCATACTTGCGGATGCAGAGCAGACACTTCGCGACAGCCTTGAAGTTTATGTTAAGCAGGCAAGCGGTGTAGAGGATTTCCTTGCAAGAGAATGCGATATTCTTTACGAAAACAGAAAGGAACTGCGCAACACCAATAAAGGTGACGGTCAGGATGACGCAGAATAATTTATATTGATTTTCAAAACAGACTGTATGATTTGCAGTCTGTTTTTGTGTTTTTTTTAAATTCACAAAAATTTTACTTGATATTTTTATCAATATGTGGTATCGTTAAATAATGTATTATGATAATGCGTTTTAATAATGTATTATATGGAAGAAAAATTTTATGTATGACCATAGTTTCTTATGTGAGGGAATATGCGGGACGAAAATCATTATCTTATGTGGCTGAACAGCCTTGTACAGGTTTCGGTCAAAAACAGACACAGACTTTTGGATGTGTTTGGAAGCGCAAAAGACGTATGGAATGCCTCCAGCGCGGATGTCAGCAGGATCGCGGAACTAAACAGCGATAATCTGTATAAGCTGGTACGCTCCAAAGACGATGAAAATATGGATGAGCTGTATAGGGGCATGGAAAAGGCAGGCGCACGTTTTGTCACCTATCTTGATGAGGAATATCCCGAGGCTCTTAAAAGTATTTCCGACTATCCTATCGGATTTTATATCATAGGCGAGATGCCTCGCCGGGAGTATATGATAGGTGTTGTCGGTGCGCGAAGCTGCAGCGAATATGGCATGAGCGTAAGCTATGATATAGGAAAATGTCTGGCAAAATATGATATAGTCACGGTAAGCGGTATGGCAGAGGGCGTTGATGCCTATGCGCATAAGGGTGCTCTTGACGGCGGCGGAAAGACTATCGCCGTTATGGGTACGGGCATTGATATGTGTTACCCGCGCGGCCATGTGAAATTGAAAGCACAAATAGCCGAAAACGGCTGTGTTATTTCGGAATTTCCGCCTGGTACTCACGGCAGCAGTTATACCTTTCCCGCAAGAAATCGCATAATAAGCGGCTTGTCAAAGGGCGTTGCAGTCATTGAGGCTGCTAAGAAAAGCGGCTCGCTGATCACGGCGGATTTTGCTGTGGAGCAGGGCAGAACTGTGTTTGCGCTTCCGGGCAATATCAACAGCAGATTGAGTGTCGGCACAAATGCACTTTTGAAAAACGGTGCGGAGATAATCACACAGCCCGAGGATATACCGTCTTTTTACAATATTGACATAAAAAAGAAAGAAAAAAATAATAAAATTTTGAATAATTCTCTTGCGCCAAACGAAAAATTGGTTTATGATTGTATAGATTTGGTGCCGCAGTCGGCGGAATTTGTTGCAGTACAGACGGGACTTTCGGCAAGCGAGATACAAAGTACGCTTGCTATGCTTGAAATAAAGGGTCTTGTACAGCGAATGAGCGGACAGCGGTATAAAAGAGTATAGGGGGATATCATAGTATTATGAGCAAGTATCTTGTTATTGTGGAGTCACCTGCAAAGGCGAAAACACTTAAAAAATTTCTTGGAAGCAACTATAAAGTAGAGGCTTCCGTAGGTCATGTAAGAGACCTGCCCAAAAGCGAATTGGGCATCAATATAGAGAACGATTTTGAGCCTAAGTATATAACTATACGCGGTAAGGGCGAACTGCTTGCAAAGCTCAGAAAAGAAGCAAAAGCTGCGGAAAAAGTCTTTCTTGCAACTGACCCCGACCGCGAGGGTGAGGCTATCAGCTGGCATTTGCTTTTTGCACTTAAAATAGACCCGTCAAAGGCATACAGAATAACCTTTAACGAGATAACAAAAACTGCGGTAAAGCGTTCTATCAAAGAAGCGCGTGAGATAGATATGGGTCTTGTTGATGCACAGCAGGCAAGACGCGCGCTTGACAGAATAGTGGGCTACAAGATAAGCCCTCTTTTATGGAGAAAGGTCAAAAAAGGCCTTTCCGCAGGCCGTGTGCAGTCGGTTGCACTGCGCCTTATCTGCGACAGGGACGAGGAGATAGAAAACTTTGTGCCCGTTGAATACTGGAGTCTTGATGCGGAACTCAAAGCCGCAAAGAACAAGGGTATAAAAGCAAAATTTTACGGCACGGAAAAGGAAAAGACAGACCTTGCTTCAAAAGAAGATACCGAAAAGGTTATGAAAGCCGTTAAAGGCAAGGCGTTTAAGGTAACAAACGTAAAAACGGGCTCAAGGACAAAAAATCCCGTTCCGCCTTTTACCACCAGCACAATGCAGCAGGAGGCGTCCAAACTGCTTGGCTTTGCCGCACAAAAGACTATGCGTGTGGCACAGCAGCTTTATGAGGGTGTTGACATTGCAGGCTAGGGAACGGTCGGCCTTGTTTCCTATATCCGTACCGACAGCGTGCGTATATCCGATGAGGCCTACGAAGATGCAAAGACATTTATTCTTGACAACTACGGCGAGGAATTTCTTCGCGAGAGAAGCCAGTACAAGACAGACAGCCGTGCGCAGGATGCGCATGAGGCCATAAGACCGACTTCTGCCGCAAGAGACCCCGAAAAGATAAAAGACAGTCTTTCAAGAGAACAGTACAAACTTTACAAGCTTATCTGGTCGCGTTTTATCGCAAGTCAGATGCCGCCTGCAAAGTATAAGACTATGAGTATAAAAATGACCCCCGAGGGCACGGATTACGAGTTCAGAACATCGGGCAGCCTGCTTGAATTTGAGGGCTATCTGCTTGTATACAAGAAAAATGAGGAAAAGGAAGAGGACGAGAGCAAGTCTATGCCCGAGGTAAAAGAGGGCGATGTGCTTAAACTTGACAAGCTTATAGATCAGCAGCATTTTACACAGCCGCCTGCAAGATATACAGAGGCTATGCTTATAAAAACGCTGGAGGATATAGGTGTCGGACGCCCCAGTACCTATGCGCCGACAATAACCACTATCCAGGCACGCAATTATGTTACAAAAGAAAACAAGCTTTTCTACACAACAGAACTTGGTGAGATAGTAAATCAGATAATAAAAGATAATTTTGATGCCGTTATCAATATGGATTTTACCGCCGATATGGAGTCCGCTCTGGACAGGATAGAAGAGGGCGATATGGAGTGGAAGGATATTTTAAGGAATTTCTATCCGCTTTTTGCCGACCTTCTTGAAGAGGCGGAAAAGAAAGTCGAAAACGTTGAGATAGCGGATGAAGAAACGGATGTTGTCTGCGAGGAATGCGGCAGAAACATGGTTATAAAATACGGACGTTTCGGCAAATTCCTTGCTTGTCCGGGCTTCCCCGAGTGCAGAAATACAAAGCCGCTGTTTGAAGATGCGGGCGTTGCCTGCCCCAAGTGCGGCGGAAGAGTTTATATCAGAAAGACCAAAAAGGGCAGGAAGTATTATGGCTGTGAGAATAATCCCGAGTGCGATCTGATGCTTTGGAACAAGCCTACGGGCGAACTTTGCCCCAAGTGCGGCAGCGTTTTGGTCGAAAAAGGTACGAAAAACAGACATATTGCCTGCACAAATCCCGAATGCAGCTACACCGCGGAATTGCCCGAGGAACTTCAGGAGAACGCATAATATGACAAAATTATACAGAAGAAGATATATTCCCGATGAAAAACTATTGCTAAAAGACGATATTATTGTTACAATAGATGATGAAAAGGTCGTTACAAAATGGAATGTATTAAGCCCCGTACATCCTTTTACGCACGGAGTGTCATGCTATTTTATAAAAGAAGGCTTTAAGGTAAGCAAGTTTCTTGACAGCAATGACGATTTGGTATACTGGTACTGTGACATTATAGAAACGGACTATGATGCCGAAGAGGACAGCTACACATTTAACGACCTGCTCATTGATGTTATAATAGAAAAGGACGGCTTTGTAAAAGTTGTAGACCTTGACGAGATAGCAACAGCGCTCGAAAAAAAGATACTTGACGAAGAAACGGTAATAAAGGCCGTAAACCGCGCGTCAAAGCTTTTGGATATAATCTATGGCGGCAAATTTGATGCGTATAAAAACATTGTAGAACGGGTATAATATATGGATAAAAACACTCACTCCGGACATCGGGAGCGTATGCGCAGCCGATATCTGAATGCAGGAAACCTGGACGGGTTCGACGAGCATCAGATACTTGAAATGCTGCTGTTCTACGCCATACCGCGCAAGGACACAAACGAAATAGCGCATAAGATGATAAAGGAATTCGGCAGTCTTGAGATACTGATAAATTCCTCGCCCGAGGCTATTGCAAACAGAACGGGCGTAAGCCTTAATACCGCTGTGCTGATCTCTATGGTCGGCGATATAAAGAAATTATGCAAAAAACAAGCTTTGCGCGGCGTTAAGCTGAAAACGACGAAACAGGTGCGGGAATACTGCGCGGGTCTGTTTCCGCCCGAACTGGCAGAAGAAGTGTTTTATATTGTCTGCCTTGATACCGAAAGACGTGTGATAGCACCTATAGAGGTGGCAAGAGGCGGGGAGTCGCAGGTGACGATAAGGCTTAGCGCGCTTATATCTCAAATAGGTGTTCTTGGGGCAAGATATGCGGTATGTACACATAATCACCCGCATGGGATAAAGAAATTTTCTATGGATGATGTAGATACTACGGTGAGACTGAGAATGGGTCTTGCGGGCTATAATATCAAACTTATGGACCATATTCTTGTCTGCGGTGAGGAGACAGTTTCCATGTCGGAAACCAAAAAGTATAAATTTTAAAAGGGGTGCTTAAAATGAAAAAACTTTACAGATCAAAGGATGCAATGATAGCGGGCGTATGCGCAGGCTTTGCCGAATATCTCGGCCTTGACAAGACCGTTGTCAGAGTGGGCTATGCCATTTTGACGATTGTTACGGGTTTTGTGCTCGGGGCTATAGCTTACGGCGCTTGTATGTTTATAATGCCTGTTGATGACGATATAATAGACGGCTGATAAAATTACTAAATATAAATAAAAAGGAGAAACAAAATGGAAAAGACAATGGATAAGATCGTTGCACTTGCAAAATCAAGAGGTTTTGTGTATGCAGGCTCAGAGATCTACGGCGGCCTTGCAAACACATGGGATTACGGCCCTCTTGGTGTAGAACTCAAGAACAACGTAAAAAAAGCATGGTGGAGCAAATTTGTTCAGCAGAACCCCTACAATGTGGGTGTTGACTGTGCAATCCTTATGAACCCCGAAGTTTGGGTGGCCAGCGGCCATGTAGGCGGTTTCAACGACCCTCTTATGGATTGTAAGGATTGTAAGGAGCGTTTCCGTGCCGATAATATCATTGAAGACTATATGAAAGAAAACGGCATAGCAGACAGCCCCGACGGCTGGACAAACGAGCAGATGATGAGCTATATCAACGAAAAGAACATCCCCTGCCCAAGCTGCGGCGCTCACAATTTTACGGATATCCGCCAGTTCAACCTTATGTTCAAGACTCATGCAGGTGTTACAGAGGATGCTAAAAATGTTGTTTATATGCGTCCTGAAACTGCACAGGGTATCTTTGTAAACTTTAAGAACGTACAGCGTACAACAAGAAAGAAAGTTCCTTTCGGTATAGGTCAGATAGGCAAGTCTTTCCGTAACGAGATAACACCCGGTAACTTTACTTTCCGTACAAGAGAGTTTGAGCAGATGGAGCTTGAATTTTTCTGCAAGCCCGGTACAGAGCTTGAATGGTTCAAATACTGGAAAGATTTCTGCTACAACTGGTTAAAGAGCCTTAATATCGCGGAAGAAAACCTTGTTATGCGCGACCACGAGCAGGCAGAACTTGCACACTACAGCAACGCAACAACGGATATTGAGTATATGTTCCCGTTTGGCAAGGGTGAACTTTGGGGTATTGCTTCAAGAACAGACTTTGACCTTAAAGCACATACAAACCACAGCGGCGAAACACTCGACTACTTCGATCCCACAACAAACGAGAAGTACATACCTTACTGCGTTGAGCCTTCACTTGGTGCAGATCGCGTTACACTTGCTTTCCTTTGCGAGGCTTATGACGAGGAAGAACTTGAGGGCGGCGATTCAAGAGTAGTGCTTCACTTCCATCCCGCACTTGCACCTATCAAGGCAGCTGTTCTTCCGCTTTCAAAGAAGCTTTCCGAGCAGGCAACAGAGGTCTACTCCATGCTCAGCGAAGAATTCAACTGCGAATTTGATGATGCTCAGAGCATTGGTAAGCGTTACCGCCGTCAGGATGAGATAGGTACACCTTACTGTATCACTTACGATTTCGAGTCCGCAGAAGATCAGGCAGTTACTGTCCGCGACAGAGATACCATGCAGCAGGAAAGAGTTAAGATAGCAGACCTTAAAGACTACCTTAAAGATAGAATGAAATTCTGATATACGACAAAAGAGAGAGAGCTTCGGCGTTCTCTCTTTTTTTATTTATGGAAAATAAAAGGATTTTACGAAAAAATGTCGTATTATATAAGTGTAAAAAAATTTTACGGAGGGATGCAAAATGATAACAATAAACAACTATGTAGATCAGAACGATGATATAGTCACACTTGAAAAAAAGGGTATGTTCACCGTTTTTGAGTTTGTGCGCGATCTGAGTGTATATCCGTGGAATGCGCAGACAGCATATTTCATGTCTAAAATGGGCTGTCGTATGCGCCAGCTTAAAGTGGATATAGACAATGATGCCATAAGACTTAACCCGGGTGCAATGAAGATGATGATAGGCAGTCTTGAAAGCAACACGGGCATAAAGGGTGTGGGTGACCTTATCGGAAAAGGCTTTAAAAGCAAAATGACAGGCGATGCGGCTATCAAACCTGTTTACAAGGGCAAGGGCATACTTATAACCGAGCCTACTTTCGACCATATGCTTATTGAAGATATGAGCGAGTGGGGCGGCGAAATGGTTTGCGACGACGGAAGTTTTGTGGCTTGTGACGACGAGGTAAAGGACACGGTCGTTATGCGCTCCAATTTCGGAAGTGCTGTGGCAGGCGGCGAGGGACTTTTCAATCTTTGTCTTAAAGGTCAGGGTCATGCTGTTATAAAAAGCCCCGTTCCGAGAAATGAACTTATTGAACTGGTGCTTGAAAATGATGTTGTAAAAATAGACGGCGATAATGCCATAGCATGGTCAAACACCCTTAAATTTACGGTGGAACGCTCGTCAAAGAGTCTGCTCGGTTCGGCAGTAAACGGCGAGGGTCTTGTAAATGTCTATAAGGGTACGGGCAAGATACTTGTTGCACCGCTTACAAGGGAAGAAGCCAGGTTTTCCGGCTCGGGCTTTTTAAAGACCTGATATTTTATATCAAAAGAGAATGTTTCGGCATTCTCTTTTTTTTTTACAACAAATTTTAAGTCGAAAAAAAGGATTTTATGTGTTTTTGGCGTATAAATATAGTAGAGGTTTTAAAAGACCGCAGATCTTTGCGGAGTATGAATAACGAACGGAATGTGTAAGATTGGAGGTGGGTCCGATGAACATAAGAGAACGGAATGAGGAAAGCGAAATAGCCATGCTTTCGGCGTATGCAACGAAAAGCCGTTTCAGCAAGGGGCGTGAAAAGGAAGAAGAACCCTGTGATATGCGTACTTGTTTTCAGCGCGACCGCGACCGCATTATCCACAGTAAGGCCTTCCGCAGGCTTATGCACAAAACGCAGGTGTTCATCTCGCCCGAGGGGGACCATTACCGCACAAGGCTTACACATACGCTGGAAGTATCGCAGATAGCAAGGACTATAGCTGTTTCGTTAAAATTGAATGAGGACCTGACGGAGGCCATAGCGCTTGGCCACGACCTGGGTCACACACCTTTCGGTCATCTTGGCGAAGAGGATCTTAACAGGGTGGTGCCCGGCGGTTTTCATCACAACGAACAGAGTGTAAGGGTCGTCAGATATGTAGAAAAGGACGGCGAAGGGCTTAATCTTTGTATGGAAGTTATGGACGGTATTCTTAATCACCGCGGCGCTTGCCTTCCCTATACTTTGGAGGGCAAGACGGTACAGATATCCGACAAGATAGCTTATGTAAACCATGATATTGACGATGCGCTGAGAGCGGGCATAATAACAGAAAGTGATATTCCCGCCGACTGCACGGAAATTCTGGGCGAAACGCCGCGAAAGAGAATAGATTTTCTTATTCGTGATATAGTAAATAACAGTATGGATAAGCCCGATATAATAATGACGCCTCACGTTAAGGAGGCAATGTACAAGCTGCGCAAGTTTTTGTTTGACAATGTATACAACGCAAAACAGCTTGCATTTGAGAGGAAGAAATACGGTACCTGTCTTAGCCGTATTTATGAATATTATCTGGAAAATTATGATAAAGTACCGCAGGAGTTCAAGACCAACAGCGCTTTTACAAAAGAGCAGATAACGGCCGATTATACCGCGGGCATGACAGACAGGTTTGCACTTAAATTGTATGACGGACTTGGCTTGGAGGAAAAATAAAAAAAGGGTTTTTGACAATTCTGTCGAATTTAAAAAAAGATGGGTTTTTTAGAATTGTTTTAGAATTGAATGATAAACGTAATTTGACTTTTTTTTCAGGGGTGTATATATGTATTATTCCGACGAAGTACTGACGGATGTCAGACTTGGAAATGATATTGTCGATGTGGTAAGTGAATATGTGAAACTTAAAAGAAGCGGCGCAAATTATTTTGGCCTTTGCCCGTTCCATTCCGAAAAGACCGCATCGTTTTCGGTAAACCCCGAGAAGCAAATATACTACTGTTTCGGCTGCCACAAGGGCGGCAACGTATTCAAGTTTATAGCAGAAAAAGAAAACCTTACTTTCCCCGAGACCATAGAGTATCTTGCAAGACGCATCGGTTATCAGCTGCCCGAAAAGCAGAGCGACAACGAAAAGCGCCAGCTGAAAGAAAAACTTTTTGAGATACACAAACAGGCTGCAAGATTTTATTATGACTGTCTTAATGCCGATATGGGCAAGGCGACAAGGATATATCTCGACAAGCGCGGTATAGAACCGAATATCAGAAAAAAATTCGGGTTGGGTTATTCCCCTGCCGATGGGCATAAACTTTATGACCATCTTACCGAAAGCGGTTTTGATAACGACACACTTTTAAAAAGCGGACTTATCAGAGAAAAGGACGGCAGGTATTACGATAATTTCAGAAACAGACTGATGATACCGATAATTGACATATACGGCCGTATAATCGCCTTTGGCGCAAGAAAAATGCGCGAAGAGGACTTTGGCGGCAAGTATATAAATTCTTCCGATACCGAGATATTCAACAAAGGCTACAACCTTTTTAATATCAAGTATGCAAGAGATGCGCATAAAAACGAGCTGATACTGGTCGAGGGTTATATGGATGTAATATCCATGTACCAGGCGGGCTTCAAAAACGTGATAGCGGCTTTGGGTACGGCTTTTACACGAAATCAGGCGGCTGCGATAAAACGCAGCACAAACAATGTCGTTGTTTTGTTTGACAGCGACGAAGCAGGTGAAAACGCAGTTTTAAGGGCACTGCCCATTTTAAGGGAAGCGGGCATAAACGCAAGGGTCTTTCAGGTGCGTGATGCAAAAGACCCCGATGAGTATATAAAAAGCTATGGGGCGCAGGCCTTTGCAAAACTTTTCGCCGAAAAGACCGTAAACAGTACAATCTTCAGAATAGAGCATGAAAAAAAGAAATATTCGCTTGACGATACCGACCAGAAACTTGCCTTTACTTCGGAAGCGATAAAAATAATAGCCGATATAGATAATCCCGTGGAGCAGGATGTGTATATTAAATACGTTTCAGATCAGACGGGAATATCGCAGGAGGCGCTTTTAAAGGAAGTAGGCAGGGTACAGGGCATAGAGAATGCCGTAAGGGAAACAAACGGCGGCATAAACAAAATTGTCAAAAATGTCGTGGTAAACAATGCTTTGGACGAAGCACAAAGCGGGCTTTTAAGTATTGTGGCATCGGATAAGTCGCTGTACGAGCGTGTGGAGCGGATCTTTGACAAAAAAGAGTTTGCAGATGAATTGTATATGCGTCTGTATGAGATAATAGGTAATATGCACGCGCAGAACAGACCTGTGCACGAGGCCGATGTGATGACGTATCTTGACGGAGAATCGGGTGTGGTACAGTCGCGGGCGGCGAGTATTTTTATGGCACAGCTGCCGTATGAAAATGACGAACAGCGAGTGAAAGCGCTGTCGGATGATCTTAAAGTAATTAAAAACAGCTACATTAAAAGGCTGATGGAAGATGCAAGTGACGAAGAGTTTCTTCAGCTTCAGCAGCAGCAAAAAAATGTAGAAAACATAATCAAAAGCTTATAGGCGGACGTCTTTAAGCGGAAAGGGAGATAGTCTTGAAAGCTACAGAAGATATGACGACCATATTTGCCCAGCGTATGAAAGAACTTCTTGCGCTGGCTAAAAAGAAGAAAAATGTTCTTGAATATAAGGAGATACTGGATTTCTGTGCAGATATGGGCCTGCAGCCGGAGCAGATGGACAAGGTAGAAGAATTTCTGGAGAGCCAGGGCATCGATATTCTCGGTGCGATAGAACTGGAAGATGAAGACGAGGATGAGAAAGATCTTGACCTTTCTATAGCCGAGGTAAGCGTAAATACAGACGACCATGTTCGTATGTATCTTAAGGAAATAGGAAAGGTGCCCCTGCTCAGCGCAGAGGAGGAGACCGAACTTGCAAAAAGAATAGAAGAGGGCGACGAGGCCGCTAAAAGCCGACTTGCAGAAGCTAACCTCAGACTTGTTGTAAGCATAGCAAAGCGCTATGTCGGCCGCGGTATGCTTTTCCTTGACCTTATACAAGAGGGAAATCTGGGTCTTATAAAGGCCGTTGAAAAATTTGACTATCGCAAAGGCTATAAGTTTTCGACCTATGCAACGTGGTGGATAAGACAGGCCATTACCAGGGCTATTGCCGATCAGGCACGTACTATCCGTATCCCCGTGCACATGGTGGAAACAATAAACAAGCTTATAAGACTTTCACGTCAGCTTTTGCAGGAAAACGGACGCGAGCCTACCGATAAGGAACTTGCGGAAAGTATGCAGATGTCGGAAGAAAAGGTGCGTGAGATAAGAAAGATCTCTCTTGAGCCCGTTTCGCTTGAAACACCTATCGGTGAAGAAGAGGACAGCCACCTTGGCGACTTTATTCCCGATGAGGATATCCCCGCACCCGCAGAGGCGGCGGCATCAACACTGCTTAAGGAACAGCTTATGGATGTGCTCGACACACTGACCGACAGGGAAAAGAAAGTGCTTATGCTGCGCTTTGGTCTGAAGGACGGACGCTCCAGGACACTTGAGGAAGTGGGTAAGGAATTTAAGGTAACGCGTGAACGTATCCGTCAGATAGAAGCAAAGGCACTTCGTAAACTGCGCCATCCCAGCAGAAGCAAAAAGCTCAGGGACTATCTTGAATAAAATTTAATAACGATCATAGGGGCTGTCTTTTGGCAGCTCCTTTTTAAATTAAAAAGATTAAAAAAATATTTGTTTTTTACAAAAAAAGGCTTTTAAATTTGGTGGTTTTATAGTATAATAAATTATGTATAGGGATGTGAGGGCGCAGACACAAAAAAGTGTGCGGTAACATCCCATAAGAAAT
>JAEEGL012630124.1_pt1 | contig 18697 bp, 10 predicted proteins | sample 9134231 | NCBI WGS metagenome assembly JAEEGL01 (sample SAMN16246548, study PRJNA631951) | gut metagenome | biome: gut microbiome; feature: rumen; material: fiber-attached | host: Bos | place: Iran: Karaj | collected 2018-10 | reverse complement strand
GATGAGATTTTCAAGGACCAGGCGACGACATACAAGTCCCTTATGGCCCTGCCGACCTGGAGCGCACAGGGCTGGGCCTCGATTCTTCACGGAGTCCTTCCGGAGTTCCACGGACTTACAAACGCCATCATAGAGAAGACTCCATATCCGGTCTACAGCCCCTATCCGTCCCTGTTCAGGGTCGCCAGGGAGGCAATGCCGGATGCAGAGCTGGCTTCATTCGTAGAATGGAACCCTATCAATATAGGAATAGTCGAGAATAATCTCAACGTCGAGAAAGGGACCGGAGCGGATGACGCTGAAGTGACCGGAAGGATTCTCACTTACCTCAGGGACAAGACCCCCGCGGTCTTGTTCGTCCAGTTCTCATCTCCGGACGACATCGGCGAGAAATACGGCTTCGGTACGGATATCTACCTCTCGACGGTCAGTACGGCGGATGCACTCGTCGGAAGGATATATGACCAGCTTAAGCTGAAAGGCATCCTGGATGACACCCTATTCATCGTAACGGCCGACCACGGGGGAAAAGACAAGACTCACGGAGGGGATTCCGACGAGGAGAAATATGTCTTCCTGGGGGTTGCAGGAAAGACTGTGGCAAGCGGCACGATCGTGGGGGCGGAAGGACGTGATGTCGCGGCGATAGCAGCCTATGCCCTTGGACTGGATTATCCTGAAACCTGGAGCGGGCACGTCCCTGCGGGCGTATTCAAGGATGTCACTGAGGTTGGGCCGCGTAAGGAAACAAAGATTCCCGGCGAAGAGTACCGCAATCATCAGACTGTGCCCACTCCGGCCCTCAGCAATATGCAGACACTTCTTTCCGCTCACAAGGTGATTGCCTATCTTCCTTTTGACGGCAACACTGGCGACGCTTTCGGCAAGGTCCAGACATCAGAGTCCGGCACACTCCAGTACTATGACGCCTACTTTGGAAAGGGAATCGCGCTGAATAAGGGATATGTGACGCTCAAGGATGTCAAGGTCGGAAGCGGCTCTTTCTCCGTAGCTTTCTGGCTGAAGGGCTCTCCCGTATCTCCCGCGAAGGCGGATCCGGGACTGATCTCGAACAAGGACTGGCAGGAGGGGAAGTATAAGGGCTTCATCCTGTCTTACAGGGGCACCAAGGACATCAAGTTCAATGTGGGCGACGGCAAGAACAGGATGGATTTGGAAAGTCTTCTTCCTTCCAATTATGACAAGGGCTGGATGCACGTTATCCTGAGCGTGGACCGCGAAAAGCGCAAAGTCAGGATATACTACGACTTTGCATTCTATGGAGACGAGGCGAATATTCCATCGGAGCTCGCCTCGACCTCATTCGATTCGCTCTCTATGAATATAGGCCAGGACGGCACCGGCACCCTGGAATACAGTCTTCCCGCCCAGATGGACGAGTTCATTATGACCTCCGACGTACTTGGCGTGGCAGATGTGGCGGCGCTCAAAGAATACTATAAGCCGTAATAGAGCGCCGTAAAATGGAAACGACTGACTAACAATGACTTACACAAAATCGTCTATGTTGTTTTACATAGACGATTTTTAGTAAATGCCTACAAATCAAGCACTTACATTTCACGGGCAATGTAATTCAGACTTTCAGAAAGACTTTCTTCCTGTAGAGGAACCACAGCAGGAGCCAGCAGATGGTGAAATAGCCGATTGCAAGAAGCCAGGAGCCCCACGCCTCCGGCATCCGGGCGGCCGCACCGCCTAAAAAGAACGCAGTGATATCCTTGAAGGAGACAATCTTCTGGAGCATATAGATAGTGATGGAGTTCATTCCGATCATCGTGAAAAACGTCGTCCACTTCTTCCATCCTTTGACATCTATTAGCCAGTAAAAAAGGGCGAAAAGAGCAAGAGAATACGCCCCGACGACCAGGACGAAACTGCTGGTCCATAGTTTCTTGTTGACGGGCAGCCACAGGCTCCATATAAGTCCGGCGACAAGAAGAGCTGCCGCCGCGCCTGTCATCCACAAAGTCTTATTCTTCCGGTCGGAGTCTTTGACGAACTCTCCCGTAAACTGGCCGAGCATTGCTGTCACTATGGCCGGAAGGGTACTCAGGAGCCCTTCAGGATCGAAAAGTCCAGGCTTCAGAAGGTGATTCGGCATCAGGAGGCGGTCCACATATCCTACGATATTCCCTTCCAGCGTCAGGCTGCCTGCCCCTGCAGCATCCGGTGCTGGGATCAACAGCAGGAGATTGTAGCCTATGAGTATTGCGGCAGCAATCACCAAGCGCCACTTCCAGCCGCAGGCAATATAGATCCAGGCGGCGAACATCCACGCCAGGCCGATTCGAGCAAGTACGCTCGGTATCCGGAATTGCGGATTCAAGTCGAAAATCCTGTTATAGACAAGGCCCAGCAGGCAAAGGACAAGTCCACGAAGGACGGTTTTCCAGAATATCCGTCGCCCCGACACCCCTTTAGCCTTGCTTGCGGCGAGCGAGAAGGGGAAAGTCATTCCCGAGATGAAAAGGAATAGCGGAAAGATCGTGTCGTGATGACGGAGCCCGTTCCACGCCACGTGGGACATCTGGACAGAAAGAAAGCATTCTTCCCCGCCCGGGAACAAGGCACAAGTTGCGGTCACAATGGCAGAAAAGCCCATTATGAACATCATATCGAATCCCCTGAGGGCGTCTATCGAAAGAAGCCGCTTGTTATCCACGCTACTTGATCTTTTCTTTCTTTCCGCTGCGGCGGCTGCGCTCTGCCGCAAAGCCCATCATATGGCTCTCGAAAGCCACGTCTATGCTGCTGGAAAGGTGATCTGGGTCGCGACGGTCTATAGCCTCGAGCCAGTCGCGGACCAGACGGAGGTCACCGCCGCCGTGGCCGGAGTTGGCATATTCGCCGATCTCAGCGACCTCGTGGTTCCACAGCTTCGGAGTCCGCGTAAGAAAATCAGTGACAGTGAACGACTTACCATCTCCTTCGATGTAGCCCAGAGTACCCATTATCTTTGTGCGGCGTCCCCCGCTGGGGGCGAAAGCGTCCATTGAGAAAGAAGCCGTGACGCCGTCTTCGAAGCCCATTATGGCCACATAGTGGTCGGGCTGGTCGTTGTCGCAGTGGAAGACGCAACGGGCGTAACTCTTATAGCGAGGGTCCTTCAGGCGGCTGAGGATAAGCGCTGCATCGCGGCTTCCTTCAAGGTCGAAGACTCCGATGTGTTTTTTCTGGCGGGTGTAGATATCCACAGCGTCGTAGGGGCATTCTTTCTGATGGGGGCAGCCGTCCGTGCAGTAGCGGGGAGCGCCCTCCGGGGCATTCTCCGCCTTGAAGAAGCTAAGGCTCCCGGCGGCATCGATGTATTTGCAAGGCTTGTCTATGATCCAGCGGAGGATGTCCAGGTCGTGGCAGGACTTGGCGAGGATGATTGGGGTGGTCTCATCCTCCCGGCGCCAGTTGCCTCGGACGTAAGAATGGGCCATATGGGCATATTGGATAGGCTCCTGATGCTGGATATTGACTACATCGCCGATAGCTCCGCTCTTGACCACTTCGCGGAGGGCCATAAAATAGGGAGCATAGCGCAGGACGTGGCATAGTGCCACTATACGCCCGGTTTTCTTCACCATAGCCCTTATGTTCTCGCACTCCTTCTTTGTCGGGGCGACGGGCTTTTCAAGAAGAACATCGTAGCCAAGTTCCAGAGCCTCCATACAGGGCTCGTAATGCCTGTCGTCAGGAGTCGCGATGACGACTGCGTCGGCGAGTTTCTTTCCGCCGGCAAACACTTCCCGGAAATGTCCGAAACGCATCTCGGCAGGCACGTTGTGCTGGTCGCCGAGATATCTTGCGCGGTGCTCCAGAATGTCGGACACACCAACGACCTTCATCCCGGCGGGGAATTTCCTGGCGTAGCCGGCATAGGTCCTGCCGCGATTGCCGCAGCCGATGATGATCACGCTTATCGGGCGGCTTACCTCCGGCGTCAACGAACGCACGGGACTCAGCCCCTTGAGAGGCTCAATTCCATCCTGCCCGGAGGCGGGAGCGGCATCGAAGGGAGAGGGAATGATTCCGGCGGCGCCGGCCACAGGGCCCGACAGGGCTCCCCCGGCGGCAAGGAGCGTTACTCCTTTTAGAAAGTTGCGACGTTTCATATCAAATCGGATTATTACCAATCTGCAAATTTAATCTTTTATTTCAGGAATCGGAATAGAACTCCTGCCGCGACGGACGGGGTAGGCGGCGCCATTGATATACAGCGTATAGGGTCTATTGCTGACGACACTGACTTTACCGTCTTCATACAGGATGTCGGTCGTTATATTCCCGAAGCTCAAGCCCTTTATACCGTGCCGGCAGCTCTGGTGCAGGTTCCAGCGGACGGTCTTTTCTCCGGCGTCCACATCATAGAAGCCAAGTACGTTCTCTATAAAGAGAGAAATTGGCCCGAGAGCCGACCAGCCGCAGAAATCGGCCTTGACGGACTTCACGTTCTTGGTGCCTTCCTTTTTGCTTGCGGGTTCCGGCTTTGTCGGATTGTAGCATTCCCAGATTGTGTGCGGCTCATACTGCGAGTAGGTCTGCCACATATGCTCGAGAATTGCTTCCGCCGTCCGGTCTGCTTCTTCGAAGAATCCATATTTTTCCAGCGCCTTTATGCCCATATAGGCCGTCGGAAGCCATATTGAGCCCTTCCAGTAATTCCCGTCCGGGTCGAAATCGGGGTCGTCCCTCGAGACGGAAACCCAGGGAACGATTCCGCCGAGTTTGTCATCCTGCAGGGCGAAGCGGACCATTCTTTCAGCCTGCTCCTGCGAGGGAATCTCCGCCAGCATCGGCCAGAAAGAGGCGGGGGTGAGGATATGGGTCTTGGAGAGATCGTCCTCCCTTATATCGTAATAACACCCGTCCCCCTCATCCCAATAGTACTTGTTCACCTTCTCCTTCAACTCCTCGTATTTGGCCTTGAATTCCTGCTCAGTGGCGCTGTCTCCGGCCAGCTTCGCGAGCCGGGTGATATATAGCGCGGAAAGGGCCTGCTGGGAGATGGCATCTATCCAGAACAGCGGCTTCACCCGCTTGCGAGGGGTATTGTCCATTCCGCTCTGCCAACTCTGCCAGTTGTATCCGATCCCCTTGTATTTGATTCTGATGCCGTCGTTGCTTATCTGGAAAGGGAACTTGGTATCGTGGTCCATCGTGTTGAAAAGCTCGAAATGCTTCTGCAGGAAGCGCTTTTGCGTGATGAGTTCCTCGATATGGGCCTTGTCGCCGGTGAATTTGTAGTAATCGCTTTCCACCCAGGCGAAAAATGGCGGATTGTCCGGATGCCAGACGCTCAGCGGCGAGCCGGCGTTTTCGTGAAGGGTATAGTAGAAATTGTCCAGCGTCTCGATGCCCGGAAAAAGCCCTGGCGCATACTTGCAAAACATCACCATAAATTCCGAGTCCCAGATCCATATCGCCTCGTCCCTGAATCCCTCATCCATATACCTCGGCTGCGGCAGCCCAGGCTGGTATTTGATATGCTCCTCCGCCTGCTTCCAGGCCGTCCTGTAGAGGTCCACATATTCCGGACGGGCGTCAAAAACCGGGGTGGGGATTTCCTCCTGGGCACAAGACGCGAGGGTGCAAGTTAAGGAAACGGCAATAAAGAAGGCGGATGTTCTCATACTCTGAAATTAATATACAAAAATAAATTTCTTGTATCCCGTTTTATTATATCGATTCGACCAAAATTTACAAGGATTTTTAATTTTAAAGCAGCTTGTCGGAAAGCCATAGTTTCAGAACGGGGTCGCCGATAATTACACCGTCTTCAGTCAATTCAACCAGTTCTTTCTCAACCATTGAATTTTTTAGTCGCGTGATGTTTGAAGGTGATCCGAGATTGTACGTCTCCCTGATTTGCGCATCTCCATATCCACTTCTGATTCCATCCATTACTGCTTTGAGATAATTAAGCTGGTATGTTGTCAGGGATTGTGTCTGTTCAATGAACACACTGCTGTTTTGTGCTGTCAAATCTTTAACAGCCCGCGCAAATGAATCATCTGTCACCTCCCTGTCAGCAAACAGAAAGACGGAATAGGATAGTTGCTGGACATAAGATGCCTGATAATCAACCGTGCTGCAGATTTTTTCTACAAATTTTTCGTCTATTCTGGATGATGTCTGCTTCAGGATTTCAGAAGAAAAGGTGTTGTAAAAATCATATTCACTCCTGCAGGCGAAAATATCCATCTTTACAATAACAAGTTCTTTCTCCTTTACAGTCTGTGCTACCCGATTTACCAGTGAGGTCTTTCCCCATCTTCGGGGAGACATCAGGATAGTATTGACGCCATATCTGAAATGCGCTTCCAGGCGGGAGAGCTCATCCTCTCTTCCTATTTTTAATACACAAACTTGTGTAACACAAACCTGTGTAACACAGCATTGTGTATTAGAAAAGCGGTCCGGGCTGGGGCTCGGACCGCTTGTGTGAGAATGTAGCCGCTGCGGCTTAGTTCTGGTAGCAGCCGGGCCAGGAGGTGGCGCCGCGGCTGTTGCCATTGATGTCCTTGCCAAGGGCTCCGATGCTATTCAGCCAGGCATAGAAGTCAGCGTCAGCGCTCTGGATCTCAGTGTTCACGTCGGCCGTTGCGGCAAGCATGTTGCTGTTGGTGCCGTAGAGTGTACCGTTCCAAGTCCATGGAGCGCTCCAGCCGCCGAAACTGGCAGTGGTGGCATAATAGTCGTGGCCGGAACCGGTATCGACCGTCCACGTAGACCAATTGTCCCCTTCCTTGGAGATCTTGCTGTACCAGCAATAGACAGGGAGTTTGGGCCCGCCTTTCTTGATTGTTGTAGTTCCATCAAGCATTAAATCACCGTTTACCCAGAAACTGTTTCCAACCGTATCAAGCGAGCAGAGGATGGTGTTGAGGAAATAGAAATTGCCTGTATTCTGGAACTTGATGACACCCCAGTTGTTCCTCCTAGTACTTATACCGCCTTCGCAGGCGCCGGGAGCACGGTAATTATCACCTACAATCGTAGTGTTGGCGAGAATGAGGGTACTGCTCGTGTTATCCATGCCGATCCAGGAAATATCATCGGTATTTCGTCCGCCATAGTTGTCGTGGAAAGAGCAGTTGTTGAAAGCGAAGGTGCTGCCCGCCAAAGTGGCGAACACCGTTCCCCTCGTACCACCGTAAACACCTGCGGAATTACCCGTTCCGGATGTATTCTCCTTGAATTCGCAAGCGTTGAAATAATAACTGACACCACCTATACGGCAGTTGACAATGGCAGCGCAGGGAGGATTCTTACTATTCTCGCGGTTCGTATAGTTACCGTCGAAAACGCAGTTGTCAAAATAAGCGGCTTCTCCGCTCTTTTGCACACGAATGATTCCCCCTGACATTTCGTTGGTCCCCACATAGTTATGATTCTCTTTGAAAAGAACATCAGAACAACTGAAGGACCCGATGGCATATATGGCTGCACCAGCCGCCTCTGTGTTATCGGCTCCGTTGGCATAATTCCCTTGGAATTTACCACCGACAAAAGTGGTAAGGACACTGCAGTTCTCAATCATGACGGCACCGCCTCTCTTATCACTCCAGTTATCAATGAACTCACAGTCTGTGAAAGTACAGGCGACACTGGTAGTACCATTTGTTTCGAGCGGTCTGATACAAACGGCTCCGCCCCGATTGGAAGAATGGTTGCGGATAAAGTCGCAATCGTTGAATGTAATGGTCCCGCTCCCACAAAGATATGCGGCAGCGCCGTATTCACCGGCATCATCATTGTCCTTGAACGTTACCCTTGTACAGGTGAACGTGTCGAAAGACTGCCCAAAGATGGCGTTCTTGGTGATCCCCTTAGCTTCGCTGTCCTGGATGTTCACTTTTGCGCTCGCGTGGTTGACGTGAATAATTCCACCGGCGCCTGTATTGTTGGAGAACGAACAATTCGTGATGTTCACAGTGGCGGAGTTGAACAAGGAAATGGCGCCTCCATTACCGCTTGTCTGGTTGTTTCGGAAATAGCAGTGGTCCAGTGTCAGCTCCTTCGCGCTGTTATTCAGACGGATGGCAGACGCATTGGACGCACCATCTGTGCCCGTGAATTTGACGTTCTTTACAGTGATGTAGGAATTCTGCTGCGGCCATAGGACACCTGCAGTTGTGCCGGAAGTGGCGGTGCGTCCGAGGAATGTAGTCGTATCGGTGGCCGTCACGGTGCCTTCCATAGTAAAAGCCACATTGGAGTGGTTAGGATAATTCAGCACAAGATAGTCATCGCCAAAGGAGAACTCGTCAGCGGAGAAATGGAAGGTAGAGCCCTTCAAGAGGAAGTGGTTGTCCTGGTCGGTTACAAAAGACTTGAATTCGTCTACACCCATAGCATTGTTCCAACTCTGACCAGACTTGGTGCCAACACCGGCAGGGGTGACATAGAACTGGCCGGCGTGGGATTCAATCGCGGACAGCTTGATAATCTTACCGGCAACTGTAGTATAGCTACCGTTGTAGAAGAACGGCGTGCCCTGGTTCTCACCCTTGAAGATACCGATACGGAATCCGTCGCTAAGCACAACGCCGGGGAAAACCGGAATGTAATAGTTGCCGGCTCCGGAAACGTCCATGCTGACCGTAACGCCCGTATCGGTTGCAGTCCCGGTAGTAACGTCTCCATTGCCGTCGATGTTTACAGGAAGATATCCGGAGATAGCCTGAGCCGACACCGCGTCTTTTCCACCCATTACCTGAATCTTGGTAACCTCGCTGTCGGTAACGCCGACCTTAAGCAGACAAGCTACATTCTTGAAAGCAAGGGTGTTGCTCCAGGTGTCACCGGACTTCGTGGCTTTTGCAACGCTGATGTCGTTCGCCGCGAAAGAACCGTCGGTACGGGAACCGTTGAAATGAACATTAACATTGCCGCTGTCATAACTTCCGCCGGCAGCCGCAGGATACACGGCATAGAGTTCCGTCACGCCGTCAGGAACGGTCACGGAGAAATTCGTGCTGGAACCCGCCTCGGATGCAGTCGCAGTGGCGCTTCCGCCGTCCCAGACAAACTTCACCTCGTCTCCGGCGGACCAGCTGACAACCTGGTCGTTCGCGTCGATGGTGGTCCTGGTCGGAGCCTGGGCGGTGAACACGATGGTCCTTGTCCCGTCCGGGTTCACCTTTTCGGCAGGGGTAGGGATGTCTTTTTCTTTTGCGCAAGCCGCGGCAACTACCGCGAAGGCAATCATTGCAAATATTCTTGTCTGTTTCATAGCCAGAAGTTTTTATTCGAACAAGTCTTCGGATTCATAGTCCTCTGTAGTGGCACCGCCTTGATACGATGCCGTGATCGAGCATTCGACCGAAATGAACAGCACTTTCGTCTGCGGCGAAAGGTATTCGGAACGGATTGGTGTTTTTTTCATTTTGCTATCGTTTTTGATTATTAGTCAATTAACGACACAAAAATCACTATTCCTATTTATTATTATTGCAAGGATTCTTCCTTTGTTTACGCCTTTTCCGCCAAATTGAATTCACGAAAAGAAAAAAGCGCTGATAATCAGCGCTTTACAAAACAAACAGTCTAGCTGTTCCTGACTATTTGCTGCGCAGGACGCCGTGGAAGGCGTCGTTGGCGCGGTAGTGGGGGGCGTAGAGAGATTCTATGGTCACGACAGGGGCGGTAAACGAACCGCTCTGGGTGACGAAGAGTTCCTCGGTAATGACGGTATCCTCCTCGGGGTAGGAGTCGAAGAAGTACTCGGTCCTGTCGGACTTGACATTACGGTAGCCCTGCGGAGAGAATGACCAGGAGCCATAGTACATCGGGCGGAAGCGCCAGCCGATATGGCCGGAAAGCTGGTCTACCGGACGCAGCGAAGCCTCGCGGAAAGCGTCCAGCTTGACGAAGCTGCGGTTCTCCTGGTTCCATATCCTGTACTTCACTATGATCTTCTCTCCGACTTTGACCGGATCGCCGGGCTTGACGGGCTCCTGGACTTCGCCGTCGCGGTAGAACTCGCGGGAAATCTTGAAACCGTTGCCGGAGGCCTTGATCTTCGGGAAGGGCATAGAATAGGTAGCGCTCAGGGCGATTACCTTGGTCTGAAGGACATCCTCGCTGCCGTCCAGAATAGAAGTCAGGGCGTCCACGAAAGCCGGCTCCTCATCCCACTTCTGAGTCTCTTTCTGCAGCATCAGCCAGATACGGATGCCGTCGGAAATCTCAGGATGCTTCACCTCGGTCAGGAGGTCGCAAAGCATCGAATGGGCATAGGCCTCGCTCTCAAGCAATCCGCGCCAAGGCATAACCGCGTTGGGATAGTACCATCCGCCGTCCCGGTGTTCCACTGCGTACTCGACAAGCGAGAGGATATCGGCGTCCAGGGACTTCTCGAGCCTGGTCCTGGCGGCAATCGTCACACCCCATTTCTTAGCGAGGGCAATCCCTTCGTCGGAGGATGAGAGCTGGAGCAAAGTCTTGATTCTGCGTGCCTTGGCAAGGATCTGCCCCTTTAGTCCGCGCTCGTCGGAGGGGACCAGATACGACTTGGCGTATTTCTTGAAATCCGACATCCTCTCTCTCTGCTCCTTGATTTCGGGCTTGATCTCGAAAGGCACCGAGCTGTAGAGAGAGCGGACGTACATATACTGTGCGTCAGTCACCCAGCCGCACCAGAGCGGCTTAACTATATCGAACTGATACTTATCCAGCCACTGCACGGTCCTGGCCATATCCGGCACGGGAACCCCGCGGTCGCGGAGTTTGGCGAAGCGCTCGAGCATCACGGCAGTGATCATTGCCGAAGAATGCATCCCCTCGAACCAGCCGAAACCGCCGTCCGCATTGCGGCAGGCAAGTATCTTGGTCAGAAGCTCTTCCTCCTCAGGCTCAACCTTGCCGATGCGCTCGGCCATCTTGCGGACATACCAGGCCTCGGAAAGGGACAGGACGTCCTTGCCGGAAGGCTGGATCTTGGACGGGATGGCCTCCCTGACCATATCGATGATGGATATTTCCTTGAGCTCGGCCTTTGAGCCGGGGACATTGACAAAGCGCTTGCGGAGGGTCTTTATGAGCTGGTCCCTGTCCATTCCGGAACGCCAGACGGCCGAATGGGCCTCGGTAAGGGACTGGACGGCGGGCTTGACGGGGATGGGCACGAAGACGGCGTCGGAGAAGTCGTCGGCCGCGAATACAGCCTTCAGGCCGATGGCCTTGCCGGAGGCCTTGACCGTGAAGGAGGCGGCCTTCACTCCGCCGGCAGGCACAGTGAGCGGAATCCGCTGGACCGAGACGGCCTCAACGTCCTTGTAAGTATCGGTAGGATAGACATATAGATAGAGCTGCCCCTTAACGGTCTGAGCGGAATTGCTCGAGACTGTGACCGCGGCCTCATAGCTGTCGCCGTCATAGAGGAACTGAGGCTGGACAAGCGAAACCTTGACAGGCACAGAGACGACCATCTCGCCTCTGTATAAGGCGTTGCGCATCGACCGGTCGTGGGCATAGAGCGCGACATAATAGGTCGAGAGCTTGTCCGATGTGGTGAATTTGAGCCTGATCTTGCCGTCCTTGCCGCTCAGAAGATGCGGCTCGAAGGCAAGCGCGGCCTCGAAATTCTCCCTCACCGGAACATCGTCCGGAGCGCCCGCCTCAGCCACCGAAGCCTTCGTATCATTGACGGCCATCCTTTCCATCATAGGCTCGGCCATAAGAACCATTTCCTCAGCCACGGCCGCACCCTTCGCCGAAGACCCGGCGCGTCCCGCCGCCTTATACAATATATGCCGTATGACCATACCGACATTGCCGCAGACAGAATTCACGCCCACGTACGGGACAGAGAACTCCCTGAGTGTGACTATGTTCCACACATTGGACTGGATTGCGTCAATGCTCTTGTCATAGACGGACGCCACGGCCTCGACCCCCGGATCGGTCTGCCAGACGAAACTGTACTGCGTCCCCGGGAATGCCGCCTCGCGGAAAGAAGTGACTTTCAGGGGCAGGGTCAGCCTGGTCCTCACCCTGGAGAATTCCCTTTCGAAAACGACAGCCCCTCCGTCGCGGAAATAGAAGAGTACAAGGCGCACCGCATCGGGATACTCATCCAGATAAGGGAAGGCTATCCTCTCAAGACTCCTTTCCTTGCCGTCAAGGGCTATGGTCTTGCACCCCAGCGGCTTACGATCCTTGCCAAAGAGAGTCGCCACGGCCCAAAGCGGACCGTCCGAGGCTCCTGCGAAGAACTCGATCTCACTTCCCTGCTCCACGTCCAGCTTTCCGGAAATCAAGACTTTGGAAAGGGAGCAAGGCAAAGTCTTGGAAGCCGTATCTATGCGGAGAATCCGTATCTGCTCATCGTCCTTGATGCCCTTGTCTTCGACCGTGGAAACGGCCTTGAGGGTATAGAGTCCGGGAGAAGGAAGCGAAAGACGCATAGTCGTGCCGCTTTCGACCTTTCCTTCCGAGACCATCTTCCCTCCCTCATCGCTCAGCGTCCATTGGATCGGGAGAGGAACTTTTTTGCCGTCGCTGTTGCGTACGGTCAGTTCCACTTCAGCTTCGCCTTCGGTCACGATATAGCCCGAAGGTCCATAATGATAAGGTCTTCCACCCTTTCGGAGCGGGCTGGTTTCGGTATCAAAGTCGGCGTCGGCCGAATTCTGAACGAATAAGGAAAGATTTATGGAATTGGCCACATAGATGTCGGTATTGAACTCGGAGGTCTCTCCGGTGGCATCGACCACTGTGACCTGGACATTGTGATATCCGCTGTCCGCGGGAATGAATTTCACTTCGAAGCCGCCGTCCTTCTCCGGACTGAGGCTTGCCTCGTACACCCTGTGTCCATAGCGTTCCACGACCGTTTCCAATCTGGCTCCGACGAGGCTGTGGCCGGAATAGGACTTGAGCTTTCCCCGCACGGTGACTTCCTCGCCGGGCAGGCAGAGCTTCTCCAGCTTTTCAAATTCGAGAGTATAGGTCGGGAGAATGAATTCATCCACCTGGAAAGTGTCGGACTTGAGCGTGCGTCCCTCAGAGAGTATCTTCAGGGTAAAACGCCCGTTACGCTGGTCCTTCGGCAGGGCGAAGCTGCCGCTTACCGAGCCGAACTCGTTGGTTTTCAGCTCGATGCGGCCAATCTCTTTGTTCTGGGCATTGATCAGGACGGCACTCAGCGGAAGGTCCTTGACCACGGCGATCTTGTCCACGAGGTTGCCGCGGCAGACCACCGCCTTGAACTTTACTTCATCGCCGGGATTGTAGGCGCCCCTGTCCTTATATATATTACAATAGGTACCGTCGCGGACAGTGTTGTCCTCGCTCCAGCTTTCGCGGTAAAGGCTCGACTCTTTGCTTTTGCGCTCGCCGCTGGAGGCTACGATATCGAAATACCTGCCTTCGCTGAACTGCATCTGGAAGGCCTCCGGCAGAAGGGTGAAGCCGGGACCGAGTTTCATAACGGTGGAGGCGATTTCCTTGCCGGAGCGGATCAGCGAGAACTTGGCGCTCGTAAGCGGCTCACCGCTCTTGTAATCAGCGACATAGACCGACAGTCCTTCCTTGTCCTGACGGGTAGCCAGAGAAAGGGTGTACTGCTCGAACTCGCAGTAATCTTCCAGCTTGCCCTTCTTGGCGCGGATGATATATGTGCCGTCGGCAAGTTTCGGCAGGGCGAGGCGTACCGTATCGGAGAGGTAGAAACTCCTGCGGCTGTCAGTGGCAACCCATTTATGGAGCGTGTTTTTCCCTTGGCTGAGGCTCACGTCCGCAGTCTCGAGATTCTGCATTGTCACTTCGATCTTTTCGTTCCTCACGCTTACCCCCAGGGACTTTCCTGTCAGCTGTTCCATCAAGTCTTTCGGCCTTTCGCAGCCCTCCGCAACCTTGGCTTCCGTGCCCCGGAGAGCCTTGCGCTCCCTTTCAAACAGCTTGCACTTTTCGTATATGGCCCTGTAGTCGATATCCGGATTCTTGTCCGGCTTCAGCCGGTCGAACTCGTTCATAATCAGGACCTGACGGGCCCAGAACGAGATGCCGCGACCCTTGTATTTCTCCACGAAGCCTTCCAGAAGCGGGGTACCGACACTCTTGTTTTTGCGGCAGATTATATAGTACTCGAGATAGGCGGCATTGGGATAACGCTTCCCAAGGAGTTTGTTCAGCTCGCGGTAAACCTCACTGTCCTCTTCATTATAATAATAACGGTTGACGAGAAGGTCCCACAGTACATATTCCCTGTCGTCCTGGATGAAATCCTTGAGATTTCCGCCCATCTGATAGTCTATGTCCCTGTAAAACTGCGGATGGCGGTCCCGGAAGTCGCTCAGGCGCGAGCGGACAAACTCCAGACGCGCATCGGCGGAACTGCCGCCGAACTCCTTCATCCAGGTATATGTAACTATCGGATAATCAAACTTTTTGACCAGATCGCCGAACTCCAGCCTGAGCTGGCTGCTCTTTTTCCAGTCACGGCGTTCCACCACTGAGACATACTCCTTCCCCGCATCGTAGAAATCCACGGGAAGGCGCTTGGTTATCGCCTCGTCGCGGATTTTCTGAAGTATTTCAGCCTCTTTCTGTGGACGGTCAGCCTTGGAAGCCTCATAATACTGCTTCCATAGACCGGTCAGGACGCGGCCGTCATCTGCGGCCTTGGACAGTAGTGAAAACATCATCAATGCGGTTATAAAAAACAAACGTTTCATAAGCCTAAAAGTTAGGGTGAAACAAAGGTATGGCTTCCGCGACCACAAAGGTGGAACCGCCTATATAAACGAGCGGCGGCACTACGCTTTCAGCAGAAGCGCTTCGGCTGGTCTGTTCGGACAAGTTCTGTGCCAACGCTACGGCCATCTGGACGCCCTGCCTCACGGAAGGGACCACGAAAGAGCGCTGGCGGGCGCAGCGGCGCTGAATTTCGGCGGCAGGCATAGCCCTTGGAGTCTGGGGAGACACGAAAATGTAGATCGCGTCGTTGGGCATAAGCGGGATGATGGAGTCCAGATCCTTGTCCGCCATCACTCCGTACACTATTATAAGGGAGGAAAAGCGGCCGCTTTCGACAAGGCCGCGGAGTTGGGCGAAATTATGCGAGAGGGCCTGGGCGTTGTGGCCGATGTCGCAAAGGACATAGGGATTGGAGGAAAGACGCTCCCAGCGGCCGTGGAAGCCCATTCTTGCGGCCGTATGGACAAGGGCGGGGACTATTGTTTCACTGTCGGAAAGGCCGCTGAAAAGGGGCAGGTCCCTCAGGAGATCCAGAGCCGCGAGCACGGTACGGAGGTTCTCGGACTGGACTTCGGACTGAAGGTCCATAGCCTTGAGGATTTCCTTGCGCCGATGCCACAGGCCGGGATTCATCCTGTCGGCGAAATAAAGAGGAGAGACCATCCAGGACTTTTCTTCAAAGACAAGGGCCGTCTCTTCCTGGGTCTTTCCGATAAGCGCGGGCACCCCGGGCTTGATAATTCCGGCCTTCTCCGCGGCTATCTCAGCCAGACTGTTTCCGAGAAGTTCACAATGGTCAAGGCCGATGGTCGTTATTATGGACAGGACGGGAGTGATTATATTCGTCGCGTCCAGACGGCCGCCGAGGCCGGTTTCTATCACCGCGACATCCACACCCTCATCGGCGAACCATTTGAATGCCAGGGCGGTCGTGATTTCAAAAAAAGAGAGCTTCAGCTCAGTGAAGCTGCTCTCCCACTCTTTAAGGAAGTTGAAAACATACTCCTCGCTCACAAGGCGGAGTCCCTCGGCATCCCGCACTCGCATCCTTTCCCTGAAATCCAGAATGTGGGGCGAAGTGTAAAGTCCTGTCTTCAAGCCGATTGCGGAAAGAGCCGAGGCAAGCATATTGGCCACGGAGCCCTTCCCGTTCGTGCCGGCGACGTGGATGGCACGAAAAGAACGGGACGGATTGCCGAGGAGTCCGTCGAAACTCTCCATCCTCTCAAGCCCGGGCTTGTACGCAAGGGCGAATCCTTGATTCTGCACGGAAGGGAAACGCACGAACAATTCAGATACGGCCGCGGAGTATGCCGCGTGGGAAAACTTTGCTTCCATACTGCAAATGTACAAAATAAAATGATTATATTTGAAGCCGGATAAAAGACTATGGACAGAATTCTTCATAGCATCTACATCATAGACGGGAAAGAGCAGGAGCTCACTCCGGCGCAGATTCTCCAAGAGTGTTCCCTCCCTGGGACAGTCCCCGGCGGGAACGGGCCCGGCGGCACTCTGGCCGACGAGACTTCCGACTTTTACCCTGAAGGAGAAAACCTTCCCGACAGCGACGTGGACGCCCTGTCCGAGCAACTGACCACCCTTGGGAAAAGGCCGCTCCCCCTGCACTTTGCCGCCCAATATACGGCAGGGATGATAGCCCGCGCCCTTCTGGACGCAATCTGGATGGGCGGGCATTTCCGGCTCGGCGACCTCAACCTCAAGGGCGAATGGAAATGGAACGACAAGGCTATGGGCCTGGCGGCGGCGTTCTATGCCTCGGTGGAGAAGGCGGGAGAATATATGGACGCGCTTGGGCTGAAATTCAGCCAGCTTCAGTTTGCATCAGGGACTCCTTCAGTGCATTTCAAGGCCTATACGACCTCCGAGGACGAAGATCCGGAGGATGAAGAGGTCCTCTTCAGGGAACTTCCATTCCGCACCGCCAATCCCCGCATCTCGACGCGGCGCAAATGTTCCGCATCCATTCTACCGGAGACTTCAGACTGGCTTGTCTACATTCCCTTCGACTCCTGTGACTTCCGCCTCGGCGGCTCGGCCCTTGCCCAGATCAGCGGGAACCACCCGACGGCCCCGGACATCGGCGACGCCGACTATTTCATTGACTGCTACGAAGTTGTGCGCGAGTTGGTGGAAGACGGGATTGTGAAGGCCGGAGCGACGGTCGGGGACGGCGGGCTTCTGACCACGCTGAAGAATATGGCCGGAAACTGCGGAGCGGACATTTCCATAGGCGATATCTGCCGGGCCTACGGCGGCGAAACCAGGCTGAGGGTGCTTTTCAGCGAGGTCCCCGGGGTAATCCTGCAGATAGCCGACCTTGACTATGATTACCTGGATGCGGAACTGCTGCTCCAGGATGTAGCATACTTCCCTCTCGGCCATCCTGCTCCGGGATCCAAAAGCGTAAGCGTCCTTTCTTCAGACGCAAGCGGGATAAACGGAATACTCGAATCTTTGCTTAACACTCTGGAAGGAGAAGACTGATATGAGCAAAATATTCATTCTTGACACCAACATCATCCTTCACGACTACAAGTCCATCCGTCAGTTCCAGGACAACGACCTCGTGATTCCGATCGCCGTTATCGAGGAACTGGACAAGTTCAAAAAGGGCAATGACGCCCTTTCCTTCAATGCCCGCGCTTTTATGCGGGAGATCAACAAACTCACCGACAAGCGGGAGTTCGGTCCGGAAGGAATACCGCTCGGAGGAAAACTGGGACGGATCAAGATAGAGCCGAACCATCCTTTCGACGAAGAATTCAAGGATCTGTTCAAGGACGATATCCAGGACCACCGCATCCTGGCGACAGCCCTCTGGGTCCGCAAGCAGAATCCGAATCGTTTCGTGGCCCTTGTGACCAAGGACATCAACCTGCGTCTCAAGGCCAAGGCCGCCGGAATGCCCGCCCAGGACTACCTCAGGGGCAGGGTAGACGACGAGGCGATGGAGAATATCGAGAAGGAGGTCCTCTATCCTGAAATCAGGCCTGAACTTGCGCAGAAGCTGGCCTACGGCCCTGATAATTTCCTTCCCTGGAAAGAAGTTTCATCCAAAGAACCCCGGCCGAACCAGCTCTACCAGTTCAAGTTCGGAGACGGCACCGTTCTCGGCCGCTACGACAAGTCCAAGGGCCATATTGTCCACGTCAGGGCGCTCGGCGCCTATGGTATCAGGCCCCGCAACGACGAGCAGGCTTTCGCGATGGACGCCTGTCTCAATCCGGAGATTCCGCTCGTGTCGCTTACCGGCGGGGCGGGCACCGGAAAGACTTTGATTGCCCTTGCGTCGGCACTGGAGCAGGCTTCGGACTATGACCAGATTATCCTTTCGAGACCTACCGTGGTCCTTGGCGGGCAGGACATCGGTTTCCTTCCCGGTGACCAGAAGAGCAAGATGAGTCCTTACATCCAGCCGCTTATGGACAATCTGGACGTTATCAGGCACTGTTTCAAGCCCGGATCCAAACAGGCGACCAAGATAGATGCAATGCTCAAGGAAGAGAAACTTGTAATCTTGCCCCTTGCCTATATCCGCGGCCGTTCTCTCGGGAAGGTGTATTTCATCGTGGACGAGGCGCAGAACCTTACTCCGCACGAGGTCAAGACCATCATCACCCGTGCGGGCGAAGGAACCAAGATGGTCTTTACCGGAGATATCTTCCAGATCGACCAGCCATATCTGGACCAGTGGTCCAACGGCCTTACGCATCTCGGAGAGAAGATGTCCGGCCAGGCTCTTTTCGAACACGTCTTCCTGCGGAAGGGCGAACGTTCGGCCCTCAGCGAAATAGCGGCCAAGTTACTGTAAAACAAAGGGGCCGACTAAAAAGGGGCGGCCTCTTTTTTTTTGCTGTGCCAGAGCTCCGCTGCGGCAGCAGCTTGCCTCTTCGAGGACTCCGCTCGCTTTGCTCGCTCCGGCCCCTCCCATCGTCATCTGCGTCATCGCTGCGCG
>JAEEGL010587864.1_pt1 | contig 18697 bp, 5 predicted proteins | sample 9134231 | NCBI WGS metagenome assembly JAEEGL01 (sample SAMN16246548, study PRJNA631951) | gut metagenome | biome: gut microbiome; feature: rumen; material: fiber-attached | host: Bos | place: Iran: Karaj | collected 2018-10 | reverse complement strand
CCCTCGCCGGGGGTTTCCCTAAGTGCGAAGCACAAAATCCCCCAACTTTCCGTGAAGAGGCATTAAAAAAGCGATATTTGCTGATTCGGTATACAAAATCGGGTAAGGGCGGGTCTCGCCTGCCGGCTCGGTCGGCGCTTCTGCCTTCGGCAGAGGTGTCCACCGGACACCCGCGCCCCTTCCACAATCGTTAATCATTAATCATTAATCGTTAATCATTAATCCGACACAGAGACAAACTGAAATTTATCAATCAATCTCAAATTTCCGGCAGGCAAAAAAACACGGTGCAGATTTCTCTGCACCGCATTTTTTATATTGTTTCGGGGTTCAGACAGCCGTTTGGCTTATCTGCCGAAGAGACGCGCGATCCGTGCGAACAGATCCTGGAACCACTTGATGATCCTCTGGAAGAAGTTCAGGTTGTTGCCGCTGCTGTTGTTGATCTGCTCCACAACGGTGCCGATATCCGTAGGCTTGCCGGAATCGTTATCCTCGGTAGTCGGCGTGTAGCCGTTATCGCCGTTGCCGCCGTTATCGCCGTTGCCGCTCTGGCCGTTCACGCGCTGAACAAGGCCGTTGAGGTAGGTGATGAAGCCGGAGAGGAAGCTCAGGTCAACAACGCCGTTCAGCGTTTCGTTGGTAAGCACGCTTGCCACGTAAGGCCAGTAGTTGCCGTAGTTCCGTACGGCATCCACAGCCGCGGCGGAACCGAGGTTCGCTGCGAAGTAGACGTAGTACAGCAGTGCCATCATCTGGCTTACGCCGTAAGGCTGATAACGGAAGCCGATAATACCGGTATCGATCGCGCCGAGCGTGGTCTCATCCACACCGTAGGCGTTCAGGACGTAGGTGCGTACCTGCTCGTTTTCGATGTTATTGTTCAGGAACTCCACAACGGTCTGCTGGTTCTCGGGCATCGTAAGCCACTTGATGAGCGCTCTGAGCAGGATCGTGATCAGATCCGCCAGCGTGGCGTTCTGCGAACCGTATACGGTGACGCCGCCGCCGGAGGAGGAAGAGGTGTTATCCAGTTCCATGGTGAAGCCGTAGGTGTAGGTGTACGGAACAACGCTTACGTTGTCGTGCGCATCCGTTACCTCGTGCGTTACGCCGGTATAGAAGGTGGCGTGGGACGGATACTGAACCACTTTACCGATGGTGAATTCCTTCACGGCGTCCACGATCAGCGGGCTGAGGCTGGAGAGGTTCTCGGGCAGCAGGCCGATCACCACTTCGATGATCGCGTTGAAGTCGAGTTCCTCCAGACTGTAGCCGATGGCGCCTCTGATCATCTCGTCGATATCGATATCCACCAGCGTATTCAGGGCGTTGAGCACCTGATACACGGGGCTCAGCAGGTTCTTGACCATACGGTCCGCGGCCTTGGAGTTGATGAAGTATACGATCGCGGGGATGCGGCCGAGGATCACGTTCAGCGGATCTGCCAGCGCCGCGTCCACAAAGTCGAGCAGCGGGTTCAGGATATCCACCAGAATGTACTTCTTATTCGCCGCGATATCCGCCTTATACTCTGCCAGCGTCTTGATGTTCGGGTTATCGTAGCCGATCACCGCCTCAAACAGCGGGATAATGGCCTGCTCGTAACCGTTGCCGCCGGGCAGCTTGATGAGGTCGGAAGCATCGTAATTGTAGAACAGCGAAATGCTCTGGTCGGTAAACAGCCACTCAAGCAGCGGGTTCAGGGGGCTCAGGAACTGCGCCAGCGCATCCACGAAGCCGTTGCGGTCGCCGTCAACGAAGCCGAAGTTCGTCTTGCCGCGGTACTGGGTTACCATTTCGTTCAGGTCGATGCCGAGCACGTTCTTCAGCAGGCCCTTGATGGCTTCGCTGCCTTCAATGTCGTCCAGCTTGCCGATGAGGCCGGTATCCACAACGTTTTCGTCGTTGACTTCGCCGGTGCCCACGATCAGCGCCGTCAGCTTGCCGAGCAGCTCGTTGGTGTAGAGGCTGCCGCCCGGCAGGAAGCCGTTGATCAGATCGTCGATGCTCTCGATGGGTCCGTCGATGCCGGGGATGGATACGCCGATCAGAAGCAGAACGTTGTTCACTACCTTGATCAGGTTATCCGCCACGTACTGCGCCATTTCCTTGGTCCAGTAGCGGTCGTAGCCGGCGGTGCCGGTGATGGAGGACATCTTATCGATCGGGGAAACGTAGGTGTTCTGGTACTGCGGATCCAGATACGGATAATTCTCAACTTCGGTTCTCAGGGTGAACAGCCAGTCGTAATCCACGTAACCGCCGGACTGCAGGTTCAGAATTTCAATGATGGCGTTGAAGATCGCCTCGCCCTGCGGCTCCTCGCCTTCCTTGGCAAAGCCGTTGAACAGGCTTACGAAGGCGGCCTTGTTCAGGTACTGGTTATCGTCGCCCTTGGCGGTGAACAGGTTCACCACGGTGGCCATCAGCACGGCGATCATATCGATCTGGCTGAGGGCGGCCTCGTCGCTGCAGGCGTCCATACGGAAGGCGGTGCGACCGTTGGCGGAGGTGAAGCGCGTCACCTTGCCGATGGCGAGGGTCTCCCAGATGTTGATATACTCGGGTGCGTCCGTATCGGGATTGATGTAGATGACGGTGTTGCCGGCAGCGTCGTTGGTCACACGCGGGAAGGTCATGGCGCCGTTCACGTCCACGCCGAGGATCACCTTCACGATGTTGAACACACCGGTGATGGAGAGATCGCTGATGGAAAGCGCCGTCAGGTCGAAGTCAACGTTGAGCGTGCCGCTGAGCATGTTCATGGCAAAGGCGAACAGATCGTCGATGGTTTCGATCTCACCGATATCGCCGGTATCCACAAAGCTGTTCACGATGCCCAGCAGGCTGATGACGGGCTGCAGGAAGTTGCGCACCGCCACGCTGAGGCCGTTGACGTTGATGAAGTAGATCAGGTTGGGCAGCATGGCCACGATCTCCTGCACCGGGTTTTCGGAAGCAGCGATGTCGTCCACTCTGCCGAGCAGCTTATCGGCCACGTATTTCACAACGTTGATACCGCTCTTGCCGCCCGCGGCAGCCGCGAAGTAAGCGGCGGAATCGCTCAGGTCGCAGCCGAGGGCCTCAAGGATCGGCACCAGGGCTTCGTCGTAGCCGTTGCCGCCGTTCAGCTTGATGGCGGCTTCGCCCGTCTTGGTGTACATGAACTCCAGCGGCGTATCCGCGCCCACAAGGAACCAGCTCACAAGGAAGTCCGCGGGCTCGAAGATATCCACAAGAGCGTTGATGAACGCGGTGCGGTTCATGCTCTCGTTCAGGATGTAGGTGACGGGTTCGTCCTTATACATGACCACGTTATCGTCGTCGTCCGTCACTTCGTGGCCTACCAGAGCTTCGTCGTCCGTCACTCTGTGGGACAGGTATTCATCCCAGTGGCCGGAGATATCCACGCCGAGCACGATGTTCAGCGCCAGCGCGAGCACGCCCTCGAAGGTGGAAAGCGTATTGCCGATGGCACTGCCCACCTTATAGAGGTTCTCGGTGGAGTACAGGTTCAGGCCGCTCCACGCCTCGCTGATCAGCTGGGCCGCGCTCTCGTAAGCGGTATCGTCGTCACGCTTGACGGCCATCCTGATCACGGTATCGATCAGGTTGTAGAAGTTGCTCTTCAGGTAACCTACGCTGTCCTTGTTCCAGAGGTTGCCGGAATCGCCCGCATCGCGGCGGTAATACTCGAAGTAACCGTACTTGTAGATCAGGGAGTAAGGCGTGGTATCCAGATATTTCACCACGAATTCGGCGCCGTCCGCCGGGAAGTACTCCGCCCAGTTGCCGTAAGCTTCGGGATTCTCTTCCGGATCGGCGTTTACGTTGCCGTAAATGGTATCGTCGAAATAGAACCAGTCGAACTCGTCGTAGTTGATATCGTGCGCGGTAAGATGCAGGATATCCCAGATCAGGTCGTAATAATCGCCCAGCCAGCCGCGCAGCGTCTCTTCGTTCTCCGGCAGCTTGAACACGTCAAGCACGGAGCAAACGAGGATGGTGAAGATGTTGATGCGCTCCATTCTGCGGGCGCGCTCTTCCACGGTGATATCGCCCCAGTTCTCACCGAAGGCGGCGATCTCTGCGGACGTGTAGGTGAAGTCCATACGGTAGGTACTGCGCTCCGGATACAGCGCGGACGCCGTATTGACGCTTACCTTACCGATGGCCCACTGCTGCAGGTAGGAAGGCTGATATACAACGTTGTGATCCTCATCGTATACAATGTTGTTATCCGCGTCGCGCAGCGGCAGGGATACGCCCTTGAGGATATCGAGGCCGGTGTTGGCCTTTACGATGTTGCAGATGCCCTCAAAGCTCAGGTCGTAGATATCGACGCCGTATCTGCCGAGGTTGAGCAGCGTGTTCAGGTTGGTGATATCGTTTTCGGAATTCTTCAGCAGGCCGCTGGCCAGCTCAAGGATATTGGTGAGCGAACGCAGGGTGTTGAGCACCGTTACGGTGAGGCCGTTCGCGTTGATGAAGTAGATGATGTTGGGCAGCAGGTTCACCACGGCGCCGATGATATCATCCTCGGCAAGCAGGTCCTCCGCCCAGTTGAGCAGGCTGAGCAGCGTCATTCTGACGCACTGGATACCGGTGAGGTTCGGATCGCTCACTTCGGCCGGGCTGAACTGCAGGCCCAGGGCCTCCAGCAGCGGCACGAGGCCTTCCTTGAAGCCGTTGGCGCCGCCGATGCTGATGGCCGCGCGGTCGTTCACGCCGTAATGCTCCGCTTCGGGATCGGTGCCGTCTACCACGTAGAACAGCTCCAGACCCTTATTCTCGCCCACGAGCAGCCAATCCAGCAGATAGCCGAAGGGCTCGAACAGGGCAACGAACGCATCCACGAATTCTTCCTTGCTCGTGTAGAGCACCAGCGGGACGTATTCGGTGACGGGCTCGCCGGTCTCCTCGTCGTAATCGAAGGTGCCGGCCGGATGGTCCGCGTCCTCCACGGCCTTGCCCGCGTACTGGTTCCAGTAGGTGGCGTCAAAGCCGGGCACGGCGGCGCTGAGCAGCGAAGAGACGTTCTCCGGAATGCCGCTGAGCAGGTTGCCGAGCAGAGCGCCGATCATAACGATATATTTATTGGAATAGAGCTCAAGGCCTTCCAGCTGCTCGGTGAGATAACCGCCGAGCGTGGCGTCCGCGCCGAGGAAGGACTGGACCGCCAGCGTTACGATCTCGTTGAAGCGGGCTTCCACCTGACGCGCGGTGCCCTCATCCCACAGGTTGGTATCCGTGTAGTTGAGGTAACCGGTGAGCAGGTACTTCATGGTGGTATCGTTCCAATCCACCTGATAGCCGCCGTCCGCGATCTGCTCCATCAGGCTCGCGATGAGCAGCTGCATGGAAGCGGGCGTCTCATTTTCGGGCGTGCGGGTGTAATAGAAGCTCCGTACGTCCTGATTGAAGTAGAACCAGTCGTAGCCCTCGTAGCCGCTGACCTTGGCGTGGATGATGTTGTACAGGTCGTTCAGCTTCTGCTGGCCGAGCGCCTCGTCCACGATCTCGTTGTCGTCCGCGTCCTTGGTCTTGCCCAGAACGTTCACGAAGAAGCGGTTGTTGGAGGTGCCGGGCGTAACGGCGTTGTTCACGATATCCATCGCCGTGTAAAGCAGGATGGTGATGAAGTCCGCGCGGGATTCTTCATCCGTGAAGTCCATACGGAAGTACTTGTCGCCGTTGGCGGAGGAGCGCATGCTGATCTCGCCCAGGAAGAAGTTCCGCAGCCAGTTGTATTTTTCCTCGGTGCCGTCGCTGCCGTTCTCGCCGTTGACGTAGAAGTCCGCGGTGACCGCGCCGTTGATATCGAGGCCGGTGATATCCTTGATGACCTCGCAGATGTTATAGAGGTTCAGATCCACGATGCTGAAACTCTCGGGCAGGATCGGAATGTGGTATTCCACGCCTCCCTCTGCCTCCGTGTACGGGACCGGAATGCCGTTGCCGTCCACAATAACATCGCCGTGCTCGTCAAACTTCACAAGGATGGGATCGCCGTTGTCGTCCACGTATACGTTATACAGCAGCGCATCCAGCAGTTCGTCCACCAGTACGATGAACTTGCGGGTCTCGTAGGCGGCGTCGTCCTCGTCCGGGCTCTGCTCCGGCACGCCGAGATCGCTGAAGATCAGCGGCACGATGGCGTTGGCCAGCGGGACCAGCGGGCTGAGCAGGTTCACCACGATGGTGACCAGACCGTTGGCGTTCAGGAAGTAGATGACGTTGGCAAGACGGTTGAGCACGCAGTCGATCACGTTGTCGCCGAGGCCCAGAGGATCCTCGCCGCGCAGCCAGCCGTCCACCTGAGAAACGATGGCCACGACCACGTCGGTCAGAATGGTGATACCGTCTGCCCAGACCTTTTCGCCGCCTTCCATGTAATAGATGCGGCCGGCGTACTTGCCTTCGGTCTCGCGCAGGTATTTATAGGTTCTGGCGTCGCCCTCGCCCACCATGGGCAGCTCGATGCCAAGCGCCTCCAGCAGCGGAACCAGCGCTACCCAGTAACCCTGGCCGCCGGGCAGAACGATCAGATCCTTCAGATCGCCGTAATCGCTGACGCGGTCGGCCTCGTCCATCACGTACTCGGTGTAGCCGCCCGTGGTCTGGTAGGAATGGAACATAGCCATCTCTTTACCGGAGAGCAGCCAGGTGAGCACTTCGTTGAGCGGGGTGAAGAGCCTTGCAAGGTCAGCGCCGAACGTTGTGAGCGGAAGCGCTTCGTCCGCTTCCTCCGCCGGATACGGATCCTCGTCCCAGAAATGGACGTCAAAGCTCAGGAAGATATTCAGCAGTTCCGCAAACTGGGCCACGGCGTTGCCGATGCCGTCGCGCAGCGCGGCATTGATGGTATTGATAATGCCTTTGTTGATGAAACCGTTTTCGCCGGTGAGCAGGTTCTCAAGGTAGCTGCCCAGCGTTGCGCCGTCCTGCTTGACCACGAAATCCGCCATGATCCAATCCACCAGATCGGACAGGGACGTATCAAGGTAGGTGGCCAGCTCGCGGCTCCACAGGTTGGTAACGGGCTCGCCGAAGTTCTCGGCATAGCGCAGGTAGTAGATGGTGCGTACCGGCGTATTGATCAGATAGCGGCCGTCGTTGATCGCGGCCATGGCTGTCGCCTCCGCAATCAGCTGCGCCGTGGTGCGGCGGTTGGTGCGGATCAGTTCACCGGTGTCCGGATCGTACTCCGCACGGTCGATATCGTCAAAGTAGCTCCAGTTGGGCGTAATGGTCCACGCGGCGGTGAAGCCGAGCTCACGGATGGCCTTGACCACCATCGGGATCATATCCACGATCTCGTTATCCGTAAACGCCTTGATCAGGTTCACGATGGCCTCGGCGTTGGAATAATACTGCTGTTCGCCGTCCACCACCGTGTAGGTGTATTCGATCATCGTGGTGGTGTTGCCGTTCTGGTCCACCACGTATACGGGGTTGTTCTCGCTGTCCAGAACCGGCGTCTTCACCGGCGACTTGGATTTCTCGCACAGCGCGAGATCCAGCACGAGGGATACGAGAATGGTGGCCACGTTCGCCGGGTCGTTCACGTCGTGCGCTTCGCCGGTGATCTGGCCGTTTGTAATATTGTAATAGGAACCGTTCAGGAACACGGGCTTCTTGAAGCCGCTGCGCGAACCGGTGGTGGTCCAGAACGCATCCGTGCTCATTTCACTGGCGGAATCCACGAAGCTGCTTCTGCTTACCACGGAGGCGCAGATGGCGTCCAGACCGTAAACGAAGGGCTCCATGTTCAGGCCGAGCAGTTTTTCTACCAGAGAGGCGATCCTGTGCAGCGAAAGATCCTTCAGGGATACGCCGTAATCGTCCTCGTAGATATAGATCACGTTGCCGTCCTTATCGCGCTTGGGTTCGCCGTTGGTATCCTTTTCGTACAGGAAGTTCCCGGTGACCGGGTCTTTCGCGATCACGCGGTCCCCGGCCTTGCCGAGCAGCGGCAGCACGAAGCGGCCGATCAGTTCGTTCAGCAGGTCGTCCAGCGGGGTGCCGGGCACGAGGCCGGTGCCGTCGTCCGTATTGTAATTGAACATGGGCAGCAGCGCGTCCACAAGCGTGAGCACGGGCTGCAGGAGGTTGCGGACCATCACGGAAAGACCGTTGGACTGCAGGAAGTAGAGGCCGGTGGGAAGCACGGTGGTAAGGATATCCTTCACCAGCTTGTTGTATACGGGCACCATCACGGGCTCGCCGGTGACTTCGTCGAGCACCACGTGGCCCTCGTCGTCCAGCTGCGCGGTGTATTCGGGCTCCATGATCTTCTCAAGGAAGCCGAACGCCACGTTGAACAGGTATTCCACCTTCAGCTGCTCGGTAGCGATGGAGTCGAACTCGCTCTGCTTGAGCATATGTCTGCCGGTGGCAAAATCGGTGGAGGCATGCAGGCCTACGCTTTCGGCGAAGCCCTTGAAATCTTCCGCGGTGAGAAGCTCGTTCATGCCCAGCGCCTCAAAGAACGGTACCAGAGCGCTGTCGTAACCGTTGGAGCCGTAGATCTTCAGAAGCGAGGTGTTGTTCTCCTGCGGGAAGAGCACGCCAAGATCGCCGGAAAGGAAGATATCGATGGCGGGCATCATACCGCCCTTGGTGCCGTCGCCGCCCGAGAGCATGTAGCTCAGGATCTCCTGGAAGGTGTCGCGGTCGCCGTCCTCAAGCGCGTTGCCCTCGTAGCTCCAGATGTATTTCTGGAATCTGTTTCTGTCCACGCCGGACTCGTTGAAATCGGGTTCGTATTCGGGGTTGGCCGCAACGCTCAGCTTGGTAAATACGTTGGAATAGTCCGGGCTGGAGGGATCCAGCTGCGCGGGCATCTGCTGCACCGTGATCGGCTGGTTGTTTGCATCGACCTCGCCGGTTTCAACGGTCTCGTTCACCACGTCCGGGAACAGGTAGCCGAACGCGTCGTACCACTCGCTCAGATCCATGCCGGCCTCGGTGAAGCGGCCGATGATGTAGGTGACCAGTTCGTTCTTGGTGGCGTTGCCGAGGGTTACCAGCAGGTTCATCACCGTGCTGATGGCCACGTTGGACCACGCAAGGTTGATGAGGCTCAGCAGCCATTCCCCGAAGGAGTTCACTTCACGCTCCTTCAGCTGGTTCTCCAGCAGCTTCGTTATAATGGTATCGGCGTTTTCAACGAAGGTGTTCGCCTTGACGTAGGTCCAGTCGTTCTGGTAGGCCACGTACAGGAACGAGGAAACGCCCTTGTTCGCCATGCCGTTTTCGGCGCTGTCGGCGCCGTACCAGGTGTACTGCGCGGGCATATAGGTGGTGTTCGCCCATACGCTGGTGGCGGATACGCCGGCTCTGGCCTTGGGCTGGAACACCTCCACAAGGCCCATCACGAAGTGCGCGGGTCCGGCGTTCTTCACACCGGTGAGCAGATCGGTGACGAGCGTATCCTGCTCCTGATTCGATTTGGTGATGATGGCGACGAGCTGTTCGATGAAGCTGTCGTTATGGAAGGCGCTGCCGATCCACGAAATGATATCGTAGAACATATCGGCTTTATCCGCCACAAAGTAGCGCCGGTTATAGGTTCCGCCGGAGGACGTGATCGCCTTGGTGGAGATATACGGACGGGCGGGATATCCCGACGGCGCCGTATTGGTGGTTTCGTACAGCTGCGTTCTGGCAAGCACGGAACCGACGTCCACAACGGGCATCTCCAGATCGCCCTGATCCTTGAGCACCGCCTTGAGCACCACGGCAAGGATATCGTTGATATCGCTGATATCCACGGCCTTGATCAGGCTGTTGATATTGCCGCCGAGCAGGCCGTAAACGTTTACGAAAATGTTGTTCGGGTCGTTGAACAAGCCTGCGAATTTACCGGCGCACTCCCAGGAAATACCGTCGATGCTCGGGTTGATGACCTCAAGCAGCCAGGAAGCGCGGATAGAGATGGACCAGGAACCGATCACCGGCAGATCCGCCTTGGCGCCATAGATCTTGAGCACAAGATCGCCCAGAAGCTGATCTATGGTGTTGAACGCGATAAAGTAAAGCAGGTTCGGCAGCAGATCCAGGATCGTGGCGAGCGGCGCCACGGCGACCTGATCGGTAACGAGATTGATGATGGGGTTGAAGATCGCGTTTACGATCTGCTCCGTATTGGCAAGCCCGTCGGCCTGGTTCTTGGTAAGGATATCGTTGGAAGAGCAGCCGAGCGCTTCCAGGATGGGCGCAATGATACGGGAATAGCCGTTTACGCCGTCGATATGGATATCCTTCAGACCGGGGTTGACGTTTACGGCGCCGAACAGACCGGAATCGCCCTTGACGCGGATCGCTCTGTCAACCTCATTCGGCTGCGCGTAGTTGTAGTTCGTCATGATGCAGCGCAGCAGCGTTTCAAGACCGCTGAGCACGGTGCTGAGCGCGTGCTTGAAGCCGGTGGCGCGGCGGTTGAACCACTGCAGCGTGGTTTCACCGTTCTGCAGCTGGATGGCGTCCACGCCCCAGTTGATGCCGAGGGACTCCGGATCGGTCTCGCCGGTTTCGGGATCTACGTAAGGATGCCTGGTAAGAAGGTTCGCCCAGTCTCTGCCGCGGTAATACTCGTTGCTGTCGCGGATCGTGGTATCGATCAGCGCGGCTCTGGCGGCGGCAAGCTGCGTATCGCTCGTGGATATCAGATTGGCGATCTTTTCGGGATACACCGAAAGGCCGAGCGCGGCGGCGATGCTGTAAATGCTTCTGGTGGTATTCAGATGGCCCTTGCCTACGATGGCGCCCTTATCGGGGTCGATCACCATGCCGTCCAGACCGTTCCAGAGATCCTCAAGCTTGCCGGTGATCAGCGGGAAGATCAGGTTTACAAGGGTGTTGATGATCTTATCCGTGAACAGCTTTTCGCCCAGAAGATACATTACGTATTCATTCAGGGGCATATCGGTGATCATGGAGACCCCATCCTCCACCTTGATGAAGGAGGAAAGAATGGCGGTCATATCGTTGGAGCAAAGGAAGGAGTCGAGCTGGGTCACCAGATCGTTCACCATCTTGTTGTTCACGGTGTAGGTATCGTTGGTTACGGTATTGTTGCCGCGGCCCAGGTCGCCCGCGTAAGGCAGACGCACCATATAGGCCTCGGGCTTGGTGAACTTATAGCCCGTGGCGGCGGTGCCGTCCGAAGTGTTGTAGTAATGGATCTGCTCCCACTTGGCAAGACCGCCCTGATCCACGAAGGTCTGCACCTTGGCAAGCAGGCCGCAGTTCATCAGCATGTTATAGGCGGTTTCCAGCGAATAATCGTTGCCGAGCTCGGTATGGATGTTCAGGTTGATCAGATTCAGGTGCTGGTTGGTGAAATTGCCGGTGAGGTGGTTATCCGGAGCCGTCTCCGTCTGCTTGTACATATAGGAGGAGTTCTTCAGATAATCGAACATGCGTACGCCGGTCTGGTTATCGTCCTCGTCGTAGGTGGGCTCGGCCAGGATCGTAAAGAACTTGGTAACGCGCTCCAGCATGGTTTTGATCATGGAGAAGTTGCTCAGCGTGATCTCCAGGGTGCCGTCCGCGTCGTTGGTGACGTTCATGGCGTCGGTCACGCGGGTCGCCAGCACGAAGGCGAGCTGCTTATAGAGCTTCTCGATATAGAGCTGCACGTCCTCGTTGAAGGTGCCCAGCAGCGCCAGGAAGTCCGCGCGCGCCAGCGGGTTGGCGTTGAATTCGCCGTGGTTGGCGGCGTTATAATACTTTTTATATACATTAATATAGTTGTACGGACCGTACGTGCCCGTATCGCCGTAACCGAGGAGGGCGGGCGTGATGGGATTGTTCTGGTTGTCGTACAGCTGGTTGCCCTCGCCGTCCACGAAGGTATAGTCGTATACCTTTTCGTACATGGCCTGATCCTCCAGAATGCGGTTCTGGAGCTGGTTCACGGTGAGACTGCCGAGGTTCATATAGATGAGAGGCGTAAAGTGGGCGATGAAGGGCGCCAGCTCCATCACGAAGCCGCGGCGGCTCGCCTCGTAGCCCAGGTAATCGCGCACCGTCTCAACGTAGGCGGTATCGGGATCCTCGTCGAAGTTCGCGTTGCCGAACACGTAGAATTTCAGCTTGCGGGAATAGGTATCGTCGCCCGTCAGCGTATCCACGTAGCCGTCGAACAGACCCACCAGGATATCGATCTGCGAATCGGAAACGAAGGTATCGGAATCCGGATCGTTATCGCGGTACCGGTGGGAACCCACGGTAACGTCCACGTGGTCCTCGGTGGGGACCTCGTACTGTGCGATATAGCCGTCGATCAGCGTTTTGAGCTGAACGAGGTCGTAATACTCGTAGTAGTCCTCAAGCAGCGTGAGCAGCGCCGTCACGTCCGAATGCAGGTAGCCGTCCACACTGAAGAGCTTCTTCAGGCCCTTGGTGGCGGAGCTGTCCGTCACGTTGCCGTCCTGCGTGCCGTAGATCTCTTCAATGAAATCGAGCCAGCCGCGGATGTTGTTCCAGATGGTCTGCGCCTGCAGCTTGGTCATGTAATCGAGGTCAAAGGGATCCTCGATCTCGTTCGTGGCGGGATTGCGGTAGAAGGAAAGCCGGTCGCGGTCCAGCGTGTTGGCGCCGGAGGGCAGCGAATACTGGCCGATGTCCTCCGCGTAGGGTTTGCACTTATAGTAGTTCAGCGCGTCCACGCAGGCTTCCATATAAATGGGCACGGCGTTGGTATAGGCCGTGGCGCCGCAGGGCTCGCCGGCAATAGTGGTATACTGCCCGCCGAAGTAGTTCAGCAGCAGGATATCGTTGTTGTCTGAGGTGCTCCAGCGGCCGCTGTTGGTCCAGAAGGCTTTGTAACGGGTATCGTTATCGTTCACTTCCGTCTGCGCGGCGTTCAGGTTCGCAAAAGCAGTAAAGGGATCCTGCTGTACGCGCGCGGAGGTGAAACGGTTCAGATACGCCGTGATATCGCCGCGCAGCGTGGAGGCGTTCGAGGCCGTATAGGCTCTGGTCACACAGTCGCCGTTGGCATCCGTATCCAGGTAATAATACTCCACCACGGAGGAACGGGAGCCGCCCACGTTGGTCTTGCGGTCGCCCATCGTCCACAGGCCGACGTTATAAGTGATCACGATCTTGGTATTCACCGCATCGGGCATATTGGCGATGTTGGAAAGATTGTAATCGTACATCGCCTGCTTTACGGTACGGGTCACGGTAGCGACAGGCGAGGTCTTCGCGCTGAGCGTTACGTAATCCGTCCACGCGTCTCCGCCGAACGTATTCGAGGTGGAGCTGCCGTGCCCGGTATGATAATTCTGGTTCTGCGGCGTATACTCCGAATCCGCCGTATCCGGAATCAGGGACGTTACCAGCGTACGCTGACTGTTGTCCGTGCAGTACGCCAGCGCGGCGTCACGCAAGTCCTGCATATACGGCGCGGTCCGGTCGCCCCACGTAATCGAATACGTGTAATCGCCGGAGGTGGCGGACCCTTCGTAACCGACGTGGGGATACGAAAAGCTGGAGGGTTTGTAGGCAAGGTCGTTCACGACCTCCCCCAGCGCTTCCGCCACGTGGAACCTGGCGTTTGCCTGCTGATCGCTGTTTCCGCCGGACAGCATTGCGCTGTACGTTGCCAGCGCGCTGCGGAAGGCGGTTTCATGCGCGCTCGACACGTTGCCGGTAGCGGCTTCCACGTAGATGCCGAACGTATCGGCAAGCCACGGGAACGCGCTCACGCAGCAGGACAGCATCATCAGCACGGAAAGAAACACACTGAGTGTTTTTTTAGCAACGGATGCTTTGTTCATGTTCATTTCTCCTTTGCAACTGAATTGCGGGATCTGTTTCGAATTTTATAAACCGGATCCGAAAAATGCGCAGAATACACCCCGGGAACCCGATTTACAATATTGCGAGTTTATTATATATTTTTTATATAGAAAAATCAACAGTTTTTCGTTCGCCCGTTGATAGAAATTTCATATTCCTTTTTCGTACAAAATCAATAAAGTAACTGAAAACTGACTTAAAAAAATAAAACTTTCTGCATAAATTATAACACAATTAAAAACGGCCCGGTTTTTCAGCCGGGCGCGCAGGGGAAAGCAGGGGTATTTCAGCGGAAATACGGGAATGCAAGTTTCAGTTTATCGGGATGTTCGCTGACGCGAACGGGATGGTGCACCTGCGGCGCGGGAGGTTGTGCCTGCGGCACGGGAAATGCGCCTTACGGCGCGGGAAAAAATCTTTTCCCCTGTAATAATTCCGCGAGCGTGAGCGAGCCCCCTCCCGCGAGCGTAAGCGAGTATCCTCCCGTGAGCGGAGCGAACATCCTCCCGCGAACGCAGTGAGCAAATTCCCGTTCGCGTCAGCGAACTCGCGCCAACGGCGCGAAAAATTGCATCACCCGCCGGGAACAGCGTTCTCATCAAAAAAGAAGGGCAGCACGGAAACCAGAAACGCCGGCAGCGTGGAGAGGCCGATATACGCGTCGCACGCGGAAATAAACGCGAACACCGCCGGGAAGCAGAACACCGCCGCCGCATACACGATCCGGCGTTTTTTTCTGAGATATCCCGCGTCGGGACCGCGTTTTTTCCCGGAGACCGTCTGCCGTACGGCAAAATACACGAACAGCGCGATAAAGCCCGCCAACGGCACGTACTGCCGGTGAAATACCCGCGGCAGATCCGGCTGCTTCCACAGCAGGGAAAAGCCGGCGAAAAAGCCCGCGGCAACGAATGCAGCAAGCGTAAGCATGCCGAGAAAGAACCAACCGTCCCGCTCCACGGGCCTGTTTCTTTCATCCCTGCCCGCAGAGCGGAGCAGATAGTAAACGAACGCGAACGGCGCGAAGCACGCGGTATAGCGCGGGTCGTATACGCACAGGCCCACCGTGGCCGCCGTCAGGCCGAGCCAGGCGAGAAGCGGGATCCGGATCAGGTCCGCCCACAGAAGCGAACCGAAGAAACCGGCCAGCAGCAGCGCGTAGTTCCACGAATACTGAAAGGGCGTAAGCCATACGGCGGTCACAACGAAACAGCAGGCAAGATACGCCGCAGGCCGCGCGATTCTGTTTTTATCCTTGCGTTTTTCCATAAGCCACCTGCCCGATCAGAAATAGATATCCAGCGAGAGCGCCGCGTAGGCCGTGCCGAACGCAATGAGGCACGGCGCGGGAACGCCCGCGAGAAACCCGTTCAGATACGCCGAGACCCGCTGTTTTTCGTGATAAGCAACGAACAGGAACGAAGCGAACAGGTAAAGGAACGAAACGGAGAGCCACTTGAAATAATCGAAGGCCGTAAACGCCGTAACGAGCAGCGTAACGAAGAACATGGCGCCCATACAGAAAAAGCAGAACCGCTTCAGCCCGCCTTGCGTTTTGTCCCGCACACCGCGCAGGAAAAAGCGCTCGATCAGAAATACGACCGGAAAAACGGCGATCACGGGACCGATCGTCTGCCAGGGTCTGCGCTCGATCATCTGGTCCGCCGCGATGGAATAATAGGCCTTGATCACCGCCGTGAGATACGTCCAAGGGCCGCTCTGCAGCAGCACCGACGTTTCCGGCAGGGACTCGAAATATTCGTTCATAAAACGGTCCGTGGTATGGTACAGCAGCGTATCGGGATAATGGAAATACGTTACGCCCTTCTGCAGCATCAGTTCGTGGAATTCCTCCAGCGAATACCGCAGATTGCCGGGAACGCACAGGATCAGATACACCGCCAGCGGGACCGAGATCAAAACGCACAGCGCGAAACAGACCCCCAAAACGGCTTTGGCGGATCTTTTTGTTTCCAGCGCGAAGCGGTACAGAAGCAGAATGCAGAAAAACGGGACCACGCTGAACAGTCCGTTCCAGTTCACAAGGAGCGTCGCCGCGCACAGGGGCACCGTGAGCGGCAGCAGCGGCCTGTACGCCAGACAGAGCAGAAACAGGGCCGCGAGAAAGACCCAGTAGACCTCATACGTGCCGACCTGCGTAAAATACAAAGCAAACGTGCCCGGCCCCGTGATAAAAAACAGAAGCAGGATCCACAGATTGCGCCGGTCTTCCTGTTTCACGGCAAGCAGGAGCTTTTCGAGGAAAGCCGCCGCCGCGATCAGGATGGCAAGATAAACGCCTGCGGCAAACAGGGAGGCCTTCAGCTGATCGATCTCCCCGAAAAGCAGGCGGAACACCGCCCCCGGCAGAAGACCGGAGGCAAACCCGAGGCTGTAATCCAGCGCGAGAAACGCGTAGCCCACCGTGCTGACCGCAAAGCCGGAGCAGCTTCGCACGAACACGAGATTATAGGCAGCGAGGAACAGAAAAATGCAGAAGAATCTGCGATGATTTACAAAAAAAGCTTTTACGTGCGTCATACGGATCCCGCCGCACGGGAAACAAGGCTGTTCCGCAAAAAACGAAACGGCGTTTTAAGCGTCTCCCGTCACTCTGAGTATATACCCCCCTTCTCCCCGAACGGCTTCAAACGTGCAGATTCCGGATAATTCCCGCATCTGCATCAGCAGATAGTCCTCTCCGAGCACTTCCGCCCGCAGCGCTGTGACGCGGGCGTCCGGCAGATAGATATAACCGGGCTTCTGCGCCGGGAACAGCGCCCAGTACGCCTCCCGCCGCACGGACGTCTGATCCTCGTCCCAAGCGGAAAAATCGCCGCAGGGCAGATCGGCGGAAAGATACAGATACGGCGCCAGCGTACCCACGTACAGCGGCCGCAGGGGAATCGTGTAATAAAAGCCCTCGTCCGGGCCGTTGAAGCCCAGCCGCGCCGTAAAAACAAAAAACGCCAGAAGCAGCAGGCCGAGCATAACGGCCGCCGCGTTGTATCCGATATCCGTCCGGCGTTTTTCTTTCAGGCTGCCCATAAGGCGGTTCTCCGTTTTTACGCTGTGAAGCGAAATACTTTATTTATTATAAAGTCCGCAGACAAAAAAATCAATACTTACTGCGGCAAAAAGAATTTGCACTTCCCGTTTCGATGTGGTATAATTACGGTATCGTTTTATTTTACATCTTTCCGGAGGCGCGGTTTTGTATTACCACAGGCTCACGCAAAAACTGAAGGAGGCGCTCAGAGCGGTGCTGCCGATCATGGCGGTGGTGCTGGCGCTGTCGTTTACGGTCACGCCCATGTCCGGCGGCGTACTGCTGGCGTTCCTGTTCGGCGGCGGCCTGCTCACGGTGGGGATGATGCTGTTCACCCTCGGCGCGGAGCTGGCAATGGCCCCGATGGGCGAGCGCGTGGGCGCCAGAGTGACCAAAACGCGGCGCCTGTGGCTGGTGCTGCTGCTCGGCTTTGCGCTGGGCTTTATGATCACCCTTTCGGAGCCGGATCTGCAGGTGCTGGCGCGGCAGGTGCCCGCGGTGCCGGATATCGTGCTGATCCTCTGCGTGGCCGCCGGGGTGGGGCTGTTTCTGGTGTTCGCCATGCTGCGCATGCTGCTGGGCGTGCCGCTGAAATATCTGCTGTTCGCCTTTTACGGCGTGGTTTTCATTCTCGCGTTCCTAATCCCGCGGTCGTTTCTGGCCGTGGCGTTCGATGCGGGCGGCGTGACCACCGGCCCCATGACCGTGCCCTTTATTATGGCCTTCGGATTGGGCGTTTCCGCCATCCGCAGCGATAAGCACGCCTATACGGATTCCTTCGGTCTCGTGGCGCTGTGCTCCATCGGCCCCATTCTGGCCGTATCGGCGCTGAGCCTGATCTACTCCCCCAAGGGCGCTTCGGCGGACGTGTTCGCCGTGCCCGAGATCGCGGACAGCATCGACCTGAGGCAGCTGTTTTTATCGCAGACGCCCAAGTATATGGGCGAAACGGCGCTGGCGCTGCTGCCGATCGCCGTGTTCTTTCTGCTGTTCCATTTTATCAGCCTCCGGCTGGAGAAAACGGCGCTGGCCAAGATCGGCGTGGGCGTGGTTTACACCTACGCGGGCCTCGTGATCTTTCTCACCGGCGTAAACGTCGGCTTTCTGCCGGCGGGCGCGTTTCTGGGCGGGGCGCTGGCTACCCTGCCCGCCGGGTGGATCCTTGTGCCCGTGGGCATGCTGCTCGGTTACTTCATCGTAAAGGCGGAGCCCAGCGTTTACGTGCTGCAGACCCGCGTGGAGGAGATCACGGAGGGCAGCATCGGCGGCAGGAGCCTGCAGCTGAGCCTTTCGCTGGGCGTGGCCGTTTCCGTAGGCCTCGCCATGGTGCGCGTGCTCACCGGGATCTCCGTTTTATGGTTCGTGCTGCCGGGCTACGCGCTGGCGCTGGGGTTGAGCTTTTTCGTACCGAAGATCTTTACCGCCATCGCGTTTGACGCGGGCGGCGTGGCCTCCGGCCCCATGACCACAACCTTCGTGCTGCCGCTGGCCGTGGGCGCCTGCAGCGCGCTGGGCGGCGATATCGTTACGGACGCCTTCGGCGTGGTGAGCATGGTGGCCATGACGCCGATCATCACCATCCAGCTGCTGGGTCTCGTTTACCGCCTGAAGGGTCGCCCCGAAAGCGAGATCGCAGAGGCGGACATTTTTACGGATATCGGAGAGCTTGAAATTGTGGAGCTTTGAACGATAAATTGGAATTTGTAGCTCAATTAGGAATTAGGAATGAGGAATTAGGAATGAAGGATGGGCTCCGCCCATACCCGATTATAAAGGCGAAACCACTGGTATCATCGTAAAATGCGGCTTTAGCCGCCACCGATAATTCCT
>JAEEGL010202870.1_pt1 | contig 18697 bp, 26 predicted proteins | sample 9134231 | NCBI WGS metagenome assembly JAEEGL01 (sample SAMN16246548, study PRJNA631951) | gut metagenome | biome: gut microbiome; feature: rumen; material: fiber-attached | host: Bos | place: Iran: Karaj | collected 2018-10 | reverse complement strand
GGCATAAAGGATTACCGACCGGAAAATGCAGACCCCGTGCCGCTTTTCTACCAGTCCGGATACCTCACGATAAAAAGCTGGAACCGGAGGCAGAATTCATACAAGCTCGGTTTCCCGAATGCGGAAGTCAAATACGAATTTTTGAACAGCCTTGCGCCAAGTTATCTGCATGTTGAGGACAAGCCTGCACCGTTCAACATCGACATTCTGGATGATGCGGTTGAGGAAGGCGACACCGACGGAATGAGAAATTGGTTCACAGCATTGTTCGCACTCTTGCCGTATCCATTCGGAAGTGATGCCGAGTCAGTGACGGAACAGAATTTTCAGAACGTAATCTTCATGTCGCTCACGATGATGGGAAAATATGCCAGAACCGAAGTCCACAGCGCAAAGGGACGTGCCGACTGCATACTTGAAACTTCCGAATACGTTTACATTTTTGAGTTCAAGCGTGACATTTCTGCAAGCGATGCACTGAAACAGATTGAGGAGCAGGCTTATGCAAAACCGTATCTGGCAGATAAAAGAAAGCTCTTCAAAATCGGTGTGAATTTTTCTACTGCGGAGCGCAACATCGTTGAGTGGGAAGTTGAAGAACGATAAATTTGAGCATTTTTTTGGAGGAAAATATGAAAAAATTTAATTTTGAAATCATAAAAAAAATCGATTATGTGCTGGTGCTTGTTATTGCACTTGTCGGAATTGTTACGTTTTTGGTTGAAAAGATTTCATCCATTCCAAAGCATAAATCTGAGACACCCCATATTTCGATTGTTGATTCGGATGAGGATTCTAGTCCTGAAGAAACAAAAGAGTCTGTTGATTTTCTGGAAAAAATTGATGACGTGTATATTTTCGAGGTTTCGACAAAGGCGATTAAATCTGATGAGCTTGGTGGCCCAGTTTACAGTGACATGGAATTTTCAAATTCAATCGGACAGTCGTATCGGCAATCTTCATCTCAGACCGTCAATTTCATATTCGTCAAGGATGAAAAAGAGTACAGTCTTTTTCCGTCAAAGGCATACATCTACAAGTATGAACTGAAAAGCTCCGTGGAGGATGATGTTACGCCACCGGTGTATGTGGATTTTGTTGTTTCGTATTCGTCTGGCCATGATTTCAATGTCTATGCCGTGGTTGAGGAAGATTCAAACGGCGATAAAAAGCTTGACAGCAAGGACAACATTTCTTTATATGTTTCAGATTATGACGGAAAAAACATCCAGAAAATTTCATCGTCGATTTATTATTATGAAAACGTGGGAAAAAATAAATTTTTGTTTACCGAATACAAAGACGGAAAAATCAGCTTCTATGAATTTGACGGCGAAACAAAAAAGACCGTTCAGATAAAAACTGTTGAACAGGAAATTACGGAAAAGAGAATCAATCTCTGGAGGTGACGCACGATATTAATGAAGCAAAATCATCCAGAAAAAAAACGGACGAAAAATCTGGAAAGGAAGTGCGGTGGATTTTAAGTGATGAGTGTGCTATGATAAATTTCATCTGATATTTTTGAATTCCATTTGAGGAGTATGCCTTATGAAAAAAATAATTTCCTGGTTGATTTTGCTTTATTTTTTGATTCTGGCTTTTGAGCGCGTGCAGAGTCTTGTTCGGATTGGTCGGAGCGGCGGGCAAAAATTTTTTGAGACATCTTTTGACGGATTTGTGAACGTGCTTGCAATCATTTCGATTCTGGCGACACTTGTTCTTCTGACAGGCTTCAACGGCGGATTCTGGAAATCGCTTTTTGATTCTGCTGCGGAAATAAATTATTCTGTTTTGACTGTCACTGTCGGAGTCATGCTCGTGTCGGGAATGGTGCACACCGAGTTTACGCTTCCTCCTGTTCAGTTTGTCTCCTACGGATTTTTGATTGCGGCGATGGTTTTGCGTACCGTGCAGATATCGGGGACAAGCGGCAGCCGCTTTATGCTCTGGTACTCGCTTGTTTATCTCACGGTATTTTCAATGGCGATTCCTGTCATGTATCATTCGCACATAAAACTTTCTGTTTTCTTCCATATAATTGAAGCGGTCGCGGCTTTGATTCTGGTCGCCTGCTTCACGTTCATGCTGAGAAAATTATTTTTGGGACAGGGTAGAAATCTTTTGTACTGGACCCCAATAATCCTTGTCGCAGTATTGGACACCGTTCTGATTTTGATGAGACGAAAAGAATCCCTCAATGTTTTCGTTTTGATTTTTGAGATTGCATCGATTGTTTTGTTTGCTGTCGGAAAGTTTTTGAAATAAATCTTTCTTTTTACATTTGTGTTGTTCATGAAAAATAATTTAAATCGGAGTTTGTAGAAAAGGAAAAAATGATAATTCGAGACTTTGAACCGAAACATACAGAGGAAGCCGCAGAAATTGCTCTTGGCGTATACAATTATGAAAGAACATTTACACAGGAGCTTCCTGAAATTTCAAATGTTCCGATACTTGAACAATTATCCGAAAACGGATTAGGTGTTGCTGCATTTGAAGGAAAAAAAATGGTCGGATTCCTTTGCTGTGTGGGGCCTTTTGAAAATGTCTTTCGTTCCACTGATGTGAAAGGAATTTTTTCGCCTATGGGTGCGAATGGAGCGGTTGCGGAAAATCACGGGAAGATTTATGCGGCATTGTATCAAGAGGCTGCAAAAAAAGTGGGTAAAAGCCGGGGCGGTGTCACATTCCATTTGTTTATATGAACATGATGAAGAAGCAAAACAGCAGCTTTTTCGTTATGGATTTGGAATGAGATGTGTAGATGCCATTCGTCCGATGGAAACAATCGACTGCGTCCCATGTGATGGATATGAGTTTTTGGAATTGCCAAAGACGGATTATGAAAATGTTTATCCGCTTTATTTGGCACTTAATGAACATTACTGCTCCAGCCCGTTTTTTGTGAATCGAAAGCCGGATACACAGGAAGAGTTTTTAGCTGAAAAGAAAAACGGACGTTACTTTGCTGCGAAAAAAGACGGAGAACTATGCGCCTATATGGAAGTGTCAAATGAAGGCGAAACATTTGTTGCATCTGGAAACGTTTACCGGCATATCACGGGGGCATATTGTTTGCCGGAATACAGGGGCAGGGGAATATATCAGAACCTGTTGAATTTTGTTATAAATATTTTGAAAACGGAAGGATATACCAAACTTGGAGTGGATTTTGAAAGCATCAATCCGTCGGGAAGCGGTTTTTGGCTTAAGTATTTTAATGCCTATACCACTAGCCTTGTGCGCAGGATAGATGAGCGGATTATACAAAAAGCGTTTTCGGTATAATGCATGTAGAATCCATGCGCAAAATCCAAAAAACTATTCATAAAGAAATTTAGCAAAAAAGGAATGAATGGAGAACAAAAATGAAAACAATCGGATTAATCGGTGGAATGAGCTGGGAAAGCACTGTCACTTACTATCAAGTTATTAATGGTCTGTCAAAAACATGCTTGGCGGATTCCATTCTTCCTGTTTACGACACAACGATTATTCATGCGTCAGAAGCGGCAAGAATGCAATGCGAATAGAATAGGGGGTGGGTGTTAATATGGAATTTCGTGAACTGAACGAAAGCGATTTGGATTCGCTCATAAAACTTTACGAGCAGCTTGACGGGAGCAACGCCGATTTTACGGTTGAAGCCGCACGCGCAATCTGGAAAAGCGAAATTGAAGACAACAAAAACATAAAATATTTTGGCGCGGTTCAGGATGGCAAAGTTGTTTCAACATGCTTCTGCCTGATAATCCCAAACCTCACGCGTATTGGAAGCTCGGCCTGCTTTGTTGAAAACGTCGTCACCGACAAAGCTTTTCGTGGTCAGGGGCTTGGAAGAAAAATCATGGAAATGGCGATTGCATTTGCCCGCGAAAGGGACTGCTACAAGGTGATTCTGGAAAGCGCAAGTTTCAGAAAAGAAGCCCATCAGTTTTACAGAAACCTTGGTTTTGACGGCGACGCAAAAAAAGCATTCATAATGAAGCTCAAGGATTATTAATTTTTTTTGGGGGGGAGAGAATATGATTATAAATTATAAAATTGCGGCTAGAAATTCAGTATGAAGATTTATTCGAGCGGAGGGGTTAATACCCCGCCCCTCTGGGGCGAAACAAGGGGTATTAAACCCGACTGCAATACCATATGAGAACACCATACCCCGTTGCTCTGCGGCGGGGTTGGTGATTCCATCTTTCCCGGTGAGAAACCTCTTGCTGCTCACTGAGAATTTTTTGTTTCTCACTGACTAACACATGCTTTCTCACTGAGAAACGGTGTCTTTGTCAGTGAGAAAAACGGAAACATTTTATGAAAAAAAATCTGAAATTTTAGAAAAAAAATTTGACGGCGGGGGGCAACATTTAGTATTTTGATAGTGAAAAGAAATCGCCCTGTATGGGAGGAACTTTTTGCAGAGCGTATGTTCTGCTATATTAATCAACGGTTCGGGCTGTAACGCCTTTGAACTTGTAAAGGAGGCGCTTATAGCCTTAACCAAATTATGGAGGTATAACCTATGTTATACACAACAAAATTACGGGAGAATCCGCTTGACCGCTCCCAGAAAAAGTATTACGCCGCACCGTCTTACACGGAGGACGTAACATTGCGAAAAGTTGCACAGGACATCTCGAAAACCTGTACACTCACCCCAGCCGACATTACAGCAGTTTTGGAAAGCTTCCTTGACATCCTGCCCGGCTACCTTGAAGAAGGACACTCAATCAAAATGGGAGACTTCGGACGGTTCCGCCTTTCGTTCAGCAGCGACGGTCACACAGAAGAAAAGGACGTGTCAGCCGATGACATAAAATCCGCCCGGATTCTTTTCGTCCCGTCAAGGGAACTGAAGACCAGGCTTGAAAACATAAGCTATTCAAAACGATAGGTTTGTCAAAAAAATTTTAAAAGGGATTGATTATTGCGCTGAGAAAAATACTGAGGCATCAATCCACAATGGTAAAGAAAAAAAATTGAAGATTGTTTTGAGAGAAAGAAATTTTTAGATGTCAAAAGAAAATTGGTTACAAAGAACAGATAACAAATGACATAAGAAACTAAGTTACAAAAAATATAAAACAAGAAACAATACTTACCAGGCACCGCTCCGATACAAGGGGCGGTTCTTTTTTTTATTGCAGGGGGAGAAACAAAATATACTTTCAGTTATCTCGGAATTTGGAAAAACTTTATTGACAAATTCTTATATCAATATTATAGTGTAATTAGTTGCTAGGTGGCAACACTTTGATAACAATCAAAGACAATAACCAGTAGGTTGTGGCGGTTCTTGGATCTCCACAAGTATTAAAAACTACATTTCATTAGTTCTCAAAGAATTAGCGTTATGGAATCGTTGTATTCATTGAAGTAACGCAGAGGACGATGAGAGGGGTTATTGTCTATGAAATCTTCAAATCAAATCACGCCCAAAAAATCCATCAAATCCGAAATCGACTTCACAGAAGGGGAAAAAATTTTTACAAAGGACTCCTTCTGCGACAAAAAGGCTGTCGCACGCTACATCAATGAACTTATGATTAAAAAGAACCTCATATTAGCATCAGAGGTTTACAAGAGGGCTGGAATTTCAAAGCAAACATGGTCGCATATCTTTTCTGAACAAACATGCCCTACTCAGGAAAATGCTCGAAGACTCGTAATAGGATTAAAATGCACTCTCCCCGAAGCAGAACAATTATTGGCGTACTGTGGAATGTGTTTTGTTCCCGGAAATCATATCGACGACTGTTTCAAAGCTTGTATTCAGCATGAAATTTTCAATATGGTAGATGTGCAACTGTATATGTCTGGTCAATGGAAAACAGCGTTTGCTGCATGATCTGTAAAAATGTCAAATCACTTTTGACCAATTTCGGTTTCAAAAGTGATAGATTTGATAGCATAAAATGCGAGATGGAAGTTGGTACAACAAATCAAATTTGTTGCGTATGCGATGGGCAGGATTTCTTAGACAGATATCCTAAGCTCAGTTATAGCCTTAATTAACATGGAGGACAATTATGGCAAAAGGAATGAAGACAAAGGCAGACATGGACAATCACGCAAATCAGATGAACCCTAACAACTGGCGCTACCACAAGGTCAGGAAAAACAATGGGGGAAAGAAATCATGAAAATGTAACGTTGAAAACATATCAGTACTAAACTGACGGGGCTGGATGGGCAGCCTCGAAATACAAATGCCCCTGTTAAATTGAGGTATGAAGAACTGAAAAAACTCAAGGTCGGATTCGACAGTTTTTATAAGTAAACCAACTGAATTAATTCTTACACTGATTCTTTATTTTTTTCTTCATATTCTTTATCGATTGATTCAAGCCATTTATATAGAGGTGCTTTTTCAAATCTAGAAATATCATAGTTTTCAATAATTTCATATTCCATTTGTGAAACCGTATTATAAAATTCTCTTCTTTTACACAAGATTTTATCCTTCTGTTTTTGTTCTTTTGCAATAGATGACGCATATAACTTCATTATTGCTTCAATAAAATCAATGATATCATGTCCCTGACATAGAATAAAAGCTTCTTCCTCAGAAAAGGTTCTGTTCTTAATCTCTTCCTTTAATTCTGCAAGAGAAATATTCCCTTTACTTGTTTCGATTAGTTTAGTCAAATAATTTTCAAATTCAAAAGAAATTTTTACTTGAGTATCTGAAAGCTTTCGAAAATTCAAAAAGTCGAAATAATAATTACAAATGTCTTTTGTTTTATGAAAAAGTAAACGCTTTTTTGTTTCATTGTAATTTCTTTCATTGTAATTTCTCAAAATTCCAATTTTGTAAGCCCATTTCACAGACATCTCAACAATCGAATCCATAAGCTTTTCTTTGAGGTTATATTTATTTCCAGGATATTTGTTTTTCATAATTTTTCTGATAATTTGCTCAAAATCATCAATACCATAATACTTTACCATCATTGTTTCCAATGAATTTGCATCTGTGACCTGTATGTAGTTTTTTATTTCTTCTGGAAATTTATGTTTTTTATAATCCGCATCAATAATGGCATAAAAATTTTGACCATTCTTTCTTTTTTCTGCAATAATTTCTGGAATGCCTATAATTTCTCTTGATTCATCTGATCCATATGATTCAGGGGAACCATGAAAAGTTGTTAATTTGTCTGTAACTTTCTTATAAAAAACTACATCTGTTGGACCTTCAACTAAGAGTCCCCAATCTATTCTATAAGAAAACTTTACAATATTGAGACCTTCTGTGCACTTTTTGGAAGTTAAACTTAATTCATGTTCTCCACTTTTGGACATTTTAACACCTCCTCATTTCAACCATTAGCTGACTGTTTGCATAAGTAATAGCAGGAGAATGAGTTGCTACGATGAATTGGATGTTATCCCCTCGTTCAAGTTTTTTGTTTATGAATTTCAAAGTTTCAATGAAAGTAATCAACCAGTCTGGATGCATTGAAACTTCTGGTTCATCTATTAATTCAATTTGTACAGCATTTTCATTATGCTTGTCTGGAACAAGGAAAATAAGATGAAAATACAGCAACAACATATTTTTTTCACCCGAGGACAATCTTTCTGGTGAAATATAACCGCCTTCTTCAAAATCTAATTTAATTTCTATTTCACCAGTTGTTTTATTAATAAGGATATTTTTATCAGTTAGGCAGGCTTTGCTGTTTATTACATGTTCAAATAATAAAATCCTCTTTTTCTGTTTTTGTACATAGTTGAGTATTAATTCATATTTAAGATTGGGATTTTTTAAAATATCTAACGTCAAATCTATAGGATTCGTAACATTATCAAAAATGATTTCGTCAAAGACTCTTTCTTCTATTTCTAGATTTTTCAGTTTTTTAAATTCTTCAAAATATCCGTACAACTTCTTTTGCATATATTGAATTTTATCATCAAGTTCCAAATACCAAAAATGAGGTTCGTTATCATATTTGTCGGAAGAAAACAAACCTGATTCAAACTCTGCCCATGAAATTTCTGCTATAGTTTCAATATCAACTTCTCTTTTCTGAAGTTGTTCTTTCGCCCAATTTATTTCCAATGGAATGATATCATTACTTTTATAATTTTCAAAAATGCTTACTTTATAATCATATCTTGCATCATCAGTTGCTGCGAGCCTATTATAATCCTTATTCGCATATAAAATATTAACTCCAATATACAAGATGCTATTTTCAATTTCGCTTCTATCAATAGATTCAACCACGATAGGGTTCTTATAAAACATACTAAGAGGTATCTTCTGAAGTCCTTTATCTGTTTTGCGGGAATAAGGTAACTTTGAATAAGTTTCAAAATCGTCTTTGAGTAAGGCATTTATTTCCTCTGAGCGTTCTTTGTGAAAAAAATGCTTTCCAATAATAACCTCTTTGCCTGGAGTTTGCCATTCATAAACAATTGGAAAATAATACTTATCACCTTCTTTGGGCAATTCTCCCATTGTGATCTCATCAAATGGCTTCATAAACAATTTTTTCACTGTAAGAGATTCATCTGTATCAAAAGTAAGTTTTACGGATTCAAAAGTAATCGAATCCAAAACTGTCATTTTTCTCTTGATTGCAGCATCAATTAATCTGAAAAGAGTTGTTTTTCCTATACCATTAAAGCCATATACAAAAGTAAGAGGTTCATTTTCCAAGAAATTTACGATGTAATTGTTTTTCCCATATCCAAAAAGTTTTTTTAACTCAACCTGCTTAATCTTCTTCATAGTTCCCTCGAAAAGCAATATTATGTACCAAATCTTATCAGACATTGAAATTCTGAAATCGAAATTAATACCATTAATAGTCTGTACTTTTAAAAGTATAGCAATACTAACAGAGAATATGGTAAAAAGTGATTTTACTTTTCTAATCCCTGCTTAATGCTTTCCAATAACATATTCCTGTATATCAATATCATTATATCACGTATAGTATGTTTTACAAGAAAAATCTTTATCTCCAAAAAATTCCACATCTATTTGTTTTCTCACTGTATATTATGGATAATATTGGCTGTATACGCTTACTGTAATCTGTTGCATGATAAATAAAATGTCAAATCAGTTTTGACCTATCTCTCTTTTGCTAATGATATATTTGATAACATGAGATCCAAGCAAGTACCAGAAGGAGATAAATCTATGGCAGACAATCAGGTTGCAAATCGCGGAAACAACAACGGTAATTCAGACATTCACATCATCGTTAAAAATGTGCCTGAAAAGAAGGTGCAAAAAACTGTGGACAAAGTGGTGAAGGTCATTAAGAAACAGAATCCGAGGTCAACTGTGTCGGTGATTTCAGGTCCAAGTCATAAGATGCAGAAGCTGGAGCGAAGAACGAATCCGAATCAGCAAAGGATTTCGAACAAGCCAAACGGAGGTGAAAAATGAGAATCGATGTATTGAAGAAGGGTGACAGTGTGCTTAGCGTGAACAAAGACTTCATTGCTGTAAGGCGGAAGAACGGAGAGGTTGATCTTATTCCCTTTATGGAAGATGAGATGGGATTACGGATAAATACCGAGCGAATCGTTACAATCGGCTACGGAAACAATACTGTCAGTGCTGAATTGGACGATGGAATTACAATCACCAATTATTAAGGAGATGGGAAAATGCCAAGAAGTGAAAAAGAGAAACAAGCTCAACGAGATTACAGGAAAGAAAATCCATGCTGCGTAATTTGTGGAAGCCAAGAAGGAACGACGCATCACATAATTCCACGCTCGCTAGGTGGAAGCTGTCATGCAGACAACTTCATCACGCTGTGTCGTTATCACCACGACATGGCTGACAATGGGGAATTGGAAATCCGCAGGTTTTTGTAAACCTGTATGGAGTATAAACAATCTTTCAGGAGGAAAGAAAATGAAACAAAACGACCGCTTGGTAAAAATCGATCAGATGCTCCGCCGGGAGCCGCATCCGAATCTGCAGGATTTGGTTAGGGAATGCTGTGGGGCAGAATGCTCTACGGTAAGCATTGTCCGTGACTTGAACAAACTTAAAAATGATTTCGGACGGAAAATCATATATGACACTCAGAAGAAGGACTACAGCTACGAAGAGGAATATCCATGTTTGACTCTGAGTGATTTTGAATCTGTCAACTAAATTTATGAGATTTTTTTTGCTGCCCTGTCACAAAATGACAGAGCGGTATTATAAACTGATATCAGCAATAATGGAGGTACGTATGGCATACACAAAGAGGATGAACATGGCAAACGACGAATTCGATGACGAGAGGACATGGGAACCGACGGAGGATTACCCGACAAGGAAAAGTTGGGAAGACGACAACTGGGATCTCATGTATCCGGACGTAATTGATGACGGTGAATACTTTGATGACTAAAGTATTGCTTAACCTAACTATATATCGAATGCGAAAACAATCGCAAGGAGTGTAAGACTATGAAAGCTGAAACTTATCGTAGGAAGGCCGAGGAACTCAGGGAAAAAGCCGCGAACACGAACCCAAGGTTCTGGAGGAAGATTGAGGCGATGGAAGCCGAGGCTGATCGTCTGGAAGAAAGGGCTGCTGAAAAAGAGGCCGAGGAAGCGGAATCTGAATCTGACGAAGACGAGGATTGGGATGACGAGAATGATGTGAGCGATTGGGATGATTGCGATGACGACGAGGATGAAGAAGAAGATGACGGTGAAGAGCCGGACGAGGACGAAATTAAGGATATAATCCGCAATGAATTAGACAATCCGGACGAAGAAATCGTTGATGCTCTATATGATTTTTTTGATAGAACCTACAATGAAGATGATGATGATGAAAAGAGCGTGGAAGCATCCCTCGATTGTGTACGCACCTATTATAGTTATATTCAAGACTGCTTCAATGAAGGACACACATTGGCTTATGTTGTTGCAATGATTTCAAGTATACCTGATGAAGACCAGGCTTATATGGAAATGGACGAGGGCGATATACTCGAAGATTTGGAATCAGTTTTTACGGCAAGAGGTTTTTCCGATGCTGCGATTGAATTTATGAAAAGTGAGTTCGACTCTTGCTTTGAGGCCTGTAGACCGGATGACTTTATTTCTCGCATAGAGATATACGATGAAGCCTATTCAAAAGGATTGGACCATTACGGCGATGAGGAGAAAGCCAGATCCTTTGCAGAGGCCTGCTATCATGGAGAGAAAGTGCCAGACTTGAATGATGATTTTGAAGAATATCTGAGGGAGTACGAACCGTGGGTATCGGATGGTGGAGAAGATCCTTTCTCATCCGAAGAAACAGAATACTCTGCAGAGGATATTCTTTCATATTATTATGAGAATCCTAGCCAAAAGCCCAGTTATACAAAAAGCGATCCAGAGTTCGCGATGGGTCCCTGGACGTTTACCTCAAAAAGCTATTATGATTCGCAGGTTGAAGATATCTTTTTTGGCGGGCGGTAAAGCCTGATGGATTTTCGTCGTTTTTCTTCCGCCGTTACAGGCGGAGGATTATCCGGCGGAAAAAAATATCGGAAACCCCGAAAACTTTTGTGTTCCGGGGTAAGTCTGAAAGTGTTGATTTTGGATCCGCGATTTCGGTTGCAATCGGATTGTGCTGGGGCTGTCCAAAAAGTACTGTCACGCTGAACTTGTTTCAGCATCCGCTTTTATGGCGATGTGAAAATCAGGAAGCGGAAATGAAAAAAAATCTTACCATACCATAAAAATGATGGACGCGTATATTAAACTTGTAAACAAGGGAGGCAATGCAATGGCAAAGATGAGAAAGGAACTTATGGTGAACGGCAAAAAGATGAAGAAATGGGTTGAAGAATTTTCCGTTTTTGAATTTGGCGAAGATGGAAACGTGATTTCTCCTGAATCAGGCGGGGCAAATGAAAAATGTCAGGACTACGATGAGTTCGGGAACAGGAAAGATCTTCCGGAATATGATTGTGCTGAAACCACTCCGAATAATTTGAAAAAATTTGAGTCCGTGAAGCAAAAACTAAACGGAGGCCGTGGTCATATCAGCTACGAAATTGAGGATGAATATTGTACGTTGAACTGGACGGATGAAAATGGAGAAATTATCCACACGGACAGTTTCGAATTCCTTTTCGATTTTTTTGATACCGACTTTGATTCCGATGGTCATCTTGTATATTTCAGCTCAGAGCGCAATGATAAATTTTTTTTCGAGTATGATACTTTGACAGATCTTCTGACGCATATAAAGGTGATTGACAGAAAATCAGGGGACACAAACGACGAGTTCTGGTTTGAATATGAGGACGGACGCATCATTCACAAAAAAACAAAAAGCGTTGAAGAATGGTTTGATTATGACGGCAAACTTCTCATCCACGAAAAATTCGTGTATTTGGAAAATCAAAATCCATACTATGAGGCATGGAATGAATACGATTCAAATGGCAGGCTTATCCACAAAAAAACAAAAAAAGATTTCAGCGATAATTATTTCTATGAGTACGATTCCAATGGGAAACTTATTCATGAAAAACGTAAACCGGAGAAAAATGAAAAGGATGATTTCGATCCAGATCATGCGTCTTTGGCAGCTGGTTATGAAGAATTCTATGAATACGATACGGACGGAAAACTCGTATATGAAAAAAGTAGATATGAAGATGCCCCCGATTATGATTTCGAACTTGTTTACAGGTATGACTCAAATGGTACGCTGATTCACAAAAATACTTTAAATGGACGACTCGAATGGAAATGGGATTGTGATGGTCATCTGATTTATTCGCAGAAAGCTGGAGACACAACTCTGTATGACTACGACGCAGATGGTTCTCTCATCTACATGAAATGTTCAGACGGAGAAGAATTCGAATGGAATAAAAACGGATGCATGATTTATATAAAGCATCCTGAACCATTTTCAGATGAAATCCGTTATGAATATGACAAAAACGGTCTCTTGATTCATAGCATAGAAAAATCAAATGGCATCATCGAAGAAAAGAACTGGTTTCGAAATCCGAACGGAGAATTGACAAGCTACAAGGACGATAAGCACCTTCTTGAATTCGATTCTTTCGGCAACATCATCCACTATTTCGACGGCGACATCGATGAATGGTACGAATACGAGTTCTACGACAACGGCACCATAAAAAAGAAAACCTGCCTGCGCGGAATATAAGGGTATCTCTAAAAAATCATTTCCAATGACTTTTTAGAGACTGCCCGCGATGTTTAAAAGCCAGAAATTGCGGACTTTTAAACATTGTGCTTTTAGAGAAGCCTCCAAAAATTGAAGTTTTTACAAACTGTCTCATCACACCTGCTTCGCACATCTTTGCACACTGTACAGCGCGTAAAAAAATTGAAGTGGGTTTTGGTGCGGCAAATTTGTATTCAGAAATCCTGGAAGTATGGTATAATAGAAGCGGATGAGGCGTTATGGTTTCTGTAAACGGTTATTTTGATGGCACGGCTTGCGTTGCTGTAGATACTTCCCAGTTTCATCCGAATCAGAGGCTTGTTATTACTGCCCTCGATGAAGATTTTACGGACGGCAAATTATTTGAAGAAAATGTAAAAAAAACTAGCCGAGATGAAAAAAAATTTCGGAAGCCTCCCACATGAGAAAGCCGAGGATATTCGAAATCGCCGCGTAAACTTCAAGGAGCGTTTCTGATACAAATATAATCAGCTATTTTGCAGAGGGTAACCGCACTTGTAAACGGAGCTGTCCTTGTGACCAACAATGAAAAGCATCTGGGCCGCATTGAAGGACTTAAAATCGATAACTGGACGAAATAAAAATTCTACGCCGGATTGGAGGGGGCCGCTTGCGGATTGCGTAGCAATGTACCCGATTGACAATTTCATTATCAATCGGGTGTCGAGTTTAAAATCGCAGAAATACAGCGATTTTAAACTCGCGTTTTTTAAGGTAACCGGTTATGAAACTGATGTTTCATAACCGGTTTTAATGGAACCCCGGAAAGCCGGTTATACAAGTTTGTGCGCAAGACCGGGGTGTGTCTGCCGGGATTTGAAAGAAGTCTATTCCGCAATTAATGCTGAAAGCGGTCATGAAGCTCTGGAAGAATTCGGCAAAAAGTGGAATGACAAATATCTGATGATTCAGGCTTCCTGGGAACGAAACTGGAATGACTTGACTGAGTTCTTTAATTACCCTAAAGATATCAGATGAGCCATTTACACAACCAACGCAATCGAATCCCTGAACTTTTCTTTGAGAAAAGTCACCAGAAACAAATCATGTTTCCCGGATGATGACTCGATATACAAGGTGATGTATCTGGCAATAAAAAATGCCAGTACCCGCTGGACTATGTCCATTAAAGACTGGGGACTGGCAGTTAATCAGTTTGCAATATTATTTGACGGGCGTGTTCCCGGATTTAATTAACCTCTGCCATTTACACAGAATTTATGACAGGGTCTGTTTTTTTGCTGGGTTCATTGCTTCGTTGTTCATTTTAGCCTATCTTAAAAATACAAAAACTTGTATCAAGTCTTATTCATCCCACTCAATTCCGAAAATCTCTGATGTATAAAAGACATATTCTTTTTTTTCCTCTTTGTGCTTTGTAATGATTTTCTTCAGTTTTTCAGCTTCAGACTTGCTTAACTCATCTTTTCGGAACGCATACATATAGCACATGCACCACATATCCTCGTGTTCAAGTCCATATTTGAGCCACTCAGAACATTTTTCACTATCTCCTATAAGTTCATAATGCCTATAAAGATCCTGTACGTAGCATGTATATCCTCTTAAGATTAAATTCTTAACTTTTTTGATTTCCTCATCATTAAGTATTCTCCCTTTGGTTGGTCCACTTCTTGTTGCTGCAACTCCAGTTTTAGCAGGTTTATTATCTTTCGCTGATTGAGCATAGGAATTTTCTATCCCTATTGATAAACAAACCGCAAATATAATAACCATTTTTTTCATACAATTACTCTCCTATGAATTTTATAAAACCTGTTCCATCTTCAACTTCAAAAGTTTCACCGCTTTTTATTCAGCAGCCTTGTACGGTTCCTGTATTCCTCAAACTCCTTGTGAAGTGCTTCCAATTCTTCGTCGGAAGGCCATTCCCCTGTCATCTTAAAAAGTTTTTCACCTATATCATTAAGAAATGTACGCTCTGGGTTGGATCTTACAAGTGCCTTGTATTTACCGTTTATATTCGCTTCCACAAACCACTCCGTACCATCTCGCGTGGAACTATAAATATAGGACGGTTGGTTATAGAAATCTTTTTCCTCCATCAATGCCAGAAGTTCTTTTATGTCTTCTTCTGATACATCAAGAGTTTTCCTTCTGACTATTTTCGTGCCGGCCTCATTACCTTTGATATACTCAATCCTACCGCTGCCTTTTTTCCAAACAAGTCTTATTATGGAATTTGAGTCTGAAATAAGTCGCATTGCATTTTCATCTTCCGATAAGTTTTCTATTGGTTCAGAATTCAGTGTGTTATATTTTCTCGAATATCGTTCGCAAACGACTTTAAAAACCTTTTGTGGATCCTGTTGTCCAGAAATCTTCTGTTGTGCAAAAAGGGTGGTAGAAATAATTGTTAAAATCAGCAGGATAATTATTTTTCTTGTTTTCATTTGCTTTACCTCGTATGAATTAAAATGATATTGAAATTTATTGTTTGTGACATTCCTATATATAATTTATCTTTAATACGAACCATACGGATAGTACTCATCCTCATGATAGATTTTTGTGGCCCATGCATTTATAAATGCGTCATAACCTATACTCTGTTTTAACTTCTTTGGGATATCCTGTTGTATATCCCTCAAGATAGAGCTGCTGACAATTCTAGTCACTCCGTTTTTATCAAACTCTTTTAGGTAGCCTCCCGGTGTAACGACATATTCCCTGCGGGCATAGAATCTATATGTCGCGCTGTCGTTTTCAACACCTTCCTTATCAATTTTTGATGGGTTTTCATCATTGAAACGTGGATCCCAGTTTGCATGGCTGTGAATTGCAGAGACTACGAAAACTGTTGCCCCTTCTTTCTCATATCCTTCGTCAATGTTTCTATTTATATCACATGTTTTCCTTAATATTTTTTCTTCTGGATTTTCTATCAATGTGCCTTCATAGGGAATATTATAGAAGAACTTTACTTTTCCGTCTTTCACCATCATGAATATAGATGACCCCATTTCATTTCCTTGAACAATTGAATCATCCGCATACGTTTTCGCCCAGTCTTTAGCTGCAGCATCCATCGAATCAAATTCATCATAAGCTGCCATGCCTGTAGGATCCGTATACCGCACCGGATTATTTGCAGCATAGTGATACAAGTTCCCATTTACCGAATTGAACAAACCACCCATCCCCGGCAGTTTATCAGCTTCATTTGATTTACCCGCACCCGGCACATACTCCCCCAGAGCCGGATCCACGCTAATCCACCGGGAGTACTTGGGGTCAAGGTATCTTGCGCCCATCTCTCCATTTCCTTGCAATGCATGGAGATACGAAATTTTTTTGTGCAAAAAATTGTGGTAACTCGTGCATTGCATATCATTGTCCTCCTTGTAGGCGTTCGGCTGTATTTTAAAATCATACAGATTTTAATCTGGATTTTCAATCATCCGGTTCAGCCGCTCAAGATAATTTTCGTCAACCATGTCAAAAAGTTCACGCTCCCTGGGGTGGTTCCTTCTGAAAACCTTGAACATACAAATTCCGATGGGTCTCAACACACGAAATCTGTATGCTCTATTACTCTATTCGCAAATGAAAAATAACGTGTATCTATACAAAAACCCCGCTTACGCATAAGGTAAGTTTATTTTTAGCAATAATCTGAAGAAGTTCATTAGAAAGCTCGAAACCGAATTGATCTGTATCATTTACGCTAGATATCCATATTTCCTTTTTCATTTCAATGTCAAAATTTTCTAAGTCTAATTTTTTAATTAGATCAATAATATCCTTTTCTATTTCTTCAATTGTATCTGTTTCAAGTTTATTTGTAAGTAAAATATTTTCTCTTGCAAGCGTGGAAATATTTGATCTAATAGGCTCGCCTTTTCGCAATAATTTATACTCAATATTCTTGTTTAAAATAAATCTTTCAAGAATGGTATAATCTGTCGCTATAAATCTTAAACTAACTTTATATTTTTTCATTTATCTTCCATTCCCATATTCTTTGAATGCTTCTGCATATTTTTCTAAGTCTTTATAGTTAAAGGTTTCAGAGGCACCCATACCATTTTCTTTTTTTATATCTTCAATGAAATCACCAAAACCTCTTCTATCTACTCCATGTTTCTTAGCAACATTTTCTATCATTTGTCGATCTTTGGCATTTGCTCCTCTTGTTTTTGGTCTATATGTATTTTTAGCAGCCTTGTTATGAACAAGGATCTCTTCCTCACCAACGAAATAAGTATGTGCATTTTCAACCTCAATATTATATACAAATACAGGTTTATTTAATAGCTTTGTTTCAATTGAAAAGACTGTAAGATATGAATTGCTTTTAGTTCGTATTATATCTCCTTCTTCCAAATCTCCTGCAGATATCCATCCTTTTTCTTTTGTCCAGAATGGATGAATTTTTGTTGTAATCACTTCTGAGTTTTCAAGGTGTATAACAAACAGTTCACTTTCTTGGTGAACAAATGTTTTTATAACTTTTTGTAGTTCCACATCACTGGATTTTTCATTATAGGCATAAACATAATCCCCAGCTGTAATTTTTTCAATAGGTATCAATCCCTGTTTAGATGATACTAATGTTCCTGCAACAAAACATCCGTTTACTTCCGTACTGGCATTCGGGATAGAACTCGATGAATTTCCCGCGGTTGCATTTAAATAAGAAGCGGCTGATTTTAGCTGAGATAAAATATCTAATGCCAACTGCGGATTTGACATGTAAATAAAAGTAAACATTTCCAAATCAGCTCCGATACCATTACCGGTAAAGCTCAACTCGCTTGGCCAGTTTTCATCAAGTTTGCTTATTCCGCTATCTATTAACTCAAAACCTGCACCTATACCATTTGTTATTACAGCTTCGCACCCTGCAAACAAATTCCACCAAAACGCAAGTCCACTTAAAAACTCGTCAGCATACTGGTTTCCCGTATCGATACTTTCAATCCTTGGGAGATAGTCATAATCCCCAAACTTTTGTGATAGAAGCGGTATCGTTTCCCTTCCATCTGGATCAATGTATTTTATTGGATTGTTGTTTCCATAATGGTAAAGATTTAAATTTGTCGAATTATAAATTCCACTCGAAGAGCCGTTTGAATTCCCGCTCACAAAATCAGAAAGAGCCGGATCCACCGAAATCCACCGCGAATACTTGGGGTCAAGGTATCTTGCGCCATTGGGATTTTGAGACGACAATTCCCCGGAATAGAAAAAATCTCGTTTTAAAATTTCATCCTTCGATGCTAATTCGTTGCACAAAAATGAATACTGGACAAGGAAGATGAACAAGTCGGCAATGGTGTCCGCTCGTGTGCTCTGCTCCAGTGTGATTATGAGCAGGGGGAGGAGAAAATGTTTTTTGAACCTGTAAATTATTTTGTGTAAATGGCTGAAATATGATACTCTAGTAGAAGTATATGACAGCCAAAAGAAACAAAAAAGAAAAGGATGCAATCGATCTGATGCTCGACCAGATTGATTTCCACGGAATGACG
>JAEEGL011254716.1_pt1 | contig 18698 bp, 18 predicted proteins | sample 9134231 | NCBI WGS metagenome assembly JAEEGL01 (sample SAMN16246548, study PRJNA631951) | gut metagenome | biome: gut microbiome; feature: rumen; material: fiber-attached | host: Bos | place: Iran: Karaj | collected 2018-10 | reverse complement strand
GTCGAAAAGATTTTTGAAACCAGTATTGAAGATATGGAACTTTCTCCACGTAGTGCAAATTGTTTGAATCGTGCTAATATCAAAACAATTCGCGATTTAACCAGTAAATCAAAAGAAGACATGTTACGTGTTCGTAACTTGGGTTCAAAGAGTCTTGATGAAATTATTTCTAAATTGGCAAGTCTTGGTTTGTCTTTACGATCATCAGAAGAGGAGGGGAACTTTTAATGAAACCAGCGAAATTAGGACGCGAAACTTCGCAACATATGGCAATTTTGCGTAACCAAGTTTCAACTTTGTTTTGGACTGGACGTGTTTCAACAACCTATGCTCGTGCGAAAGCAACTGCTGCATTGGCTGAAAAATATTTAACCTTAGCAATTAACACTTATGCTGATACCGTTACCACGGAAAAAGAATTCACAGATAAAAAAGGTGTTAAGAGTAAACGTAAAGTTTTGGTTGACGGTCCAAAAAAATTAGCGGCTCGTCGTGAATTAATGGCTAATCTTTATGATTATCAAGAAATTCGTAGCAAAGACGAAAGCAAAAAAAGTTTTGAAAAACGTACGCAACACATTAATCACCCAATCATTGAAAAAATCTTTAATGAATTGGCACCTAAATATGCGAAACGCATTAAAGAGGTTGGTAGTGCCGGCGGTTATACTCGCGTTTTGAAAACGGGTATTCGTAAGGGTGATGATGCGATGACGGCTATCGTTGAATTAATTTAACTTACTTCATCGATACGTACTTCACCGCAGAGTACATCATTATAAGAATATGAAAGACATGGAATTCGTTCTGTGTCTTTTTCTTTTTGTTTCGGACGGACAACGAAAACACTGGGGAATGTATTTTCAATTATTCCGGCGTACTTTGACACTCGTTTGCGTCCACGACAAACTGACATGTTAATTTTTTTGCCAAGCATGGCATGTATCTTGGCTTTAATGACTTCGATTGATTGAGTTTTTTTACGCATACTTCAATTATTGACCAAATATACTTTTGGTATAGGAGGAATATCATGGAAGTTTTGAAAGAAAATTTAGTTGAACTGGAGTTGGTATCGTTAGATAACGTACAGTTAAAAATTGAGCATAAAATTGCTTTGCCTGAAAACGCAAAAAAACTGGTGGGAGTTAATTGTCAATTGTTAGGACAAAATACTCAAGTCGTGGAAAATGAAGTTATCTTAACCGGTAATTTTGCGGTGCGTGTTGTTTTTATTAATGAGTTCGAAAAATTTGATAGTCAGGATTTTACCGAATCTTTTGAGAAAAAAATTACGGTTAAAGACGTTGATGACATAAAACAATTATTGGTTACTGCTAGATTAACAGATAACAAATGGCAACTCCAAGACAATCAAGTTATCTTGGATAATTTAGTTGTTGTGGAAGTAAATTATATTAAAACATATGAATTTCAAGTTGTCAGTGATTTAATAGGTGAAGTTGAAGTACGTAAGAATGAACATCAAATTTTAACTTTTGATTCGCCTCTATCAGAAAAATTTGAAATCACGGAAAACATTGAACTTGATAATACATGTGAAGGTATCTTGGGGGTTGATGTAAATCCAAACTTGAAAGATGTTACGGTGGCTAATGGTAAAATTAATTTGAAAGGTAGCCTTGCCGTTAATTTATTAGGATTAAAAACAGTTGATAATAACAGCATGCCATATAATGCAACACATGACATAGATTTTTCAAAGAGTGTTGCTATCAACGGAATTGTTGCGGAAGATTTAGCTTGCGGGGAAATAATTGTTAACGCTGTTGAAATTCATATTGAAAACAATCAGCAAAGTGCTATGTTGGTTTTGAAATTAGAATTGATTTTCAACGGTTCGCTGTATCGTAACCATAAGTTTAATTCGGTTGTCGATGCTATTTCTTTTGATAAAGAGTTAACATTTCAAACAATACAATCTTCTTTCATTGAAGTATTACCACAAGTAAACACGACCGTTGATATTGAGAATAACATTAATCTAGCACCAAATACACCTTATATTTCGCACGTACTTGCCGTTGATGGTGCACGAATTAATCAGTTACAAGTTAGTGCGGCCGATGGTAAAACTATGATTGAAGGTATCTTGGCAGTAAATTTACTATTGGAAAACGAGGAGCACATGATTCTTGGTAGTCGCTATGAAGTACCATTTCAAACTCATGTACGCATGGATAATTTAGATAAAGATTATTCAGTTAATGCTTCGGTAGTCCCTTTGGTAGTAAATGCCAAAGCGCGTCGCGGTACAGAATTGTTGATTGATGCACAAATTAGTGTTGTGGTACAAGCTTGTACAAAGAAACAAGTTACAGTTGTAAATAATTTAGAAGAAGGTGCAACTAAACCAGACGATGGTAGTGCGATTCGTATATATATTATTGGTGAAAAAGAAACTTTATGGGATTTGGCTAAGCGCACAAATTTAAGTTGTGCTGCATTATTACAACAAAATCCTAATTTGGAAAATGGTTGTACTTCGGGGGAACGAATTGTTGTTTATCGCCATGAAAATGTAAATTTATAAATATAAAGTTAACGCATTAATCACGACACATATTGAACTTAAACCCATGGTGGCGGCTGCTATCATGGGATTAAGTGCAATATTTAGCAAGGGAAACAAGACGCCGGCAGCTAGGGGAATACTGATAATGTTGTATATGAATGCCCAGAATAAACCCAGTTTTATGTTCCTAATTGTATGATGACTGAGCTTAATGATTTTAATTAAATCGGCTAAAGAATTTTTAACTAGAATTATACCGGCAGTTTCAATCGCAATGTCGGTTCCACTGCCAATTGCAATTCCTGTGTCGGCTACTTTGAGTGCTGGTGAATCATTAATTCCGTCGCCAACCATTAAAACGCGGTGTCCTTTCTTTTGTAATACGTTAATTATTTGGTATTTTTCGGCGGGTAAAACATTAGCAATCACTTGACTTATACCAATTTTTTGAGCAAATGCTTGGGCGGTCGTTTGATTATCGCCGGTTAACATGATTACGTGCAACCCCATCCGTTTTAACTGTTGAATTGCGGATATGCTTTCAGGACGGATAGTATCCGCTAAGGCAATAACACCTAGCAATTTATCATTTGTTGCACATAATATGGTCGTCTTGCCGGCTTGTGCGTATTGCTCGGTTAAGGTGATGGCTTTTTGGCGGTCGGCTTGATGTAAATATGGGGCAATAAATTTTGCGTTACCTAAGTAGATTGGGCGGTTGCCTAAATAGGCTTTAATTCCTTGTCCTGGGGTTTCTTCAAATTGATTAATTTCAAGATAAACTCCGTTATTACCGTAAGCCGTAACGATTGCTTTCGCTATGGGATGATTACTATATCGTTCAATGCTAGCATAAAATTGTAGTAAATTAGTTTGTGATAAATTTGATTGAAGAGGACGAATATCTGTAATCGTTAATTTCCCATTAGTAATGGTGCCTGTTTTATCAAGAATTACAGTATCGATTTGATTTAGGTTTTCTAAATGAGTGGCATCTTTAATTAAAATACCTGATTTCGCCGCCTTACCAGTGGCAATCATAATCGCAAGTGGAGTCGCAAGACCAAGTGCACAGGGGCAGGAAATGACTAATACACTGATGCCAAAATTCAAAGCAGTAGCAAAATTATGACTAACTAAACACCAGATGACAAAAGTGAGCAATGCAATTCCCATGACAATCGGGACAAAAATTCCACTTACTTTATCCGCTAGACGTGCAATAGGTGGCTTAGAATTACTGGCTTGATTAACTATATGAACAATTTGTGAAAGAGTAGTATCTGGTCCAACTTTAGTTGCTCGGAAGGTGAAAATGCCGTTTTCGTTAATTGTTGCTGATATAACCGAGTCGCCAATGTTTTTAGTAATTGGTAAACTTTCACCAGTAATGTTGGCTTGATTCAAGGAACCTGTTCCGCTGACGATCACACCATCGACGGGAACAACATCACCGGGTTTAATTAAAATTAAATCATTCACGGACAGATCTTTAACTGCTATAGTTTGTGGCTTACCATCGTTAATAATGGTACATGTTTGCGGTGTTAGTTGAATTAATTTGCTGATGGCATTTGAAGTGCGGACTTTGGCTCGTAATTCAAAGTATTTACCTAAAGAGATTAAAGTAATTATGGTGGCCGCACTTTCAAAATATAAAGCGGTATGTTGGTGTTGATTTAATGCGGTTAAAATAATCACAACAATTCCATATAAATATGCTGCTGTGGCACCAAGAGAAACTAATGTATCCATATTGGGCATTAATTTGAAAAGTGCTTTGAAACCACGTGTAAAGAATTGATAATTTAGGATGAGAATAGCAGAAGTGCCAATTAATTGAATTAAGCCAAACAGCATTGCATGTTGGGTGTTATGCATTGTGGACATGGCAAAAATCATTAATGGTAGCCAGATAATTAGCGAACTAACCAAGATAATTAGTTTTTTTTTACTTGTTGTGAGTTGTTTGAGGTTGAGATTTGGTTATCGCATTCTTTTGCTCCGTAACCGATACTAACAACTTTATTGATAATTGATTCTGGAGTAACGTTATCATCAGATTCAAGTGTCATGGTCTCTGAAACCAAATTTACGTTAACGTTATGAACGCCAGACATTTTACTAACTACTTTTTGAATGTTGTGTTGACAACTAGCGCACGCCATACCAGTAATTTCAAATTTGCGATACATACTTCCTATATAATACTTTGTCCTTTATCTGTAAAGTTTTTTATAAAACTCACTGTGTAATATTGACAAATATTGCCTTTTTTGTTAAGATTATAACTAATATCTTGGGAAAAAAGAAATAAGATAAATAAGGGGAAAAATGGAAAAATTATTGTTAATTGCTTGGAAATGGTTTGAAGAGGACGGTAAACCGGGTGCATTTATGTGGGCTGTGTTAATTTTAGCAGCAGTAATTGTGTTTACTACGATTGGAATTTTAATTTGGCGCTTGGGCCGTAATATTCGCAGTAAGGATGATGATGTCGCTAAGACTAGTGTTTACAACAATGTACAAGTCCAGCCAACAACATTTGAAAAACGTGATGAGAGCAATCAACAATTAGAATTTTATGATCCAGCAAAAGCAAAAGAAGAAGAAAAAAGAATTGAAGCGCAACGGATTGAAGACGAAAAACGACAAAAAGAAGAAGAACGCCTACAAGCGTTGATGTTGGAAGAAGAACGTAAGCGTAAAGATTTGGAAGCCAAAGAGCGTGCCTTTGAAGAGAAACGTCAACGCGAAGAAGAAGCGCGGATGGAACGTGAACGCCGTGAAGCAGAACGTGAATTAGAAAAAGAACGTATTCGTGCTGAAAAAGAAGCAAGCAAAGAAGCTAAACGTAATCGTAATCAAGATGCAAATAATTTCTTTGCAACTCAAGATGATGAGGCTGCTTTTAGTTTTGGTGGAGAAACAACAACCGCAAATGAAGATGATGCAATTTCGTTCTGGAGTCAGGCTGGTAAAAACGATGAAAAACCAGTTGAACCAGTTGTAATGGCTGCACCTGCACCCGTAACAGACCCACGTTTGGAAAAAGTTATGAATGAATTAGAAAACCAAAAACAAGCAGAACAAGAGCGTTTTGCTAACTTGATGGCTGAACTTGAACATCAAAAACAAGAAACAACCCGTTTGCAAAATGAATTACAAGCAAAAGAAAAATCTGAAGATTTGATTGCTCAAGCTAAAAAAGAAATGGAACAAATGATTAAAGATAGTCAAAATCAAATCAATAACATCGAAAAACAAGAAAAAGCAGAAAAAGGCAAAAAAGAAGATAACGAATTGTTACAAGAGATTAAGAGTGTTTTGGCTGCTGAACGCGAAGCTCAAGAACAACGTTTACGCGAACAAGAAAATAGTTTAGCAGCAGTTTTGAACGCTATGGAAAATGAACGTCGCGCCAAAGAAGAAAATGCTTTGAACGCTGAACGTGAAGCTAAAAAGGAAGACGAATTTGCTAAAATTCAAAATCAATACCAAGATGCAATTTTACAAATGCAAGAAAAATTCCAAAAGATGTTAGATGATGCGAATGCGCAAAAACAAGCAGCAGTTGTTGGAGTTGATGAAAGTGAACTTCATAATGCTTATCAAACACAATTAGAACGTGAAAGAGCAGAAACTGCTACTTTGATTGAACAAATGCAACGTGAAGTTGATAGGATGAATGCTGAGCGTGAGGCCGAACGTCGTGAATATGAAGAAAAACAACGAGCTTTGGATGCAACAATGACGGAAGCATTGCAGACACAACGTAATGAATTTGAACAAGCTCAACAACGCGTGATTGAAACCAATCTTGCAAGTGTGGAGAAGATTTTACAAGATATGGAAAGTCAGCGCTTACACGAACAAGAAATGTTCAATAATGTTTTGAATGAATTGGCTGCTGAACGTGAAGACAACAATCAAGTCAAAGCTGCTTTGGAACAAATGGTTCGTGATAGTGAAGCTCGAATTGAGAAACTGGAAAATCAAACTTTACCACGTGGCTTAGACGAAGAATCAATGGAATCATTGAGGAATGTTTTGGCGGCTGAAAGAGAAGAACAAGTCAAACTTTTGGAAGAATATAAAACTGAAATTGCTAACTTACGCGAAACGATTGCAACTGGGCGTGCACGACGTGTAACTAATGGTGAAGGTGAGGATGATGAGGGTAACCAAATCATTTATGCTAATGAAACCGATGAAGAAATGAATGCACGCATTGAAGCCATGCAAAACGAAATACAACGCTTGAATGATATCCGCGAGGCTGAAAGGGAAGAATCTGAAAAACGCCATGCTGAATTGTTGGACGCATTAAATCGTACAATTATTACTGGTGAAAATGCTCAATCTCCTGAAACCATGCAAATGGAACGTGAAAGTGTTGATCGTATTTTGAGTGATATTGAACGTCAAAATCGTGTTGAACAAGACCGTTTTGCTGATATTATGAACGAATTAATTGGAAATCGTGAAGATACCAAAAAAGCGCAAGAAGCTATGCAACAATTAATCCAAGAAAGTACAGAGTTAATTAATCGTTTGAATGACAAACAAGAAATTCGTGGTGTTGATGAAGAAACGATGAATGCTTTGAAGGATTTATTGGCTCACGAACGTGAAATTCAAGAAAAACGTTTGGCTGAACATGAGGAAAAATTAAATTTAGCAGTTTCAACAATTGAAGAACAAAAACAAAATGTTGCAGAAGAGGAAACCAAGCAGGCTGAATATGAACAAATGATTACTGAGATGCGCGAGCAATATGAAAATGAGTTAGCAAACTTACGTGAAACAATTGCTAATCAAACTGCAATTGATGAAGCGCAACAAATTAAAGCAAGTGAAGATGCGGATAATAGCAATAAAAATGACGATAACAATGATAATGACGATAACGGAGGTGAAGAAGTAGAAATGGCTAATGATACAGTTAATGAAGAAGTTTTAGCTCAATTAGCTCGTCTGCAAGAAAACATTGCAGCATTAGAAGAAGCGCGTAATGCGGAAAAGGCAGAATTTGAAAAGCGTTATGATGAATTGAATAAAGTCTTAAATGATTCGTTAAAAGTTCAACGCTTAGAAATGGAATTAGCAAAAGAACGTGAATTAAACGAATTAAAAATGCAACAGGCCTTACAAACTCAACGCAATGAGATTGAAGCAGAAAAAGAACAAGCATTGGCTGAACAACGTGCTGAATTAGAAACGAGTACAAATGAATCAAAGGATGAAATCATTGCTAGTTTCAAAGAAGAAATGAATCGTCAATATGAAGAATTTTTGAATTTATTAAATGAAAAAAAAGCAGAAACTGAGAATGCTCAAAAAGAGTATGATGAAATGTTAGAACGTGCCAGCGACATAGATAAAGCTGCTTTGAAAGATCAAGAGTTTGATATTAAAGAAATGATGGAACAATTACGTGAAGAACGTAAAGCAGCTCGTGAAGAAGCACAAGCATTGCGCGAAGAATTAGAGGCACAACGTATGGAAACCGAAGCAAAATTGATGAAACAATTGTCTGAGGTTAAAGAAGGTTTGACCTCCGGATTATCTAGTGAATTGGAAATTAAAGAAAAATATGATGCGATGGAACGTGAAATTGAAGCTCACAACCAAGAAAAATTGCAACAAAATGAAGCAGAAGAATCACGAATTAAGAAAGAATACGAAGAATTCAAACAACGCATTGCGGACGAAGTTGTCGCTTTGGAAGAAAAAAATGCTGCTTTACAAGCCGAATTAGAGAAAACTCGTGCTGAGAAGAATAGTAACGACGAATCTAAACAAGCTGAATACGAAGAAAACGAAAAGCGTTTACGTGAAAAATACATGCAATTACGTAATGAATTAATGAAAGAGGCAGAACAAGTTAACAAACAATCCGAAGAAATTGCAGCGGAGAAGGAAGCCATTGAAAACAAGAAAAATGACTTAGAAGAAGAAAAGGCACGTTTGCAAAATGAAGTTGCAATGTTAAAACAACAAGTTATGGATATTAAAACACAAAGTAATGTCCAAAATGGTGCAATTACAGAAGAACAATTGGCCGAAGTTCGTGCTTCATTGGAAGCCGAATATCAACAACGCGAAAAAGAAATGTTGGGCAAGTTGGAAGAAGAAAAACAAGCGTTGGTTGCTCGTGAGGCACAATTAAAACTGAAAGAAGAAACCATTGAACGAGAAGAAGAACGCATTCGTGAACAGTCTAAAGCGGTTACAACTATGATTACCAACCGCGAATACACAAAAGAAGAACGCGAACGTTTGGTCTTGGATTACAGTATGAAATTACAAGATTTGGAAGAACGTTTACGTCAAAACGAAAAAGCTTTGCGTGAAAACAATCGTGAGTTTATTCCTTTGCGCCGTATTAAAAATACTTTGGATCGGGATTTACGTTTGTTGCGTAAACGTGAAGCCATTGTCGCTAAACAAGAAGTTTTAGTTTATGGTGTTAATAACATTTCTAATGTTGAGCCAGAACGTATTAAAAAACTGGAACAAGACATTAAACAATTAACTGGATTACAACAAAGTGTGGCTAATTGCGAAACTATCTTGAATAAAAATAAAGACCGCTATCCAACATTAGAAAACTTAGACCGAGTTTTACGTGCACAAAACGAACAAATTCATCGTGATTTAGAAGAAGTAAAATCTGCAATGGCTATGTTCGGCGAAGATGCTGCGACTGGTGCAGCACAAGCGTAATATGCGCTGTTTAGGAATTGATTATGGTAGACGCAGAATTGGGTTGGCTTTGTCCGACCCAACTTTGTTAATTGCATCACCGCTAGTGATTATTGAAAATCGAGGAATAAAAAAAACTGTACTTCAAATTTTAGATATTATCAAAAAGCATGATGTACACCAAATAGTAGTGGGTTTGCCGCTGCATGCTAATGGCGATGAAAGTGAAATGTCGCGCGAAGCACGTCAATTTGGAGAAGTGTTTACTGCATTAGGGTATCCAGTGGAATTTGTTGATGAACGCTATACTTCATTTGAGGCAGAATCAATTATTGGAAACAACCCTCAAAGTAAAAAATTAATTGACAAAGTGGCTGCTTCAATTATACTGCAAATATATCTTGATGAAAGGAGAAAGTCGTTAAATGAAGGCAAAAATAACTAATTCTTGCATTTGTTGTGGTACTTGTGCCGGTATTTGTCCAGTCGGGGCAGTTTCTATGGCAGCTAGTGGCGATAAATATGAGGTTGACCAAAGCAAATGTATCGCTTGTGGTTCGTGCATTAATGCGTGTCCAGTTGAAGCAATTGTCGAAGATCATTCTGGCGAAAAGGAAAGTAAATAATGGTTTACGAAAGTATTGTTGAAAAATTATTTGACGAAGATAACGATGATGTTATTGAGTTGGATCGTGGCGACGGGAAAATCATCAGATTTGAACAGGTTGCGGTTGTGAATTATAAAGCGCAACATTATGCTATTATGCATCCAATTGAAACTAATGCCGACGAAGTCGTTGTGTTCCGTTTAGTTGAAAATGACGAAGATAGTTTGGAATTTATTGCGGATGAAGAATTAGCAAAAAAAGTTTTGGAGGTATATACAGAAGATGTCAACGAAAACGATTAACAAAAATGTGATTTGGCATTCAATGAATCCAAATCGAATTACGCCTGATGAGTTTGTGGCGGTAATTGAGATTCCGAAAGGATGTAAGAAAAAATATGAATTGGACAAAGAAACCGGTATGATTATTCTTGACCGCGTTTTGCGTACCGCAACTCATTATCCATGTTCTTATGGTTTGATTCCATTAACTTTATCGGAAGACCATGATCCATTAGATGTAATGGTTATTTGTTCAGAAACTTTGGATCCGAATACTTTGGTAAAATGCCGACCTGTCGGATTAATTGAAATGATTGATAAAGGTGAAAGAGATGAAAAAATTATTGCGGTCGCAGTAGACGATCCGTATGTTAACCAATATCAAGATATCAATGATGTTCCTAAAGTTTTAGTTGATGAAATTGAACATTTCTTAAAAGTTTACAAAAATACTACCGATAAGGTGGAAGTATTTGCACCGAAGAATAAAGCTGCGGCTAAAAAAGTAATTCAAGATGCAATTGACATGTACCATCGTGACGTGTTATAATTAAATCTCATTAAAATTTCACTTGATTGCGAGTATTTACTTGTTGCGGAAAATCCGTTTAGCGAATATGATGACCAATCAAAGGCAGACAAACAAGGAGGAAAATAATGTCAGTAATTTCAATGAAACAACTTTTAGAATCGGGAACACACTTCGGACATCAAGTTAGTAAGTGGAACCCGAAAATGAAGAAATACATCTTCACAGCACGTAATAACGTGCACATTTTAGACTTGGAACAAACCACAGTCTTGATCGATCGTGCATATGAATTTTTGCGTGATCAAGTTGCCGCAGGCAAAAATGTACTTTTCGTTGGTACTAAAAAACAAGCTGAAGAAGCGATTAAAACCGAAGCAGAACGTTGTGGTGCATATTATGTTAACAGCCGTTTCTTGGGTGGTACTTTAACAAATTTTGCAACAATTCGTAGTCGCGTTGAACGCATGAATAAATTGCACAATATGGAAAAAATGGGTGAATTTGCTTATTTACCTAAAAAAGAAGTTGCAAAATTAATGGATGAACGTGAAAAATTAGAAAAGAATTTACGTGGTATTGCCGAAATGACTTCTTTGCCGGGGGTAGTGGTCGTTGTTGATTCCAAGAAAGAACACATTGCGGTTGGAGAGGCACGTAAATTGGGTATTCCAGTTGTTGGTATTATTGATACTAACTGTGACCCAGATGATGTTGATGTCATTATTCCAGCAAATGACGATGCAACTCGTAGTGTTAGTTTGATTTTGGCTGCTTTGGCTGATGCCGTAATTGAAGCTAAGGAAGGTGTTGAATTACGTTCAACTGTTGGCGAAAAAGAAACAGTTTCGATGGCGGCAGCGATTAAAAGTAAAGCAGTGTTAGAACCAGTTGAACAAAAAGACGGTGATAGTCCGATTGTTGTTGAAAAAACTAAATCAAAAAATGTAAATGGAGATAAATAATCATGAGTGATATTATGAAATTAAAAGAAGCAACCGGAGCAGGTGTTCTTGATTGTAAAAAAGCTTTGGATGAAGTTAAAGGTGATTACGAAAAAGCTGTTGCTTTGTTACGTGAAAAGGGTAAAGCAAAAGCTTTGAAAAAAGGAAACAGTGATCGTATCGCTGCCGAAGGTGTAGTTGGTTCTTATATTCACATGGGTGGTAAAATTGGCGTTTTGGTTGAAATTAACTGCGAGACTGATTTTGCACAAAAGAGTGATCAATTTAACCAATTAGTTAAAGACGTTGCAATGCACATTGCAGCCGCTAACCCAAAATACGTTAATTCAAGTGAAGTGCCTGAATCTGTCTTGAATCAAGAAAAAGAAATTTTGAAAAAACAAGCAATGGAAGAAGGCAAACCAGCAGCAATTGCTGAAAAAATGATGGAAGGTCGAATTAAAAAATATTACCAAGATTATTGTTTAATGAATCAACCATTTGTAAAAGATGGTTCAAAGACAATTGCTGATGTTGTTAATGAAACAATTGCCTTTGTTGGTGAAAAGATTACTATTCGTCGTTTCGTTCGTTATGAAATGGGTGAAGGTATTGAAAAGCCAAAAGAAGATTTTGCTGCTGAAGTTTCTAAAACAATTCAATCCAAATAAGGGGGTATATTATGGATTATCTTAACGAGAAACTTAACGAATTATTATTTAACTATGAAGAAAAGTTAAGTAAGCGCTTTGATTATCTTAAAAATGAATTCATTTCGGTGCGTGCCGGTCGTGTCGATACGCGAATTGTTGAACGGGTAACGATTGACTATTTTGGCACCATGACTCCAATTAAAAATTTAGCAAATATTTCTTGTGCTGATGCACGTACAATTGTTGTTAACCCGTGGGATGGCTCGATTTTGTCATCAATGGTTAAGGCTTTGGGTGCGGCAAATTTAGGTGCAACGCCGGTTGACGATGGAAGAATTATTCGTTTAATTTTTCCACAATTAACTGCTGAAAGTCGTAAGGATTTAGTTAAAAAAGTGCATACGCTTGCGGAAGAAACTCGTGTTAGAATGCGTAATGAGCGCCGTGACGCGTTGGATCAGCTAAAGAAAATCAATAATGCTGATAAATTAAGCGAAGATGATGTCAAAAATGTTGAACATGATATTCAAAAAATGTTAGACGATTACATTGGTAATGTCGATGCTGCGTTGACGCAAAAAGAAAAAGACATTATGACAATATAATTTTATAGACGGTATTGTTATTTTGTGATATAGTTTCTTATTATGATTATGACTGAATTTACAAAAAGATTTTTAACTGCATTAGTTTTGGTTGCAGGTTTTACTTTGTTCATTGTTTTACGCGCATTTGCGGGTACGTTTGGACTTTATGCGTTCGATCTTTTGATTTTAATGGCCGCAGGAATTGGAACTTGGGAAATTTGTAATGCATGTAAATTAAATCGTCGTGGTGCGAATTATATTGTTGCTTTAATTGTTGAAGCATTGATTTATATGTTTTTTGTAATTGGTAACCATGTTTTGAATAAAACAATTCCGTGGTGGCTGCAATTAATTATTTCATTAGTAATTATTGTTATTTTTGTTTTGTTTATTGGTTTATCAAATATGATTGATAAAAAATTTGCTAAGGAATGTACCTTACAAAAAAAAGATTTGAATAAAGAAGCTTGGGGCGGAGCGCTTGATTTAATTTATATGTTAGTTTATCCCGGCATGTTTTTTGCTTGTGCAGTTATTCTAAATCATATGGTAACTGACGATATTGGATTATTCGGTTTGTTGTTAGTAATCTTTATTTCATGTTTCACTGATGTTTTTGCGTATCTTACAGGTAAAGTATTGGGTAAAGGTGCTGCCAAAATGGCGCCCAAAATTAGTCCGAAAAAAACTTGGGTTGGATTTGTAGGTGGTTTATTCGGTGGCATTTTAGGTGCTTTAATTGTAGTCTGGATTGTGAGTGGAAACAAAGCAGTGTCTGCGCATTTGATTGATTTAACTGGTGATGCTGTATTAGCTCAGGTACTGTTTTTAGTTGTTGGATTAGCTGGGGCTGTGTTAACGACTATTGGTGATTTATATGCTAGCCATGTAAAACGCAAAGTTGGCATTAAGGATTTTGGTAATTTATTACCCGGACATGGTGGAGTGATGGATCGCGTTGATGGTATTATCTTTAACGTGCCGTTCATATTGTTAATAATGGGGATAATATAATCAATGTCTCAACTTCTTAGCGTTTTGCAAACAATTGGGTATTTGGCATTAGCAATTATGTTGTTAATGCTAATGATTACTATTCATGAATTTGGTCATTACATAACAGCAAAGATGCTAAAATTCAAGATCTATGAATTTTCAATTGGTATGGGAAAACCAATTTACAAAAAAAACAAAAAAAATGGTGAAATTTTTACTATTCGGATGATTCCGGTTGGTGGGTATTGTTCTTTTGGCGAAGACAATACAGGTATTCCTGATACTGACCCAAATTCATTTAACAATAAGGCTCCTTGGAAAAGATTAATCGTGATGTTTTCTGGTGCTTTTTTCAATTTTCTTTCCGCAATTATTTTTGCGGTTGTTTTATTGTCTTTAATGGGGTATGGACGAGTTGCTGATGCGGGAACATCTTTTAAGAATAAAGACAATCTTACTGATCCATCGCAACCGGAACGCATTACTGCTGGAGAGATTTTAGACCTTGGCGTTGTTGTGGATACTAATGGGGATACGTTTACTTTTCAGGATAAAATTGAAACTGGAAATGTTTTGATTGAATCTGTTAATCATCAAAGAATGAACATTCTTAATGGAACTTCAACTATCTTAGATCAAGCAGTTATTGGCGAAGATGTTGCTTTAACAGTCATTTATCAAAATAGTTTGGGTGAATACATTAGAAAAGAAGTTACTGTAGTAAGTATTAACGAAAGACAATGGACGGCTTTATCTAATACAGCTCACTTGTTGCCACCTGGCGACAATATTTATCATAATGTCGGTGGTGCAATTTTGAAAGCAGTGCCTTTTTCTTTTGAAGTCGCGGGTATGATTTTCAAAATATTAGGACAATTAGTTACGGGACAACTTGGTATGAATGCCATTGGGGGAACTGTGGCGACTGTATCCGTCATGGGAAGTTCAATTGGAACAGTAATTTCGGGGTATCCGGTCGATATGGTTTTTGCACAAATTTTCTTTTTATTAACATTAATTAGTATTAACTTAGCAGTCTTTAATTGGTTACCAATACCATCACTTGATGGAGCACGTATGGTTTTTGTCGTTATTGAATGGATTCGTGGTAAACCGATTAATCGTAACCTGGAAGCCAAAATTCACACGGTAGGGATTATTTGTTTATTAGGTTTTGTTGTTTTTGCTGATATCTTTTGGGTAATCAATAATTTGTCATTACATTTCTTGTTGTAGGTGGTGTGTCTGATGAAAAACGTTGAAGAATATTTATACTACCATGAAAATCAAGACTATATTAATTTGAAATTTTTGTCTTGTACTTATTATCAAAAAGAAAAACGTTTAGTTGTGCGTTATCTTTATAATGCTGAAATTGAAGAATATTTACCGAGCCTGCAAAAACGCTTGGAAGAAATGTTTATGCGTCAAGTTGGATTACCATTGAAGTACGATTTTGTTTATAAAAAAGTTTTTAATGATGTTTTGAGTTTGAAATTAGAAATTATTTCTTTTTTACGTAAAAAATATGGGGCTATGTCAAAACAGCTTAAAGATGACAATGTTACGGTAACATTAGAAGGCTTCGTTTGGCAAGTAAAGATGTCTTTACCCGCTAATTTGATTGAATTTTTAACGAACAGTAATTTATGGATTAATTTTCAAAAAAGTTTACGTGATCGTAACTTTTACGAATTTGACTTTCAATACCAAGTAATTTAGAGTTGGGTCTTTATGTTGGCCAGTGCATTCTTTTCTAAGTGTGATACTTGAGCTTGACTAATACCAATTTCATCACTGACTTCCATTTGGGTTTTACCATCATAATAGCGCATTAAAAGAATTTCACGCTCTTTTTGAACTAAATTATTAATTGCATCATGCATGGTTTTATAGCCTAACCAATCGTCGCTATTAGTTGTATCTTGGGGTAGTTGTTCCAATAATGATGTTGAATCAGTATTGCTTTCGCCAATCGGTTCATCCAGAGAAACAACATTGCCTGTTGCGGCTAAAGCGAAATAGACATTGGCTAGTTTTTCACCAATCTTATTGGCAACTTCTTCCATTGTTACTTCGCGATTTAATTCTATACTTAGTTGTTCGGCTGTTTTTAAAGCGCGATATGCGGTATCACGGATACTACGTGAAACGTGAATTCCGTTCTCATCACGTAAATAACGACGAATTTCACCGATAATCATCGGTACGGCATAGGTAGAAAATTTGACATTAAAAGCTGGATTAAAATTGTCAATTGCTTTGATTAAACCGATACAGCCAACTTGGAATAAATCATCGTAATTGTTTTTTGCATGAATGTATTTTTGAATTACGGATAAAACTAAACGCATGTTAGCAAATATGAATTGCTGGCGCGCTTCTGCATCATGATTACGGATACGCTGTAACATCTCCAATGTTTGTGCATTGGAGAGTTTGGGCAAACTACTTGTGTCGATTCCCACGATATCGACTTTTTTCATTATGATAATTTTTTACATATAAGATTAAAATTATTCTCAAACTTCACGAGTTTTATCATATATATGAGCATGGGCGTAGAAGTTTCGTTTTGCGAGCTGCGCACAAAAATGGTCATTAATGTCGTTGATGGTAAGGCGTTGGGGCGGATAGTCGACATAGTTTTTTCACGCGAAAACGCAAAAGTTATTGGCGTTATTGTGCCCGGTGATAAAAGTTTTCATCTATGGGGACGAAAAAATGAATTATTTGTTCCTTATGAACGCATTATTCGGATTGGGTTAGATACAGTGTTAGTTGAACTACGCCCAATGAATACTTACCACAACACTTGTAATGTTGAAATTACACCACATGAAAATTGTCTAATGCCACCAAAGTCCTGTTAGGACTTTTTACGGAAACGTGTCTGTTTGGATTTGAATTCGTCAATATCACCGGTGGGAGCGGGGGAATCAACTATCATTTGACCATCTTTCGGATTGCGGTGATAAAGTTTTGTGTAACCACATTTAACGGCTTCTGCCATAATTCCCATACTATTAGACATATCTATTCCTTGATTAATACATGTTGCCATTGCTATGATTAATGATGGGCCATTGTGTTCGGTAGCTTCTTTGAATACTTTTAAGGTGTGTTCCATATTCGCGCCCATCGCAATTTGCGCTACGTAGACATTAGGATATTGCATCATCATACCGCCTAAGTCTTTTTTCTCAGTCGGCTTGCCGCCAGCGGCAAATTTGGCAATTGCACCTTTTGGCGTGGATTTGCTGGCCTGTCCTCCGGTATTAGAATAAACTTCGGTGTCAAGAACTAAAATATTAATATTCTCTTGAGAAGCTAGGACATGGTCTAATCCACCAAAACCGATATCGTATGCCCAGCCGTCGCCACCAATTACCCAGACTATCTTATCTTTTTCGCCGCGTAGATTAAGTGCTTTTCGTAGACCATAGCCAAATTCAGCATTGTCTTCAAATAAACTGTTTGCCCAAGCGGGACCATGACCAGCATTGTTTTTGGCATACGGACAAGTTGGTGAACTGCCGCCATAAATTGATGAACATCCAGTTGCATTGGCAATCACTAATTTGTCGCCATAAAGTTGGGTTAATAATTTAATATATGGTGTTTCACCACATCCAGCACACGCACCAGAAAATTCAAATAAGGGGCGATTAAATTGAGCCAATTTCACGTTATTGGGTGTAACTGGTGTTTCGGGTAGACTTAAAGTAAATTGATAATTTTCGTCTTCATTGACTTGCTCAAAAGATTCCATGACCAGTGCTTTGTTCTTCGCAGGACAAACTTTGGCACATGAACCGCAACCAGTACAATCATGTGGTGAAATTTGTACTCGGTATTGATAACCTTCGTAACCGGGTACGCCTAAGGCTTTAATAGTCTTGAAGTTTTCCGGTGTGGGTTGATTGGTTAAAATTGGACGGATTGTAGCGTGAGGACAGACCATAGCACAGCGATTACATTGAATACAATTTTCTGGAATCCAGCGGGGAAGACTGGTCGCAATGTCGCGTTTTTCAAATTGGGTCGTGGCCGTTGGTGCACTACCGTCAGGAGTGAAGGCTGATACGGGTAAGCTATCACCGGCCAAACTGTTAATGGTTTCAATCATAGTTAATTTTTTCTCTTTGCTTTTTTCTACAGTTACCGTTAATTGTGTGACATCAATTTTTTGCAGGGCTGTATCAGCGCTATCGACAGCACGATGGTTCATTTCGACAACAGCAGGACCCTTTTTGCCATAACTTTTTTCAATAGCAGTTTTTAACAAAGATTTAATTGTTTGGTAATCAATTAAATTTACTAATTTGAAAAATGCGGTTTGCATAATTGTATTAATCCGTACCCCAAGTCCTAATTCTTGCGCAATTTGATATGCATTAATGATATAGAAATTTATGTGTTTATCTCGTAAAGTGCGTTTAACATGGTTAGGAAGAATACGGTTAATTTCTTCGGCTGGATATGTTGTGTTCAAAAGGAAAGTTCCACCATCAATAATTCCATTCAACATATCAAACTTTGTTAAGAAAGTTTGGTTATGGCAAGCAACAAAATTTGGATGAGTTACCAAGTAAGGAGCGTGAATTGGTTGTTTGTCGAAACGCAAATGAGAGATAGTTGTTCCGCCGCTTTTTTTACTATCGTAAACAAAATAGGCTTGACTATACAAGTCAGTATTATCGCCAATAATCGCACAACTATTTTTATTGGCACCGACTGTACCATCGCTGCCAAGTCCATAGAAACGGCATCCGCCTTGAGGATGTAAATCTGGACGTGGGTTAATGATTAATGATGTGTGAGTAACATCATCGTTAATACCAATCGTGAAATGG
>JAEEGL014199330.1_pt1 | contig 18699 bp, 9 predicted proteins | sample 9134231 | NCBI WGS metagenome assembly JAEEGL01 (sample SAMN16246548, study PRJNA631951) | gut metagenome | biome: gut microbiome; feature: rumen; material: fiber-attached | host: Bos | place: Iran: Karaj | collected 2018-10 | reverse complement strand
GCGAAGATGTAATCTCCCCATGGGCCCATGAATGATGTAAGGATGATATAAATAACGATTGGTTTACAAAGTGGCATAATGACTTTGTAGAAAACCTGGAACCTTGTTGCGCCATCAACCATTGCAGCTTCATCAAGTGATTTTGGCATTGTATCTAAGAAACCCTTAGCAACGTAATAGCCCATACCTGATGAGGCAATTGATACAAGAATTAAACCTGGGACTGAATTATCTCCAGTAAATCCCATAGTTTTTAATACTTCGTATAGAACAATCATAGTTAAGAAGCCTGGGAACATACCAAGAACTAACATGACGTTCATAAGTCCTTTACGGAAGCGGAAACGGAAACGTGATAATGCGTACGCCATCATAATTTGCATGACTGTTTGGCCAATACAGACAGCCAACGCAATAATGAATGTGTTGAAGTACCATTGTAAGAAGTTACATTCAGCGGAGAATAAGAATGCAAAGTTTCCAAATCCCCACTTTTCTGGCCAGACGTTTCCAGTAAGACCAGTCGATGCAACGTCAAATGATTGAAGTACTAAGAATACGAACGGAATAATCCAAATAATGGAAATTAGAGATAATCCAACATAGGAAGCAATATTTCCAGCGCGTCTTCTAGCACTTAAACTAGCTTTTTTCTCTTGCATACTATTGGAATTCCTCCTCGTTTCTTGTAGATGGGATTAAGTTATAAACAACTACGGAGATAAGGGCAACAACCACGAAGACCATAATACCTATAACTGCACCTAACGCATAGTTACTATCCTTAATTGCCAAGTTAAATAACCATGTAATAAGTAAGTCGGTTTGACCTGCTCCATTTGCCATTCCTTGTGGGTGAGGAGCACCACCCGTAAGGAGGTAGATAACATTAAAGTTATTCATATTACCTGTGAATGACGTTAATAAGTATGGACCAGTAACAAACAACATATAAGGAAGAGTAATCTTCGTATATTGTTGCCACTTAGTGGCACCATCAATATTTGCTGACTCATATAAGTCTGCTGGAATATTCATCAAAATACCTGTTGTAACAAGCATTAAGTATGGAATACCAATCCAAATGTTAATCAAAATAACCGTTAATCTTGCGACAAATGGTTTAGCCTGATCATCTAAGAAGTGGACTGGTTCAGCACCAAATTTAGAGATAAGACCATTAATAATTCCATCTGGGTAAGCAAACATCTTACTAACGTAAAGAATTGAAATAAATTGTGGAATGGCAATTGAAAGAACTAAAACTGTTCTCCAAACTTTTTTAAGTTTGATGCCTTTCTTGTTAATAAGCATTGCAACCATCATTCCTAAGAAATAGTTAGTGAATGTGGCGAAGAATGCCCAAATAAGTGTCCAGAGCAAGATTTCACCAAATGTTGCAGAGAAGTTTGCCCCACCACTATTCCAGTTAAATAACTGGCCAAAGTTTCTAAATCCTTGCCAACCAAATAAGGCGTTACTTACACCGTTATGGTTCGCGTCGTAGTTAGTAAATGCGACGAGAATCATAAAGAAGATTGGAAGAATTGTGAAAATAACGATACCTAAAGTTGGAAGAGCAAGAAGAGTTCTATGGAAGTTTTGGTCGACCAAAGCTCTTAAATCATCTTTAGATGATTGTAACTTCTTGTTTTCCTTTAAAATCTCTTCACTAATGCGGTTTTGTTTAATGTTGAGATACCAGGTATAAATGAAGGCGGCAATAAAGAAGAGTGATAAAACACCATAAAGTAAGATCTTAAATGAGTTATCACCATAAATAATAGTGCCATCTTCCATCATTTGAGGTTGTGTCATACCTAAGGAATTAAGTTTATTTACATAGTAACCACCGGTAGCAATCATGTACCAAATGAACACTACTTCCATAGCTAAGAACAGAATACCTCTTAAGATTTGTCCTCTAGCAATTGAACCAAAGCCCATAATTAAATATGAAACCTTAGTCTTCCAGTCGCCTTTAATAAACGTCATTACGATATCTCTAAAGAAAATATAGATTGAAATACCTAAATTCTTAAAGAATAGACCAATTTTAATGCCGGTTTTCTTAAACCATGCTGGAATTGCACAGAAGAATTTTTTAAGTTTGTAGACAAAGAGTTGCCACTTATTAAGTTTCAATAACTCTAAATCAGTTAATTGTTTCATAATTTAGCATCCTCCTTTCTAGTCTTCTAAGAAGCTACTTAAGTTATCGTAGTAACTTTGAAGTGCTGCTCTAATTTCGCCGTCACTTGAATCTTTATTAATTGCAGAGGCAAGTGAAGAAACACTACTAAACCAGCTACTTGGACATTGTCTTTGTGGTTTAGAGTAAGGTTTTTGTGCTCTAAGAGCCGCTAAACCTGGATGTGCCTTAACTGCATCAGATTCTAAGACAGCAATATTTGTTGGACCCCAGCTAACTGTGTTAAATCTTTCAGTTTGGCAAAGTTTACCAGATAAATATCTGGCGATACGTTTACAAACTGAGACTTTCTTTGCATCGGTTTGTGGTTTAACACCAATTAGTTTGTATCCAGAGAAGCTTGAAATATGATATTTCTTACCATCGACTGTAAATGATGGCATTGGAGCACAACCAAGGTTGTCACCAATTGCATCATAAGCATAGCCATAGTTCCAAATACCAGAAACACAAGCTCCTAAACCTTTCTTTTCTTTACCTAACTTAGATGGATCATCTGAGTTACCAAAGATATTGTGGGCTTTTAAGTATTTAATAGCTTTTGCGGCGATAAATCCTTCATCGGAGTTATAGGTATCATTAAATGATGAGAACTTGTTATCATCACCAATTTCCCATAAGGATTCACAACCCGTTGCCATAAAGTAACTGGCAGCGTAGAATCCGTTACCGAAGATTGAATAGTTAATTGACTTATTTACTTTTTCGCAATCATCAATAATCTTTTCAATATCGCCAATATCACTTTCTGGAATGATACGTTTATCGTAGTACATAAAGTATCCGTTATCAGAAGTGAATGGGAAGGCGTATAAGGAACCACCAATTGAGGCAGCTTCAATGCCGTCTTCTTCTGTCTCGGAGACAACGGCTTTTTTAATATCGCCTGTAATTGTTGCAAGGGCTCTCGCGGTTTTTAATCTGGAGAGTTGGTCTTGAGCAAAGACATAAATGTCTGCACCACCAGCAACGTCTTCAATCATTGAGGAAGCAGCAGAGTCTTCACCAAGATGGTCAATTACAAGATTAATCTTGTATTTACCATTACTTTGGTTAACGAAGTTTGCAACTTGAGTTTTTGTTAAGTCGCTAATTCGTTCGTCACACCACATCTTGATATCATAGGTACCTGAGTCTTCAATACCAGTATCTTCGCTTCCGGCAATATCGGTTCCGCCTTCACTATATGGGTAGGCAGGAACGTTATAAACGAAATCGAATTTACAGGAGGCTAAACATGTAGTTACAAACGCTAATGTTAATGTTAATAATTTTCTTTTCATCGCGCTTACCTCCTATTCTGAAACCCAAATACCATAAAGATTAATTATGGCTTGTTGTTTGGTATCTGTAGCAAAATTCCAAAGTCCTTCTTCGTCTAAACAAACTGTGTTATATGAGAAGCCAAGGAACTTATCAAATGTTGAGTCTACAGTAAATTCTTTTTCTGCTGCTAAAGCGAGCATCTTTTCTTTAGTGTTAAGTTGTTCTGGCATTGCTCCTAAAGGAGAAAACATTGGTTTGTCCTTTAAAGTAAGAAGCGGAGTTGCCACATCTTTCTTTAACACTTCGTCATAACGACTTGTATGTGAATATGAGAAATAGAAGTTATAAGTACAAGTGATTAACTCAGTTTCATCTTGTCCTTGTTCCTCTTCTTCAGTTTCTTCCTCGAATGGAACGTATTTTCCACCCTTTCTTGGAGTGAAACTAAACTCAGATTCACAACCCGCTAGCATTGCGCCTGCTAAAAGGAGTAAAAGTATATTCTTTTTCATTTTATCTCTTACCTCCTGCGTAATAGATGGCAAAGGCATAGCCATTGCCATAACCTTCATTACCTAAATTGAGGCTTCCATCGTGATATTCAACGTTTCCACCAACACTAAGAAGTGGAGCACCCCATTTTGGAACGCTACCAGCACCAACTCTACCGAAGCTGCGGCCAGAAGCATAAATGAAGTATTCATCAAATTGAATTCCAAATGATCCTTCACCAGTAACACCAGACCAGGAAAGATTATCAACATAGTTGCCTTTTGAGGTAACTACTTGACGTTCATGAACTTTGTCCATGTCAAATTTTGGCATTGTCTTATGAAGTTCAATCATTCTTGCAAATTTGCTTGTTAAGCCTTCACCATAGGTGTCAACTTTATAAGCATCGATGCTTTCGCCATTAGATCTACCTTTATCAAATGTAGTAACAATCTTATTTGCCCACTTGAATGAGTTGACTTCAATTGGAGAATTATATGAGTTATGTGAAGTTAAATGACCATACATATCTTCATATGAATCTCTTGGAATTGTATTGTCTGCAACTAAAGCAGGATCTGCTAAATCAACATCTTTTGTTCTAAGAATTTCTTCTCCGCCTAACATAAATGCGGCAGCATTAGATGTAAAGATTAAAGCATGAACCGTTTCAGAAGCATGCATAATGTCATAACCATTACCTGGTTTTGTGCCATCACCTAAACATTGATAAAGTTGATCGCGTAGTGTCCAGTTATCGTGACATGATGCATAGTTAACTGTTTGTTTTGGATTTAAGCCGATTGTGTCATTAATATTAGCGTGGCCACCCCAAATCATCTTTTCGATGGACACTCTATTATTGGCACTGGCAGTATCGCTACCTTGGCTAATCCAACCATAACCTGGTAAGTGTGTTTCACTACCCCAGCCCATGTCGTTTCCACCTTTGGTGGCATTTCTACCTAAGTCGTTAAATCCGCCTAAGTAACAAGCATTAGAATCATCAATATCAATTGGATAAATTTCGTGATACTTATGGTTACCATTAAATAAAGCTGAATAAACTTGGTTGCCAAGTCCGTTACAACAGAATGTACCTTGGCTCCAAATATCATTTTCTTGATCCCATTTACCATGGAATCCACCAGATGTCCAACCTTCACCATAAAGATAAATTTCAGAGTCAATCTTATAAACGGCTTGTTTAATTGCTCTCATTGTTTCAACATCAAGTAATCCCATAAGGTCGAAACGGAATCCCTTAATCTTATATTCTTTTGCCCACATAGAGACTGAATCGACGATATATTTACGAGCCATAGTTGCTTCGGACTTAAATTCGTTATGACAACCAGAACCATCGTAAAGTTCACCAACACCAATCCAACCTTTTGTTACATCTTCTTCGCCTTCTTGAGCATATCTAAAGAAGTAACGTGGCATAAGTTTATTAAATGGTGATGATGAAACAGATGAAACGTGGTTATAAACAACGTCCATAATGACTCTCATATCATTTTCAGCACATTTAGCGACTAAGTTCTTGAATTCTTTGATTCTTGCATAGCCATTATGTGGATCGCTGGAGTAAACACCCTCAACACAGTTATAGTTTTGTGGATTATAGCCCCAGTTATATTTCTTATTCTTGACTTCGTCGTTATCTGAATCGAAGACTGGCATAAGTTGAACTGCTTTAACACCAAGTTCTTTTAAGTGATCAAAACCAGTTGAAACTGTTCTTGAAACACCATTGATGTCATTTGCGGTTATGGTTGTACCTTCTTCGACAAAGGCATTGTAAGTTCCTCTAGCGTTATCATGATTTGATGTCCAGCTAGAATCGCCAGTGAAGTCTTGAATATGAACTTCATAAATACTTAACTCTTGTGGAGTGGAGATATCAGAAATATTTGTATCGACATCTGCCCATCCTTCAGGAGTTACTAAAGCAGAGTTCTTATCATAGATAAGACCTCTAAGACCACAAGCACCGGCACCGGTTGCATATGGGTCCATTGATACTGAGTTACCTGCCCATGTATCAACCTGATAGTTATAGTACTTACCTTCTAAATTACCAAGTAACTTTAAGGCCCAAACACCGTTTGGTTGATAAAGCATATGATAACCTTTGTACTTATCACTACCATTATAAGCAGCGCTTGTATCGGCATCATAAATAAGTAAGGTAATATTTGCAGCGACAGGTGACCAAACTTTAAAGATTGTGTAATCTTCAGTGTAAGTAATACCTAAGTCGTTAACAGCAGGTTTATAAGTATATTTTTGTTCAAATCTTTCGGTGTAATAGAGTTGTTCGAATGAAACGAACACTGTCTTGCTTAAACCAGTGATTGAATCAACGTCTTTTGAAACAATTGAATATACAACGTTCATGTGAGCGTTATATTTAAGAGGAATAGTAAAGTTCTTGCTACTTGTTGTGCCAGTCTTTACTAAGTAATTCTTCTTAATAGCAGCTCTATTCTTTGATTTAACTTTGTAGTAAGTTTCATCAAAAGCATAAAGTTCCCATTCAACTGTTCCTGCTGTTGGAGTAAGACTACAAGAAATAGTCTTATAATCAGTAAAGTTAGCGAGTTTGACTCCGTCAACTTTGGTTTCTTCTTCAGTTGCAAACTGAGCAATACCACCACCAGCAGCTGGAGTACACCAAACTTCAACAACACCTCCAACTGGTGGGAAGTCAGAATACTTAAGTTCAACGTCTTCTGATTGTCCACCCCAGTTAAGGTTACTTGCTGAAATCATTTGATATTTGATGATATACATAATTGAAGAAGCCTTAGCTTCTGCAAGTTCTGCAAATCTCGCATCATTCTTTAAATCCATCGTAATGGTCATCATTGAACCATCAGTGGCGTATTGAACAATATCAGAGTCCTCTTTAGAAGAATACTCAGTACCATCAACACCGTTTACCCAGATGTAGAATGCGCGAGTTGCACAGTTATTATCATCATTAACATAGTGGAGAATAATTTTATCAACGTCTCCAATTTGTTCTTCTTCGTCATCATCTACGTCAGATCTAACGTCTGGCACACGATAATCTTTCGTAATGTCAGTGACATAGGAAATGCCGTCTTCTTTATCTTCAAGTTTGGAGACGATTTCCTTGCTCATTTCCTTAGCGCATCCGACGAGAAGTAAGGATGAGAGTAAGAATACTAATGTATTTTTAATATGCTTCATTCAATCACCCCCTTTTAATAATTGCCCCAGGTGAGCGTTTCCGTCTTTGAAACTGTTGGGGTGTAAGTTCTATTTTGTCCACTTGATTCCCAACCTTCACCTTCTGCAAAGGCACCATTGTTTCTAATCCTGAATTTAAATTCAACTTCAACACCAACGGCAAGAGTAACTGTTGCGGTCCAGTTGTGGCCATCGGTCCAACTCATCGCAACATAGTTAGCTTCATCCCAGCCTTTAATACCTGCGATGAATAAATCTTGTCCTGGAGATGTCTCATAATTGACAACAAATGTAACATCAACTGTATCAACATCAGCGTCTGGATCATATTCACCACAACTACATTGATGTGTTACTGGGTCATATGAGTGAACGTGTTCTTCAAAGTTAGCAAATCCGATTGTGTATTTGCCGTCTTCTTGACCATTAAGGAATATGTTGTTATATGTTGCAAAACCTGCATCGTCTAAAGAGATATCAACGGTTTGAGCACCTGCACCATTATTAATAATGAAGTGATCATAAACACCTTCGTCGATATCCAAAACATAGACGTCTTGTAAGCTTGTGTTCTTAAGTGGATCTGCGAGTTTTTCACCTGGCCATTCATTTGATGTACCATTACCCCATGTATATAAATATACATTTGCCCAATTTTCATTATTAGTGAAGTAAAGAACATCACTTGAGGCTGGTGTTTCTTCGTCTGAACATGTTACGACAAGTTCAGCACTTGCATCATGAAGTGTGGCGACAACTTTAGCGGTACCAGCATGTAACCATTTCAAAATGACGTGGCTATCGCTTGTTGCAAATAATTGAACGTTTTCAGCACCTTCAGTGATGTTGTAGTTAACACCTGTACCGTTTGCGATAACAGTAACTTTTGTATTTTTACCTTCATAAACAGTGGCTGTTGCGGATGAGAAGCTAACTGAGTAGGCAAATGGAGTGTAAACAGCAAAGCCGACTTCGTACTTGCCTTCTCCGCTTATAGTGCCATCACAATAAATGTTGTCATTTGCGTCAAATCTTGAATCAGCTAGTTCAACATCAACTGTTTGTTCACCATTATTATTGTTATTAATAATGAAGTGATCATATTTGGTTGGAATATGAACAATATAAACGTCTTCGCCACCACTATTCTTAATTGGGTTAGTAAGTTCAACACCTGGCCAGTTCATGGCGTCTCCGCCTTCTTTCCAAGCGTAGTAACAAACTTGTGTCCAACCCTTGTTATTAGTGAAGTAGAATGCTTTAACAAGTGACTCATCAAGGACTTCAATGTATAAGTAGTCTTCTGCTAATGGTTCTCCGCCCATGTCTGGATTTGGAATATAAACTTTAATAGTTGCGTTTCCAACTTCAAGACCTTCGATTGAGATTGAACCATTTGTGAAGTCTGTAACATTAATCTTTGATGCACCACTAACAATATCGTAATCAGCATTACCTTTACGCACATCAAAGCCAAATGTAGAAGCGGCTTCGCCGGTATAAAGGGTTACTGAGTTTGTATAGAATGAAACAGTTGGAACATCCTTTGCAATTTGTGTGAAGTGTGCGCCTTCACCATCGTACCAAACGTTATTGTTTGTTCCAAAATCAGCAAATAATGCATCAACGGTTCCTTCATTAGTTCCATCAGAGAACTTAAATCCTGTATAGGTTAAAACATCAATTGAGAACTCATAACAATCTTCACCAAGAGTATTTTGAATCTTTGTTGTAAGCTCAACACCAGGGAATTCAGCGTTCTTAACATCGCCTTCGCCCCAAGCATATAAGTAAACGTGTTCATAACCTAAATAAGAGTTATTTGAAACATAGAATGTTCTAAATTCTTTTGCTTTTTCTTCAACTGAGAATCGACATTCTGCTTTAGTTTCTCCAACTTTTGCTACTAAAGTAGCATATTTATCAGTTGATGTTGCTTTAACAGGTTTAACTGTAGCTTGTTTTGCCCCTGGAGTTCCATCAAATGCGACATATTCAGTTGCATCATTTTCTTTCCAGGACCATTCGACTGCATCAGCTGAAGTTGTGGCGTAAACTGTAAATGATGCGCCACTTTCTTGGAGTGTACGAGCTTGTGCATTAAGTGAAAGATCGCTGCCAGGAACAACTGGTTCAAGATCTTCATCAACTCTTACAACAAGTTCAGCATATTTAGTTTCATCTTGCTTTGATGAAACTTTAATTGTTGTTGTTTCTCCATTAGAAAATGAAGTTGGAGTAACTAAGAATGTTTCACCACCTGCGACTTCAGTCTTATTAACACTAACGCATGGGTTTTCTGATAATGACACTACTGCGGTATTATCATATGAACCTCTACCATTAATGGCAACTTCAACTTCAAGTGCTTCATCACTTTCGTGGAATAAGTGAGTATCTTTGCTTAATGAAACAGATAAAATTTCAACTGCTTCTGGAATTTGTTCCTTAGTTTTAACTGTAACATTTAAAGAAGCAGCCTTTGTTTCATCAGCTTTAGAAAGTACGTTAATTTTTGTTTCGCCTGCGGCAATACCGTAGACTTTGAATGTTTCACCATCATTTACTTCAATGAAACTTGCTTGGGCAATCTTGTCGTTTTCAGAAACGATTTTAACGCCTTTTTCGAAATCACCTTCACCTGTTAAAGTAACTTTGATATCGCTTGAGCGTTTGCCTAATTGCACTTCCATTGATTCTTGTGAAAGTGAAACAGCACTAACAGAACCAGCAGTTTGGTTATTGTTATTGTTCTTTATAGAACAGGAGGCAAATGTAAGAACACTTGCTGCAAGTAGAATTAATAGCCTTTTTTTCATACTTTTTCCTCCTATGCTGTCCATGCAACTGTGGATAGACCGGTTGCACCGCCATCCCAGCTTTGAATTTGTGCAGTTGTCTTAGTGTGATCAATTGCTAAGTTGTCAGATTGATTCCACTTATCAGACCAGTTAGAACCATTAAATTCAGTTCCTGCTGGCATTCTGATGAAGAGTAAGTTTTCGTATGAAGCTTTAATTGTAAATGTAAATGTATTGTCATCTACTTTACTACCTTCATAATGTCTATGATTAGACATCGAATCCCAACAATATGCATAAATCTTCGCATTTGCATCAGACCAGTTACCACCAGTGAAGTTTGTCTTGAGAGTGAAATCCCAAGTTTCTGTATCATCTGGAATTGTTGGATCTGGAGTTGGAGTTGGTGTAACTGGAGTTTGTCCGTTTGCGACAAATTGAGCATATAAAATCTTATTATTTACTGCAGGCACCTTTGTGTATACGGTAGGTGCGCCTGCGCCATCATAAGCAGCCCAATAATCAAATGTAGCAGAACCATAACTATGGGTAACTACATCTTTGCCTGGAAGTTCAGAACCAATTGCTAAAACTAAAGCAACTGTATTTTCAAGATTCATGGATGGAATATCTGAACCTTTACTTCCGTTATATAGACCAACTTTTGAAAGAACAAGATACACTGTGACATCGCCAGTTGGAAGTGGCATTGTTGCACCACAGTTATCACATTTTCCATCACCGTTTGCGTCGTTATGATGATTACAAATAATCATCGATGCACCACAAATATCACATTTTCCATCTTGATCACCATCAATGTGGTCATGAGCAGGAGATGCCATATTTGCACCACAAACGTCACATGTTCCGTCTAAATCGTGGTCAACGTGATTAACACATGGGTTGCCTGGAATAACTTCGGAATTTGGATCTTCTGAAGGTTCAACTTTTACTTTTGAACCGCAGACATCACAAATACCATCTTTATCAGCATCGGTATGTGTATAACAAATACCGTTGTTCATAATACAAGAACCAAGGAACAAAGGAGCTGCTAATAAGAATGCGAATAATTTTCTAAACTTTTTCATATTCTTACCTCCTTAGTTTGCTTGGAATGCAACAACTGAGTATTTTTGGTTACCAAAGTTAGCACCACCAGCCATACCAGAGCAGTTGATTTGCATTACAGGGGTTGAATTATATCCTGTTGTATCAAGTGAATAATTAGTATCGGTAAAGCCCATGTTAATAAATATTAACAATCCTCTACCATTGCCTGAAACATTAATCTTGATAATGTGTTCGCCGTTTGCGAAATCAACACGTGCATTTTCAGGATACATTTTCTTAAGTTGAATAACTTGTTTATAGAATTCATAAATCTCATTATTACATGAGAAAGTGTTATTAGCGTTTACTGTAACACCTTTTCCGCTTGAAAGAATTTGAGCATTATATGAATCATAAGATTCAGATGTAAATTGATACTTACCATTAACATAGTGAGTTCTTACTGTGCTACCTAGTTCGCCTTGCCATACGAATGGTTGACGGAACCAAGTATCTTCACAGTTAGCATTACCATATTTTGTTAAGTGAGTGTTGGTATTTGAACTCATTCCAAGTTCATCACCATAATAAATCCATGAAACACCACTATTAAGTAAGGCCATTGCGCCTGCCACTTTGGCGTTTCCTATTTCTGTTGCTGTACCACTAACATAGTCACGTGCTGCAGGATCATCTGCCATACCATGAACTTTGTTATTAATCATATTAATTGCACGATAAACGTCGTGGTTAGAAGTGTAAGCACCATTGATCATGTCTTCACGTTTTCCACCAGGAACAGTGTATTGGAAGTTATACTTATTACCGCTTAAGTCTTTGACTTCAACAGTAATTGGATTATCGTTACTTCCACGTGATGGAGCATAGACTTCTTGTTCTCTCTTGGAAGTATAACTTCCAGCAGCATTATAAGTATATGCATCTTGACCATGATAATATGAAGCAAAGTCGAATTGTGAATCGAGCGCTTGATAATATCCGGCCATTCTTGTTCCATAACCATCGAAGTTTTCACCGACTAAGAAGCAATCTGGATAAACTTTCTTAAGTTCAATTGCAAATTCTTTCCAGAAAGCAATGTTTTTTGTTAAATCTTGTGAATAATCGTATGGTTTTTGAATGTATTTTTCATTTTGCTCATCATAGGCTTCTTTCATGCCAATGTCTGGCAAAATGATATCGCTACCTGTATCAGCAACTTCGTCTTTCATATAAATGTGCTTGACTGCGTCAAGACGGAAACCGTCTAAGCCAAAGCTCATCCAGTATTTAGCCATATCTTGGACTAACTTACGGGTTGCTGGATTTTCATAGTTAAGTTCTGGCATATCTGAACCAAACTTACCATAGTAATAGTAGTTAGATTCACCAGATTTATACCAAGAAGCACCATTGATGTTCTTAGCGTTATCTTCTACCTTTTGATCAACATAATCGCAAGGCGCATTTGTACCTGGAACTTGAATACTTCCATCAGGATTTGTTTTTGCGGTTTTGATAATATCTGTACCGTATTTCCAAGTGTAAATATCTCTCCACTTAATACCTGTGTTATCTTTTTCAAGTCCTTCAGTGTTAATGCCCCATTCAGATTTGATAAACCATGTGTTATTTTTAGAAGTATGATTGAGGACCAAGTCCATAAGGACTTTCATGCCTTTATTATGGGCCTTGAATAACAATTCACGGTAGTCATCAACTGTTCCAAATCGTTTATCAACACTGTAGTAATCGATGATGTCGTAGCCATGATAAGAACCACAAGTTTGAATTGGGGTTAACCATAAAACTTCAACACCTAAATCTTTTAAATAATCAAGTGAATCAATAACACCACGCAAATCACCAATACCATCACCATTGCTGTCTCTAAATGAAGCAACAAAGATTTGATATCCAACACCTAACTTCTTAAATGAAGTAGATGTAGGAGCAGTTTGACCTGCATATTTATCAGGCATTGATTGAGTTTGTGATGAATATTTGCCTGTAGTATCGGAATCAATTGGATTAACTTTTACTTGTGGAATTCCGCTTCCAGCATAGTAAGAGTAATTCATTAATTGTCCGCTTGAGAAGAAAATATGAATACATTTACCACCAGTAATCGTTCTCCAGTTTTCTTCTTCTCTCCAGTCGTCGACATCGTTATCTTTACCACCGTCACTTGTCCAGTGGTTAGCACCGTTCATTGAACTAATTTGTGGGAAAAGGAAACCAAAATCTTCACAATCATCATAAGAGCAAGTTGCTGGAGATTGTCCTTTCTTGCACTTACCTTCAATGAGGTTAGCACCTAAGTCAACGTCTGCAATGACTCCAAAGGAGTCTTTAAAGACTGTGCCTGCTCCGCCAGCTTGGATATCACTTTCATACATCCAGTGAGTGGACATTGGGTGAAGATCGACTGAGGTATAACTTGTTTGGCCACCATAAGCCCAAAGTGTACCGTCTGTGTCGGTCTCATCATTCCACATCCAAAAGCAGAACTGGTTATAATCGTCTTTTGTTCCTCTATTATAGTGGACATAAAGATGATTAGGTTTGCTCCATGAGTTCAACCATGCGTCGTACTCTTCTGCATCTGTAGGTACATTGAGAGCGCGCGTATCAAAAACTTCGCCTTTTTTAGGCAAAGTTAAACCGACAGCCGTCGCCGCCGCTGCACCTAAAATGAGAGAACCTAGAGCAGAAAATAAAAATATTTTCTTTTTCATAACAAAAGCCCTCTTAACTTCATATTACATATTTTAGTATTGAAAGCGCTTATATTCAATACTTATCTAAGATAAAATTGGCTAATAAATTAAATAATATCGAATTAATCGTATGAATTTTGTGTGTGCCTTTAATAGATTACTAGTGGCAAATTAAAAGCCAACCATCGTCGGATTGGCTTATTTTATTGGTTAATTTAGATTAGTTTTCTTTTCTTTTTCTAATGAAGAAGAATCCGCCAATTGCGGTTACTGAAACTAATGAAATAATGACAATTGCAATAACAATATTCGAATTACTTGATACAATTGCTAGCGGACTAATACCGACGTTTGCACCTCTTGTTTGACTTGAACTATTAACAATAAATTTAGTTAAACTTGGATGTGCTGCAACAGCATAATCATACCAATACACAGCTTGTTCTAAATAAGATCCGCTTTTATTACCAACAGCTGAATAAATTTTATCTTTAACTCTACTATCAGTGATGCTGTTAAATCTCGTTACTTCTCCGGCCCACCCAGATGGTAAAGCTGCACCAGTAGGATCACATCCAACATTAGCCAAAAAAGCTTGTGCCCATTCATCCGCTGCAGCAACAACAGGGTCAGTTAAATACAGAGTATTTGCATTGAAGTTGAAATAAAATTCATAGGAAGCAGCTTGTGTAACTTTGATATAGTCACCAACCTTGCTTAAATTCGAAGAGATTTGTGATAAACAAGTATAAGTATTATATTTCGCAGCCCCATCACAAGTTTTCTTTATATAAAATTGTTGATTTGCAGCTAAAGAAATTTCTCCAAAAACTTCTAAGCCTTCATTGCCAGAAGTTATTTTTTTCTCAGAAAGTTCGCCAATTTTAGCATCAGAATTGCTCATTACAAATGTTTCCATCGAATAAGAACCCCAGTTGGAATTTTCAGTTGCATTTCCAGCCATCCAAATTACGTCATTGCTTGCAAGAGTAACATTGCCGGTTCTGGCATAAATACCCCCGCTTCCATCCCACCAAGGATTATCCCAAGAACTGCTCCAATTTGTTGGGACACGCAACATAATTATAGTTGTAGGATTAAAACTCAAAGACCAAGAATATTCTTGATAAGTATTTGATGTGTTCGAAACAACGCTGCCCCAAACACTATTGCTTCCATCGAAAAGGTAACCAACTAAATTACAGCCATCCCATTTGGCATTATTATCGTTTTTTTGAATGTAAATGCTTCCAGAATAAGTAGCAGCTTCAGCAGATTCCGCTTGGTTGCTTTCTTTTAAGTTAGCAAGTCCTAAAGCGCCTGCCGCAGCAAGAGCGAATGCAGAAAGCATTGTAATTAATCTAACTTTTTTCATATTTATTTCCCCTTTGGGTGATAATTATATTAATTATACAAATAATTTGAGCATTTCAAAGAATAATATTTTCTTTGAGCTTTGTTTGTGGAATCTTAATATATTATATTAAAAAGATAACACTTACATAACAAAAAACAAATTTCCTAATAGAAATTCGTTTAATTTATCTTTTCTTTTACCTTGATTGCGACTTCTTTTGGAAGATATTGTGAAAGTTCCTCAACGGTTGCATTTTTAAGTGAATCTATATCAGTGTAATGATCCAAAATAAGTTGTTTTCTTTTTGGCCCTAAACCCTCAATATCATCGAGGATGGATTTAGTGAAATTTTTACTTCTTTTTTGGTGATGGAAAGTGATTGCAAATCTATGAACTTCGTCTTGCATTCTTACAAGTAAGAAGAATAAGGATTTATTATCATCAAGTGAGATAACATTTCCCTCTTTATCCATGAGTCCTTTTGTTTGGTGTTTGTCGTTTTTGAACAGACCAAAAACTGGGATAGTTAAACCAAGTTCTTCAATGATTTCAGCACCGGCGTGAATTTGCCCTAAACCACCATCAGTTAAGATCAAATCTGGAAATTCACCATTTTCTTCAATTAGACGTGAGTATCTTCTCTTCATTACTTCCTTCATTGAAGCATAATCATCACGTTTTTCTTTACCTTCAATATTGAATTTTCGATACATCTTTTTAAGTGGCTCACCATTAATGAAAACAACCATCGCTCCGACTGGGGCGTCACCTTGAATATGGGAGTTATCAAATAGTTCAATTCGATAAGGAGTTTTTATACCAAGTCTATTACCTAAATCATCGAGCAATGAAGAGTTATCGTCGGTGAGTCTAGCAGACATAAAATGTGAGTCTAATGACTGTATTGCATTGAGGTTTGCCATCTCGATTAATTCAATTAATTTACCTTTGGTAACTGACACAAATTTAACATCTAAAAGTTCAGATAAAATCTCTGGAACTCCTTCAATATTCATAAGTATTTCTTTCGGTAAAGAATGGGTCTCATAATATTGGAAAATGAGGTCAGAAATTTGTTCAACATTGTCGCCAAATTCTTCCACAATAAATGAGTCTTTTCCAAGCAATAAACCTTTTCGATAAGTGAGAAGAGCAAGCGAAAGATAACCGTTTCTTGTCGTGTATGCAAAAACATCTCTATCTACATGATCTTTATTCTCAACACCTTGTTTTGCTAAAACGTGATCAATTGCATCTAAAGTTTTCTTAATATCATTAGCCTTTTCAAATTCCAAATTATTTGAGGCTTCCGCCATTTTTTCTTTTAAATCTCTAGTAATTTCAGGATTATTTCCCTCTAAAAAGGTTTTGATGCTATTAAAGAGTTTGTCGTTTTCTTCTTCACTAACCTTATTAATACAAGGTGCGAGGCACATGCCCATATGATAATAAAGACATGGTTCTGTTTTGATATTCGCACATTTTCTTGTTGGGAAAAGTTTATTGAGTAAATCAATTACTGAATAAGCATAGCTTGATGTTGGGAATGGACCAAAATAATAGAAATTCTTATCAAAGTCATTTCTCGCAATTCTAAGATATGGATCATTCTTTTTCTTAAGTGCGATATATGGATAATGTTTTCCATCTTTTAAAAGAATGTTATATCTCGGATAGTATTGATGAACTAAGTTCATCTCCAAGATAAATGATTCTTTATCGGTTTTGGTTATGATTGTCTCAAAATGGTCAACATGCGAGACCATTGCTGCAACTTTACCTACTTGTGGTCTTAAAAAGTATTGGCTAACACGGTTATAAAGGTTTTTGGCTTTTCCAATATAAATAACCTTGTCGTCTTTATCTTTCATTAGGTAACAACCTGGACGACGCGGTAATAATGGAATTGCAACTTTTACTTTGTCTGTCATTTTAAAATTACCACCGTTGCTCCGGTAGCGCCTTCGTGTGAATCGCCATATCTAAATGAATCAACAAAATCGCATCGATTTAAATAATCGTGAACTGCATCTCGTAAAGCACCTGTTCCCATACCGTGGATAATGCGGACTTGTTTGAAGTTTTTGACTCTACAATCATCAAGGTATTTTTCAACCTCTTGCATTGCTTCATCAACACGCTTTCCAATGATGTTTAATTCGAGTTTTACATTAGTTTTTGAAAATACGAAATTATCAGGATTTCCAAGTGTTTTTCTTGATTTTTCAGGGATTTTCGCTACTTTTTTAAGTTTATTGAGGGTTGATTTAACACTCATTCCATCAACTGAAAGTAGCTCAACTTTATCCTTGTTTATCTTGGTTACTTTGCCAACAATACCAAGTCCAGCTATCTCAGCGTAATCACCTAAATGAATCTCTTCATCACCGATAAATTCTTCAGTCGATTCTTCAAGTTCTTTTAACTTTGTTTTTGCCTCAATTAACTCATGAGGTTTTACATCTGGTTTATTCAAAATCTTGAGGATGTCATTTATTTGTCTTCTGGCATCTTCAATCATTTTCATTCTTGTTGTTTCAACATCACTTAAAAGATTGTCCTTCTTATCTTTGAGGACTTCTTTTTGATGCTCTAAGTCTCTGGTTTTACCATCGAGTAAACGCTCTTTTTCTTTTAATTGTTTACTTAAATCTTCATTATCATGAAGCACAGCATTAAGTTTATCGATAACATCAGAAACTGATTGGTTTCCAGTCATCTCTAAATTTTTCTTTGCAAGATCCACTACTTCTTTATCTAAATGGTATCTATTAGCCATCTCAAGACCATAAGATCTACCTGGGAATCCTATCTTTAAAATGTAGGTTGGAAGTAGTTTCTTTTCATCAAACACCATCATCGCATTGGTAACACCTTCACGACGATAGGCATATTCCTTCATTCTTTCAAAGTGTGATGAGATAAACGCAAAACACTTCTTGTTAAGTAAGAAATCGGAAACCGCTAAAGCTAAAGCTTCGCCTTCATTTGGAGAAGTACCTGTTCCAAGTTCATCTAATAAAACTAAATCTTTTGAAGTTACAAAATGAGTAATTGTAGAAAGATTTGAAACGTGTGCCGCAAATGTTGATAAATTGTCAGAAAGTGACTGATTATCACCAATATCAGCATAAATTCTAGGGAAAAATGATAAAACTGCTGGTTCTTTTGTCGGAATTGCAAGTCCCATTTGAGACATCATCACTAATAAACCAAGAGTTTTTAAAGCAACCGTTTTACCACCAGCGTTAGGACCAGAGATAACGATTAATCTTTGGTTTGTATCAAATTTGAAGTCATTTGAAACAACTACATCTTCAGGGATTAATGGGTGACGAGCTCCAATGAATTCAATCTTTCTTTCTTTAACGAATTCAGGAACTTTACAGTTATGAACTGCTAAATATTCTGCTTTTGCACCTATAAAATCTATCTCACCAATAACTAAGTTATTAGATGAAATTTGTGATGAATATTTTACAACTTCTTCGGTTAATAACTTAAGTAAGCGATAAATTTCTTCTTTTTCTTCAATCCTTAAAACACAGATTTGGTTTGCAAGTTGCACTAATG
>JAEEGL011222718.1_pt1 | contig 18699 bp, 14 predicted proteins | sample 9134231 | NCBI WGS metagenome assembly JAEEGL01 (sample SAMN16246548, study PRJNA631951) | gut metagenome | biome: gut microbiome; feature: rumen; material: fiber-attached | host: Bos | place: Iran: Karaj | collected 2018-10 | reverse complement strand
GGGAATACCCCGTAAAACAAAATAAGGGCTGTCGCATTATCTAGTGCACAGTCTTATGCATTATTCATAACGACCGCTCGGCTGTCGCAAAGCGCCGTGCGGCGCTTTGCGACAGCCGGCGATTTAACTGGTCAATGCGATATTATTTGACGTTCGGTTTAGTGAGTCCAACCTTCCGGAACGGAGCAGTTGTAAACCATTGCCATGGACAGGAAGTCCATACCGAGTTCATAGGTGACTCCGTCGACGGTGACAGTCGCGGTGCCGTCCTCCTGCTCTTCGACCATATCGATGGTAACGTCCTTACCGATCTTGTCGTAAACGGAGGTGAAATCGGTGTGCGGGCCGTCGGCGACTTCGCCCTGGTAGTTGGACCAGAAGTCAGCCTCGTCCATCAGGAAGTCGTTGGAGTAATCGTCGTACATATCCGGATTGATGGTCCAGTTGAACGCGAAGTCATAGAGAGCGCTGTTGAAGCCGGTAGCGAAGTTGATCGCGTTGAGCTTCCAAACATTGTCCCAATAGCCCTCAACATGGTAGAGTTCGCCGTACAAACCGGGCTGGAATTCGGTGGAGAGGTACTGGATGTACATACCGATGTCGGTGGTAGCAATCGGGGAAGTCTGCCAAGTGCTGACGAGCAGGTCAGTCACGGAGTTCGGCTGAGTTCCGAAGTAGTTGATTGCGAGAGGCATGTAGTAATCGTCGCCGACCTTAACGGTCTTGTACTTCTCGTCGACGGTCTTGAACGCCTTGTTCTCGTCGGTCAGTTCGTGGCCGCTGAGCTTCTTGTAACGAACCTCGCCGTCCTTCTTCTCATACTCGCCGCCCTCGGAGTTGTAGATCCATCCGTCATCCTCAAGGGCCTTGATTGCCTTGGTCTCGGAGTAGGTGTACTCGTTGAGCTCGATCTCGTCCTCGACCGCCTTGTATGCGGAATAACCTTCATAGTACGGACCATGGACAACTGTGCCGTAACCGCCGGTGAAAGTCTGAGCGAACTCAGGACGGTTGATGGTGTAAATGATAGCCTGACGTACGGACGCGAACATGGTCGGGCCGTAGTCGCAGCGGAAGCCGAGCTTACCGTAGCCGGCGCGGTCGTAGTGGGTCTCGGCGTACTTGCCGTTGCCTTCTTCAACGACCTTGAGAGCCGCCTTGGTTTCGTCGCCGCCGGTGATACCGGCGATGATGTCGACTTCACCGTTGGTGAACTGATCCATCTGAGTCTCTTCGATGACCTTGACGTAGGTGATGGTCTCGATCGTCGCCTTGCCGCGCTGATCGTCGCCCGGATACTCGGGGTTGAGTTTCAGGGTAGCCATCTTGTTGCTCTCGTCGTAGTCCTGAACGGTGTACGGACCGGAGTAAGGCAGACCGGAATCCCACTTCATGTTCTCGGCGATCTCTTTGCCGACAACATACTCGTCCTCATCGTCCTTCGCATAGAAATCATCGTTCAGCGAGCAGACCTTGGTCTCTTCGTTGACAACGATCTCACCCTTGGAGCCGAGGTACAGAGCGAGCGGATCGGGAGTGTATCCCGCGAAAGTGTATGCATAGTAGTAAGTAGCATAGTCAGAGGAATAGGTGACGGAGAAGGTGTAGTCGTCAAGGAGCTTGACGCCAGCGAACTCTCTGGTCTCACCGTCGTGGAACTCTTTGTAGCCGACGACCTGAAGTCCGGAGGAACCGGAACCGCCGCCAGCCTCAGCGACTTCGGTGGAGTTGGAGAGCAGCGCGACGATGTAGTTCTTCGCAGTGATGGCAGAGCCGTCGGAGAACTTCATGTCGTCTCTGATCTTGATGGTGTAGGTCAGAGTGCCGTCTTCGTTGAGGGTCTTCACGGGCTCTTCAGCGAGCGCCTTGAAGTTCCAGGAGTAAGCGCCGTCGATGTCAGTGGCCTCAGTCGCAAAACCGGTGACGAGGTTCTGGACGTCGAGGTCAGAGGCTGCGGGAGAGGACTTGCCCCAAGAACTGTTGCGGAACAAACCGGACAGATCGGTGCTGCTGCCGATGATAGCGCTGTTGTCCTCGCCGTCCTTAACGGTGGTGGCGATGATAGCGTCGGCAGGTCCCCAGTACGGAGAGGTTACGAAGTTTTCGAACTTCGCGTTGAAGAGGTCGAAATACTGGTTGGAGTAAAGCGGAATCTCCGGAACGAGCTTGTTCCATCTCTGGATGTAGAGTTTCCACCACTGATTGTAAACGTCCTCTTCGGTAGCTTCTTCGGTCTCGTCACCGCCGGACGGCTCGTTGTCCTTGGTGTCCGAACCCGACTGAGCGTCCTGATTCGTCGCGGAGTCGGCCTTCTTGTTGTCGTCCGTCTTGGCGCAGGCGGCAAACATTCCGACTACCATGATGAGAACCAGGAGAAGGCTCAAGATCTTCGCAAGGTTTTTCATGTTTTTTCTCCTTTTCTTTTTGCGTTCTCCGCCGCACGATTTTCGGCGAAGCACGTTTATGAAACGGTCTCCCGTTTACCTTTGAATAATACCACATTATCGCTCTTTTGTAAATAGTTTTTGAAAAAAAAACTATTATTTTTTGAACGCAAAGCGCGTATTCAGTAATTGCCCGGTCCGAAAAAAACAGGTCTGCGGCGTGCGAGGCTGCATTTCCGTCAATAAATCCGTATTTTCCGGACGTGCCGCCGCGGCGAATAATAACGGCGCCACTGCCGTCACAAAGCGTAAAAGTCGCATCCCGGCAAACGTAAAAACCGATCCGCCTTCACGGTCATAAACTCGGGGCAACGAGCATACCGGCCTTCGCTTCGGGCGTGGAGACGTGGTATTCGACGGCGGCGCGCTTTATCTCAGCTTGTGAATTCACAGAAAAAACACGTCCGCCACGCCGTTATTATTGATGGTCAGCGAATCAGGAAGATCGATGTACAGCGAAACTTCATATGTATTCTCGATCCGCCTGGCGAAGACCTCGAAAACCCTGTGAAAAAAAGGCGCAGCCGCTTTCCACGGCTATTCCGTTTCTCTTTTCAGCCTTGCGAATTATTGATTTGCGTCACCTTTATTCCGTTCAACGAAAAACAAAAGACCCGAACGGAAAAGATAATTCTTCCGTCCGGGTCATGAAATCGCGGGAAATCTAATTCTGTTTCTTTCTTATTGGTCTTATCATAGACGACACCCACATGATCAGCAGCACCTCCAGCAGAGGAGTCCCGATAAAAGCGCTGGTAATTGACACGTTGGCGATCAGGATCATTGCAAACCGGACGGACGCATATGCGAAAATGTAGGATTTCACATAGTCTTTCGACTTTTGAAGCTTCATGTCGAAAAACGAGGAAAGGTACAAAAAGAAACAAATCGGAACGACCGAAAAGAAATATCCGAAGTGGAACGCGCCCTGCCCTGTTGCAGGAATGATCTGGTCGAAAGCGAAAGAACGTCCATAGAAAACCACATTATAAAATGCAGTCGTTCTGTTATTAGGATCGACGTAATGGGATATGATCGGCCAGTTTCCGAAAAGGTCATTGAACCACGTGCGAATCGAGTAGGATGACTGAAAACTGTTTTTTGCATTGATCGCGATGCTGAAATTCGAAGGCCCGGCAAAATATGCCTCAAGCGAATCGACGAATGAACGGATCCCGGAGAAGAGCGAATTCCCCTGGTACGATCCGATAAATGCAAATTTAGTCAACGTCATGACGATAAACCCGGATATGATAATTATTCCGACGAAAACGATGATCGTCCGCTTCCTTTTCGGAAAGCATTTAATCAAAAGGAACAACGCCGCCACAGCGGGAATCAGGGCAGAGTTTCTGCTGGTTCCTTCCGTAAAACCGAGAGTCAGAAGAAGCAGAACGGCAATATATATCCATGCGATGAAAGCAAGTTTCGTTCTTTTATAAATCTTATAAATGAAAAAGGAAACAACACACGGGAAAAGGAAAAAACCGATGCGATAAAGGATGCCCCAAAGACCGCCAAGGATACTCGATACCCTTATCTCGGAATACACGGAGCTGTCTGCAAAAATGAAGTTGTACGCCGTCAGCAAACTCGGGAAAAGAATGACAGCTACAACGGCAAGCGCCGCTGCGATGAGATAAAACAAATACGTGTTTTTCTGATCTGTATCCTGTTCCGGGCCTTCCCCGGTATCCTGCTTTTTGTAGACCCGATACAGAAGAAAACTTACAAACAGGCACGAGATAACTTCCTCGTACAAATACAGGAAACACCCTGCGGTAGTCACATTCTCAACCGGTCCTCCCGAAGAACTCAGCAGAATCAGAAACGGCAAAATAACGAATCTTACCGTGTTAAACATGAAGAAAATGAATATTGTCGGTCTTGTGATATACTTGTTGATAAGCGGATTAAAAAACAGCCAGCACACGAAGAAAAGAATACATAGACCGAGTACGACGCCGTAAAAATCCGAGGTTTGCAGCTGCACAACCGTTACGATCACAATCACTAAAACAGCCGTAATCGACAAAGCAATCAACCTGGACCGTGTCATTAATCTTTCTTTCAATATGATCAACACCCCCGTCCGGAATAAAAAACGTCAAAAAACTGGACGTTTCACTCCTTGACTTTCTCCGCGATCCTGTCTTTTATTATTCTCGCAGGAGCGCCGGCATACACCTTGTCTTTTTCAGTATCCGACGTCACGACCGAGTTTGCGCCGATAACGCATCCCTCTTCCACCGTCACTCCGCAAAGCACGGTGGCTTTGGCTCCGATCCATACGTTTTTTCCGATACGTACTCTGCCGGTTTCAACGCCCTGATCCTTTATCGGAAGGCCGCTTCCCGAATAACGATGCGTCGTTGCCATCACCGTTACGCCGTGGGCGAGAGAAACGTCGTCGTCGATGGACAGATTTTCCCCTGCTTCGGGACCGCATTCGAGATAACACATTGGATGGATGCTTATGTTGTTTCCGAGAGAGATATTTTGCGGGTTTAAGATATATGCTCCGGGATACACGGCGACGTTATCGCCGCAGTTCCGTGCAATAGTCCTGAGCAGGACGTAGCGTATCCCGAGTCCCTTCTTCCCGCGAACGTTCCTTTTCCTCTCAAACATTGCGATCCTCATCCGGAGGGGTAAAAGCCTGACGCACTTCTCCAAAAAACGGATAAGCCCCTTATAACGGGCAAAGACGTCCCGTCCTCTTTGTGCCTTCTCCAATTCAGTTTTCCTCCCTGCCATCTTTCGAGTCAGTTTCCGGACTGCCTCGCCTCACAATTTTCCCCGGAACGCCGACCGCTGTGCAGTTGTCCGGGATATCGTCAATGATAACGGCGTTAGCCCCTATCTTAACGTTGTCTCCGATCGATATTTTCCCCATAACGACCGCTCCCGCGCCGATCAAAACGTTCTTCCCGATAACCGGGTTCGCACGCACTCCCCCTCTTCCGCCGATCGTCACGTTTTGCATGATTTTAGTTCCTTCTCCGATCACAGCGTCCATTCCTATAACGACGCCAAGCCCTTTGTGAGCAAACACCACAGAGTCGGCAATATCGGCGGAGGGCTGAATGTCACATGCATATTTTCTTCTTAACCATCGGGTAAAAAACTTTGACGGAAGTATCAGCTTATGAAGATAACACCATCTTGAAATATTGTGAAGCGCAATATTGCTCATTTTTTACTTCTCCTCAGATCAACCAGATCCATCACTTTGACTTTTTTCAGTTTCATGTAGTAAACCAGGAAAGCTATCCCGCAAAGCGAATACGATAAAACGGACATCCACGCCGCACCGTACATTCCGTATTTCGGGATGGTCAGCAGATTTCCTATCACGTTCAGCACGGCGCTCGACAAAAGGGCAATGAAGTAGAATACTCTCTTGCCCTCGGCCAGCATCAGCACCCCGATGATCTTGTAAAACGTCATACTGAAGCATCCGAGGATCAGTATCAGCGTCACTTCAAAAGACGGTACGAAATCCGTCCCGTACAGTATTCTGATAAACGGCTTGCCGAGGAACAGAAAGCCGATACAGATCGCAAGGATACAGATCAGAGAGTATTGCAACGCCCGGTTGACCGGTTTCACGTCGTCACTGCGCGCTACTTTGGAAACGAGCACCTCTTTGAATGCGTCGGGAACAAGCCAGATATAGTTGATTATTCCCGCGGCGGTCGCGTAAAGACTGAGTTGTTCCGCCGAGCTCATCCTTTTCAGGAAGAAAACGTCGACGCTGTAGTTGACGGTTATCAGCACGGACGTCAGCATCAGCAGCCAACTGTATGACAGGACCTTCTTCACAAAAAGGAAATCCAGCCGTATGACCGACGGTTTGACGCGCAGAGCGATAAAATAGATGATCACCGTCAGAAGGTCGATCAGGAACGTGATAAGTACCGCGAACACAACGTGAACGCCGATGAGGTCCTTCAGCAGGAAGATCGCGACCGACAGCGCCAGTTTCAGGGTGGCGTTCACCATGTGCATCACGATCTTGAGCCGTATCTTCTCCACCGCCATCGTGCTCTCGAGCTGTCTGCACATTACAGCCATGGGTATGAGAAGGAACACGCCGAGCAGCGTTTCGTCGCCGTGGAACGCCCCGGCAAGAGGGAAGCAAATAACGGAATAGATCAGAAGCTGGACCACGTACAGGTCCATATAGAGCTTCAGGACGTTTCCGCCGTTTGACTTGTAAAAGTACGAATACGACTGGTTTATCCCCAGGTCCAGAAAGATCATCGCAAGATTTACGACCTGGAGGATAAAAGCGTACTCGCCTTTCAGCCCGAGCCCGAGATATCTGGTAATGAACGCCGTTGTGAGGATACCGATCAGACAGGTGTACCCCTTGTTGACCACGTTCAACAGATAGTTGCTCTTCAGGTAACTCTTCAACATAGCTGCAATAAAACCTCGTTTGCGTTTTCGCTTGATTTTTCATCACGGCAGGAAGCGGCCAGTCTGTTTCTGAGATCCGGATCGTCGATCAACTTCTCTACGGCGCCGGCCACGCTTCTGCCGTTCATTTCACAGACGATACCGTTTACCCCGTCTTTAATAACCTCGCGCGCCGTGGGATAGTCCGTCACGACCGTCGGTTTCATGCAGAACAGCGCCTCGTCCACGGCGTTGGATTTTCCCTCCGCTCTCGAAGGATGAACAACGATATCCGCATCGTTTATAAAGGCCAGAGTGTTGTACTGGAATCCGAGGAGAATAAAGCAGTCCTCGATCCCCCTGTCCCGGATCATTTTTTCGATCTCTTCACGGCACTTCCCGTCCCCGAGAACGAACCAGCAGACGTCGCGGTTCCTTTCTCTGAGAATGGAGCAAGCCTCTATCGCCATATCGAGTCCCTTCAGCGGATCGAGCCTGCATACGGTGATTATCTTATATCCCGCTCCGCATTCCTTCATTCTCCCGGTGTCCGCTTCAACGGAATCATAAAACTTCTTGGGGATATAATTGTAAAACGTTCTGACGCAGCCCTTCGCGAAAGGATAAATATCTTCAAATATTCTCGCGCATTCATCCGATACGGACAGAAATCCGGAGCATCTTTTAAAATACTCCGCGTCGATATTCTCGTCGCGGCGCAGCACTCTCGTATCGCTTCTGATCCAGTGGTACTTCCTTGCGGCGTCCACACAGTCGACAATGAAATACGTCGACAAACCGAGGATCCCGAACGCGGCGTCGTACGACTTGTCGATTTTTTTAAGGTGTCTGCTGTTTTTCTTCCAGAAATGCTGTCTCGCCACGCTGACGTTATTGTAGACCGTTTTCCCCTTGACCATTTCCTTCATGGCGCAAGCCGCCGTTTTGACCCCGCACTTTGAAGCGATCGTTTTAAGCGCGCCGGACGTGTTGTCAGACGGCAACGTAAACGCGGAGACGAGTTCCGGAGTGTCGATGATATTCACATTCCCGTTTATATACTTTCTCAGGGTCCCGTCCGGCTGCAAAATGAGAAGATCCACTTCAAAGGACGAATAATCGATCTCGTCCAGCAGAGCGACGAGACTCTTCTGAGGCCCGCCGATGTTTATGTTACTGATAACAAACAGAAGTTTTTTCATAAGTCGCTCCCGTCCTCTTTTACGTCAATCCGGAACGGTCCTCCCAAGGGGGACCCGTGATCTCAAGAATATTTCTTTTTCCAGATCAACCCAAGAGCTCTTCCGGGCAGATAGGCCCAAGGTTTCAGATATTGCGGATCAACTCCGACGTCTCGGAGTTTTTTTCTGTTCATTTTCGACATCGATGCGTACGCCTGCGCCTCGACGCTATATTTGACCCTGGAGACGCGGTCTTTATTTTTAGGCGATTGCAGAAGACCGCAGTAGCAGATCATCCCGAGGGGATTCCTGATCCTCAGTTTCCGGCCGGACCTGGACAGTCCGCCCTCCTGATACTCCGCCACGCCTATAACGTCAAGAGTGAACGCAATGGAATATTCGTCGGCCATCATCATCTGGATGACTATGGGACCCATATACCTCTCGGACTCGAATACGGGATATCTGTACTTTTTGACCGCTCTTCCGAAATATCCGATGCAGCCGTCTTCCTTGTGATATTCCGAATCGTGTTCGTACCGGGTCATGCATCTCTCTTCTCCGAGACATTTCACGCTGCCGTCGTACATCGGCACGCCCGATTCGAACGTGTACTTGAAAAAGATCGCGCCGACGGAGGGATCGGGAAGATACTTTTCCGCTTTTTTGCGGATTATCTCCACCGCATCGCCGTTCAGCCAGTCGTCGCTGTCGACAACGGCGAAAAAGTCCACATCGGGATCATTCTCAAATCCATAATTCAAAGCCGATGCTTTGCCGCCGTTGGGCTTTTTGAAATACCTGATCTCGATTTCTCCCGAGTCTCTGTATCCGGAAACGAGCTGTTCCGTTCCGTCCGAACTGCCGTCGTCTACCACTATCCACACAAAATCCCGGTCGGACTGCTTCAAAAGGGTGCCGTACAGACGGGGGAGCAATTTTACTCTGTTAAAAGTCGGAGTCAGAATTGCTATTTTCATGGTCTTTCCTCCGGGAACACTCACAAATTCTCCTTGTACCATTCGATCGCTTCGTTCAGTCCGCGGTCGAAATCGTACTCCGGGTCGTACCCGAGCAGTTCTCTCGCTTTAGAGATGTCTGCATTGCTGTGTTTGATGTCGCCTTTGCGGTCCGGTCCGAAGACAGGTTCAACGTCCACTCCCAGCGCCCTTGTCAGAGAGTGATAAATATCGATCAGATATTCTCTGCCTCCGTAAGCCACGTTATACGCCTGCCCGCAGGCCTCATCGTCCGCGATACACGCCTTGAGGTTCGCCTCTATAACATTTTCGATATACGTGAAATCGCGGCTCTGTCTTCCGTCACCGTTTATGGTCGGTCGCTCGCCCTTCATGAGCTGCATTATGAATTTCGGGATCACCGCCGCGTACGCGCCGTTCGGGTCCTGGCGCCGTCCGAACACGTTGAAATATCTGAGGCCGACCGTTTTGAGTCCGTAATGCATCGAATACTGTTTTGCCCATTCCTCGTCTGCCCGCTTCGTCAGCGCGTAAGGAGAGAGAAGATTGCCTTCCCTTCCCTCGGTCTTCGGGAGATTCGGCTCGTCCCCGTAAACGCTTGAAGAAGAGGCGTAGACGAATCTCCTGACCCCGTTTTGTCTCGCCGCCTCCATCATGTTGAGCGTGCCCTGGATATTATTCGCGCAGTAGTAAAGAGGCATTTCGATAGAACGCGGGACGGAGCCCCATGCGGCTTCGTTCAGAACGTAGTCCACTCCCTCGCACGCTTTCATGCAGGTGTCAAGATTCTTTATGTCGCCCTTAATGAAGGTATATCGCGGATCTTCGGCAAACAGATCAACGTTTGCCTGTTTCCCTGTGGACAGATCGTCGAGACAGCGGACGCGATGCCCGAGGCCGAGTATCGCCTCGCACAGGTTGGAACCGATAAATCCCGCGCCTCCGGTCACGAGAAAGAGCGAGTTTTCAGGAAATTTCGAATCTTTGTATCCCATGTCGGCACCCTATCAATACATTATCGACGAACCCGACGCGGACGTAAAAACGTTCGCGGAACGTTCGTACCCGTATTTGTCGTAGTATTCTCTGTTTACCGTATCGATGACAGAGTCGGCTTTTTCGCGCTCGATCAGCGCGATGACGCATCCTCCGAGTCCCGCGCCGACGATCTCGCTTCCGAGAACTCCGTCGGTCCCGTCAAGCAGATCGCACAACCTGTCTATCTGCTCCGTGGAGCAGCAGTATGCTCCGCTCTGCATGGCAACGTCGGCATTTTCGGCGGCCAGTCTGTCGAGCGCCTCGTCGGAGACGTCGTGCTCAACGATCCGGTCTCCGTTGTGGCTGATCTTCATCATACTCCCGATCAGTTCGTAGTCCGATTCTTCAAGCGCGTCCATGAGTCTGTCCGCCCTGACGCACTCGGATATGCCGAACAGAGCCACGCCGCGGAGATCGTATACAGTGGGATCGGCGTGGGAAGCGAAGATTCGTTCGAGTTTCTCACGGTACTCCGGGAGCAGTGCCTTTGCGCCGCCCCGTGTCATATTCTCCGGAACTGATTTCAGCATTTCGTATATTCTGGAATAGGGCCTGATCTTCGCGATATCACGGAATTCACGAAGATCGCATTCGGGAAAATCTCTTTTCAGGATCATGAATGCGATCTCGTAGGAGGCTACTTTGGCGTTGAACGTATCCTTGCTTCCCTCCGATTTTTTCGCCTTGATCATGCTGTTGGCGACGAGTATCGCATATTTTTCGGAGAACGCAACGCTTTCTCCGATTTCAAACGGCCTGAAGCCGAGACGTATCACTTTACCGGGCGTGCAGCACTTCATCGCCGCGTGATCCCCCGCTCCGCCGCGGGAACCGACGAACCACTCGCCCTCTCCGCACAGTTCGACGAACTCTCTGTCGGAGATGTTGAGGCAGTTCAGCGATACCACCGCCTCCATGGCCGCGACGACAATGCATGACGACGAAGACAGACCGGCGGAGGCGGGAACGTTGCCCGAAACGGTCATATCCATCCCGCACAGAGGGATCGTACTGTCGAACTGCGCTCTCAGGACCGCGGACTTGACGTAGTTCGCCCAGTCTCCCCTGTTTTCCTCCAGTTCGTCCCGGGTTTTTGCATCCGAAAGATAACCGAGCCACGATTCATTGTCAGCGCCGCTCAGAAGCTCGCTTATCGAGAAACTCCTGTCGGCGTACGTCGGATCGGTGTTTGAAAGATTGACGGTGTCGTCCGCCCTCGGAGACGTTACCACGACCAGATCGCGGTCCGTCGCCATGACGTTGATGGATCCGCCCCGGTGGTCGATATGGCGTCCCATGATATTGATCCTTCCGGGAGCGCGGGTGATCACGACTTTTCTGTCGCCGTAACGTCCGATAAAACTTCCGAGAATACCCGCGTATCTTTCCTTCTGTTCTCCCGCTTCATCTCCGTACAGTCTTTCGAATTCCGTATCAAACGAGCCGGAACGGATCCCGGAAATAAAATCCGACGCGTACCTCATGAATCCGACGCCCATCGCTCTCAGTTCGGATTTCGTGCTGTACGTCCTCATCTGATCCTTCTGATCGATCTCATATATCTCCACCGTACTGTTTTCCGAGAACCATTCCAGAGCATCGGTGAGATAGACCTCGCCCTGAGCGTTGGACGATCCGAACGTGCCTATGGCGCGGATCGCCTGATCCACGTCCAAACAGTACAGTCCCGCATTGGCAAATTCCGTCCCGAGAATCTCCCGTGAGGAGAATTTTTTTCCTGCGAGGACCTTGATATCTTCCGGCTTTTTTTCTTTGGCAAGGCGGATCACCTTTCTCGCCTTTTTCTCGTTGAGGCCAAGCTTTTCGAGTCGTGACGCGTATTCCTCCTCCGGTGCGTCCGCAAGAGACATAAGAGCTGCGTCGGTCAGTTCAACTACTCCGTACGGACGTCCGTCGGAGATAACCACGCGGCCTCCTCCCGGATTGTGCGAAACGGGCTGAACACACCAGACCGCTCCTGCGCAGCCCGCTTTCTCGACTAGGGTGGATATCACCTCGGAGGCGATAATTTTGTCGCCCATCGAAACGATGACCGGTCCCTTGTATCCCACGGTGCTGAGCGCGCGAAGGCCGCAAAGAGCGGCGTCTCCGGTTCCCTTTTGTTCTTTCTGATAAGCATAGACTATGCCCGGCTCTCCGTCCAGACAGTCCATGACGGAATACGCCTTGTGGCCGATCACTACGACGAATTTCGTCACTCCTCCCGTCCGCATGGAGGATATTATTCTTTTTATCACGGGAGTCCCCGCGCAGTCAAAACAAACTTTGTTTTTTGAGTCGTCGTTCATCCTCGTGCCTTTTCCGGCGCAGAGGATCACAGCAGCAGCTTCCAATGTACAGGCCTCCATTACGGAATCTTTTTGTCACTTGACGCCGGCAAGCGATTCGATTTCCTCAAGATAAGCGTCAACGACCTTATTCCTGTCGAACTCTCTTTCCATCTTTTCACGCGCTTTCAGACCCATTCCGGCGCGGCGATCATGTGACAGCGCGATGAATTTTCTCATGGTTCTTTCAAGGTCCTCAGCGTCTCCCGGCTCACATCCGAATCCGGTCACGCCCTCTTCGAACGTCTCTCTGCATCCGGGAACGCCGGTAGTGATAACCGGGCGGCAGGTCGCTGACGCCTCGAGCATCACGTTCGCCATACCTTCGTGATAGGACGGAAGCACCACGCAGTGGCAGTCCCGGTAAAACGGACGGACGTCGGTCTGAAGTCCGTGGAAACGGACCGCTCCCTCGTTTTCCGCATCCCTGATGGCGTCCGAATAATCCTCATCGCACCACCCGACAAGATCAAGCGTTACGGTTTCATCTTCTGCGTGGATCCTCCGGACAGCGGTCAGCAGTTCGGAGACACCCTTGTCCCGCATGATCCTTCCAACAAACAAAAAACGCGTTTTTCCGTCTTCTTCAGGATACTGAACGGCGGTATGGTGATCGAGATTCACTCCCGATCCGGGTATGAGCCGCACCTTCCCCCTGTAGATCCCCTTGTCGGAAAAGGTCTTCAGGTTGTTTTCGTTCTGAAAGAACACGCAGGATGCTTTTTTCAGCCCCGTCCTGTAGAGTTTGGACGATATGAATCCGAGGATCCCGCCGTTTTCCAGCGCCGTTCCAAGTCCCGTCACGTTGGCAAGATACGGGACCCCGGCTTTCCGGCACGCCATGCCGCCGTATACGTTCGGTTTTATGGTATACGTCAGCACAGCGTCGGGAGAAAGTTCCTTCAAAAGACTGACGTATCTTCTCATCTGTCCGAGGTCCGCCGCCGGGTTCATGCCCCGTCTGTTAAACTCGAACGGGATGACTTTACATCCCAACGCACGGATCGATTCCGAAAACTCGTCCTCTGGGAAAACGGCGAAAACGTCGTTTTTCGAGACAAGTCTCTCAAGAAGCTCTTTTCTGAACTTATAGAGCCCGATCCCGGCGTTGGTAAGAATTACGATTCGCATTTCAATGCTCTCCTGAGCTGTTATCTGATCTTTTCGGCCGGAACTCCCACGTAGGTCCCCGGCTCCTCCACGTTCTTTACCACAGCGGCTCCGGCGCCGATCATACACCCTCCGCAGACTGAAACGTTGTTGATGACCGTCGCGCCTGCGCCGATCCAGGTGAGATCGCCGACAGTCACGGTACCGCAGAGATGCGCACCGACAGCCACGTGGACGAAATCTCCGAGTATACAGTCGTGATCGACGGAGGCGCACGTGTTGATGATGCCTCCCCTGCCGATCCGGGCTCCGGGATTCACCACAGCTCCCGCCATGACGACGGTTCCTCTTCCGACGGAAGCGTCACGAGCGACCGCAGCCGAGGGATGGATCAGCGTTGCGACCCTCCCGTCCGCAAACAACGACGTCAGTTTCTTTCTGGTCTCGCCGTTTCCAACGGCGACGAATACGTCGCAGTCTTCTCTCACGGCGTCCGCAACTTTCCCCGCCACGGGGTATCCTCCGCATTCGCGGATCTCCCCGTTATCGTCATAGAAAACGATCTGCCCGTATCCGGTAAGCGACGCGATATCCGCCGCCACGCGCCCGTGACCTGACGCACCGATCACGGCAAGCTTCTTTTCAGTGTTTCGGAGCATATTCCGTCTCCCTGCTTCCGGTGAATTCCTCCATTGTCGCCGAGGTGTCGGAGGATATCCCCTCTTTTTTGAACACGGCGCCTACGGTGCCGAATACTATTTTCAAGTCTCCTATAAAAGTCACGTTGTCAACATACTCAACGTCCATCTCGAACTTTTCTTCCCAGCTCACGGCGTTGCGCCCGTGGATTTGAGCGTATCCGGTAAGTCCGGGTCTCACCTCGTGCCGTCTTATCTGGCGTTCGCTGTATCTGTCCAGATACGCCATCAGAAGCGGTCTCGGCCCGACCACCGCCATATCGCCCTTCAGAATGTTGAACAGTTCGGGAAGCTCGTCAAGGGAGGTGGCGCGGAGTTTTTTCCCGAATCCGGTCAGTCGCTCGCCGTCGGGAAGCAGATTGCCTTTTTCGTCCCGGCCGTCGGTCATGGTCCTGAACTTCATAAGTCGGAAAGGTTTGTTGTTCCTTCCGGGACGCTCCTGACGGAAAAGCACCGGTGAGCCGAGCTTTATTCTGACAAGGACCGCCACGGCGAGAAGAACCGGCGACAGGACGATCAGCCCCAGAAGCGCGCATATGAAATCAAGCGGTCTTTTGACGAATTTCTCGTAGGGTCCACGCGTCTTATGTTTCTTCAAGGTACTCATCATTCAAAACACCCGCGGATGATCCTTATGACGGTATCCTGCTCCTCTTCCGTCATCTTATTGTCGCTAGGAAGGCACAGTCCCCTCTCGAAAATGTCCGCGCCGACGTCCGCCGCTTCGTTTTTCACTATGTAAGCGTTGCTCTCCGTCCCTTTTACCCCGTTTTTCGTGACGAAGGGGTTCGCCCGGTAGATCGGCTGCATATGCATCGGCTTCCAGATCGGCCGCCCCTCGGCGTTAAATCTCGCCAGGGTCTCAAGTATTTCCGTCGGACACGTTTTTCCGGGTTCGCTGACGTAAAAGGCTCTCTTTTCGTCTCTTTCCGTTTTGCACATGGCCCCGGGATCTATTATCATGCAGCTGAGCCAGTAGTTCGGAACGCATCCGTCGATCACCGGATACATTCCGGCCGGAAGATCGGTCAATCCGTCTCTGTATCTCTCGAAAATCTTCTTTTTCTGTTCGATATGTTCTCCGAGGTATCCGAGATTGCCTCTGACGACTCCCGCCACGATATTGCTCATACGGTAGTTATAACCCAGCTCCTCGTGCTGGTACCACGGAGCGTCCTCTCTGGACTGGGTACTCCACTTGCGTACCTTTTTTGCGTCCTCTTCGCAGTCTGTCAGCAGCATGCCGCCGGAGCTTCCGGTGACGATCTTGTTGCCGTTGAAGCTTATGACCGAGACGTCGCCGAAGGAACCGGTCTCTGCCCCGCGAAACGTCGTTCCGAAGGATTCCGCCGCGTCCTCGACGAGGAGAGCTCCGTGACGGCGGCAGATCCCGACTATACTGTCGATCTTTCCAACCGTTCCGTAAAGATGGGCGACCACGACGAGCTTAACGTCGGGATAGATCCGGAACGCCTCTTCCAGCGCTTCGGGGTCCATGTTCCACGTTTCGGGGTCAGTGTCAATAAAGACCGCCTCTCCGCCCTCGTAAGCCACGGGATTGACCGTCGCGTCAAACGTCATGTCGGAGCAGAATACCCGCTTCCCGTCAAGGGTGCCGCGTCCGATCTTAGGGGGGCCGTAGAGCTTCTCGCCGCAAAGCTTGACAGCGAGGTGGAGAGCGGCGGTGCCGCAGGAGAGACCGACTCCGTATTTCCGTCCGATGATACGGGTGCACTCCTTTTCCACCTCGTTTATGTTCTCTCCCACGGTGCTGACCCAGTTCGTCCTTATCGCCTCGTCCACCCACTTCTGCTCGTCCCCGTGCATGGTGGGGGTCGCAAGCCAGACTTTTTTTTCAAAAGGTCTTATATCAGACCACGTCCGTCGCGTTTCTTTATTTTCCATACAGAATCTCCAAGCCGTTCGGTTTCCCCTTTATACCGGGACCGATTCCTTCTGTTCCGAATGAATTCCCTCCGCGGTTTGTCCCGTCAGTCTTTTGTACGAGGGAACCAGTTTCTCCACCGTGTCGTATACGCCGTCGCTGTTTTCGTAGGCCGTGTTCTCCAGTTCCTTCAGAGAAGACAGGAACCGGTCTTTGTCAAACGAAATGGGACGTCCCACGTGGATGCGATCGTTGTCGGTGGTCTGAAGCCCCTCTTCCGCCATGAGCTTTTCCTCATAGAGTTTCTCGCCGGGTCTCAGTCCGGTATACTCAATTTTGATATCCACGTCCGGTCTGAATCCCGACAGTTTGATAAGATTTCTGGCCAGGGTGTCGATTTTAATGGGATTGCCCATGTCAAGAACGAATATTTCTCCTCCGTTGGCGTACGTTCCCGCCAGCAGGACCAGGCTGACCGCCTCGGGTATGGTCATGAAATATCTGATTATATCGGGATGGGTCACGGTCACGGGGCCGCCTCGCTCGATCTGCTTCTTGAACAGAGGTACGACCGAGCCGTTGCTTCCCAGAACGTTACCGAAACGGACGGCGACAAACTCCGTTTTCACGTTCTCCCCGAGCAGGGGAAACACGTCCCCGTCTTCATAGTGTGTGAAAAGCTGTGGGATCTCAGAGACTTTCCCCGCTTTGATCTTTTCATCAAAGCACTGGATGATCATCTCGCACAGCCGCTTGCTTGCTCCCATGATGTTCGTCGGGTTGACCGCTTTGTCCGTGGAGATAAGGACAAATCTCTTACATCCGCACGCCATGGCCGCGTAAGCGGTCTTATACGTGCCGAAGGCGTTGTTTTTTATCGCCTCGCAAGGACTGTCCTCCATGAGGGGGACGTGTTTGTGCGCCGCCGCGTGGTAGACTATATCCGGGCGATAAGTCGTGAACACGTCGTACAGTCTTCGACTGTCCCGGACCGAGCCGATCAGGGTCACGAGATCGAGTTCCTGATACTTTTCTTTCAGTTCAAGCTGTATGCTGTAGGCGTTGTTTTCGTAAATATCGAAGATGATGAGGCGCTTCGGCCTGTGAGCGGCGATCTGTCTGCACAGTTCGCTTCCGATGGAGCCGCCTCCTCCGGTCACGAGGACCGTCTTGCCGTTGATGAACTCGAAAACCTCGTTGAGATCGGAATTTATGGGTTCCCTTCCGAGAAGGTCTTCAACGGAGACCTTTTTCATGGCGCTGACCGTGACCTGACCCGAAATCACCTGGCGTATCCCCGGGAGCTGCTTCAGCTCACAGTCAGTCTCACCGCAAATGTTCAGTATCTCGCGCTTCTCGTCGGCTGTGGCGCTGGGAATGGCGAAATAGATCTTGTCGACTCTGAACTTCTCCACCGAAGCGAGGATATCGTCCCGGCCGCCCGTGATCTCGACGCCGTCTATGTATCTTCCCCACTTGTTCGGATTGTCGTCGATGATACAGACGACGCGGTCTCCGGAGTTTTCATCCTCGATGATGCTTTTGATGATCATCTGGCCGGCTTCGCCCGCGCCGATCACCATCACGTTGGATACGTTCCCTTTGTTCCCCGCCGCGCGTCTCGTCATTTCGTGACGGATGAGCCGGTAGGAAAATCTGACGGCGATCAGAAGGATGAACTGCAGTATTCCGCCCCAGAGATAATAGGTCATCGGCATCCTGCCGAAGATTATAGTGATGAGTCCTGCGTGGATCATAGAGGTGAGAGCGGACACGGTAAACGTCCCGATAAATTCGGAATAACCCGCGTAACGCCACATGTACCTGTACAACTTCAGACAGATGAAAACGACGACGCAGGCGGCCGCGTACGGAAGGATGAATTTGCGGTACTTGGAGAGATACTCCGGCGGGATCTTTGAAAACACAAAATCGAACCGTCCCCACAACGCGACGAAATACGCCGAAGATATGGCAATGGCGTCGTAGATCATCAGGAAGATCGAGATCACCTTCCAGTGCTCCATACGAAACGGTTTTTTCTTTATTTTACCTGCGGATTCCGCTTTGTTTTTCTTGATTGATCCCATTGTGAGGCCTTTCTGTTGCCGCTGTCTTTGTTCGCGAAGCCGGTGCGGGAAAAAATCGCCGGATTGTTTCCGATAACCGTCAAAACGCAAAAAATCGCATTCATCGGCATTTTATATGATTATACCAAATAATGAAGCGGAATACAATACCGTACGACCTTTTATTGACTGTCATTAGTGACATTTTTCTCGCGCTTTTACGCGTCTTTTCTGTATCCTTCCATCTTTTTCGCGAGAAAACCCTCAGCCGGTCACCGGAAGCGCGTATTTTGCTCCTCGCACCGTTTCATCCGGACGAGGTGATCTTTTTTGATCGAAATCGTCCTCCCCGCTTTACAACAAGGGGGCGAAGGTTTATAATAGTAGCGTTAAAAACGATTTTGAAAGGAATCCGTCGAAATGGCATACAAAAACGGCACGAAATGCGTTCAGTCCGGCTGGTCTCCGAAAACGGGCGAGCCGAGGGTACTCCCCATAATCCAGAGCACCACGTTCAAATACGGCACCAGCGAGGAGATGGG
>JAEEGL011001302.1_pt1 | contig 18700 bp, 21 predicted proteins | sample 9134231 | NCBI WGS metagenome assembly JAEEGL01 (sample SAMN16246548, study PRJNA631951) | gut metagenome | biome: gut microbiome; feature: rumen; material: fiber-attached | host: Bos | place: Iran: Karaj | collected 2018-10 | reverse complement strand
CTCACTGATAGAAACCATGTAGAAATCACTGTAATCGCTCTCGTGCCTGACCTCCTGCGCACGGCTGATCTTCCTGGCGATATCCTTCGGGAAAATGCCGGTATGCACAAAATCTTTGTTGAAGTTCCCCAGAACCTGCCCGTGCTGCTTATATGCCTTGAACTCCAAAGCAAGGCAGGCGGATACGGCCCGGAAAATGGCATAATAAGCGCGGTTGTTTGCTGCCCTGTAATCCTGGGCCTCATAGCATCGCTCAGCGGCAGCCAGATCTTCTTTGGCGCTTTTCAGCCGATATATCATGGACGAGGACCGAAAGCGTCTAGCCAGAAAAATGGATGATGAGTTCTTTAATGCTTCAGATGAGAGCAACGAAACGCAGGACACGGCAATTGGCGCGGCAGAACAGCTGATGCAGATGTTGAAGGGTTCGCCGGAGCTGGCGGAGCACCTGCTTCAAATGACGCAGCTCCTGCGCACGAAGGAGTGATCCCGCCGGAACGGGGAGAATTGTTCCAAAGTGTTCCAAACTCTTTTGGACGAAAGAAGCGATGTTAAAGACAATATAAAAAACCCCGCATAATCAAACGATCATGCGGGGTATTGGAGCTGCTGCCCGGATTCGGACCGGGGACCTCATCCTTACCAAGGCAAGAGGAATAGGCCGGATACCCTTGTATAGCGCGATCTTTGGATAAAGTAGCCCGAAAAGTAGCCCGAAAGTTTTAGTTTATAGTCCAGTTTTGTTATCCTCATCCCCCGGCAGCGGATCCGCTGCGTCGGCCTTCTTCTTCAGCCGGCCGATGCCGCGGATCAACTTTTCCGGGATGGGGGCTCCCAGCTTAGCGGCGTTCTCCAGGATGCTCCCCAGCTCTGTGAAGATGTACCACACCGCCACCACCAGGACGATATACCCCCGGTGCCGGTAGTCCTCTCCCACCAGCGGCGCGGCGGCGGTCGATAGGATCACGCTGACGCCCAGATCGGCCAGGGCCGCCACCAGCAGGGCCACGATCTCCCCCAGCTTATGCCAGAGTCCCTCCCGAGCCACCTTGCTGGACCACTCGCCGTGCGCTCTGGCTGCCCAGGAGCCGGTGATGTAATCCAGCAGCATGCAAACGATCATGATCGCCACGGCGATGCCCACCCAGCCCAGCAGGGCCACGGCAGCGGACAAGATGGCCGTAACTGCGGCCTTGAGCTCCATAGCTCTCTCCGGTGCATTCATTTCCTATTCCCTCCTTCGTCATACCGCCGCAGCAGCGTGATCGCCTCGGCCCGGGTGAAGGGCTTGTCCGGCTGATAGCTGCCGTCCGGGTAGCCGGTCAGCAGACCGGTTTCGATTCCCCAGCGCATGTTGTCCTCCGCCCAGTGGCCAACGTAGTCCATACTGGCGTATTTGGGCCGGATGACCCCCACCACTTGAAAGGTGTATCTGGTCTTTCTGGCCACGACTTCCCCGTTGCTCTGGCTCCCGACCCCGGTGGAAGTGTTTCCCTCGATGGCAACGATGGTCCCCACCCTCGGCACCGACTCCACCAGACCGCAATGCTCTGTGTCCAGCTCGCCATTCACTTTTTTGCCGGAGAAGTTGAGAATGGTGACATCTGCGGGTTTTACATCGTCCACCGGCACCGTCAGGCCCTCCCGCCGCGCCCAGCGCAGCAGGGTCCCGCATGATGCGGTTTTCTGCCCGTCGTAAAAGAGCGGACTCAGACCCGCCTCCCGGAACAGCCACCACAGAAATATCACGCACCAGGGCTGGCCCTGGAGGCCATAGGCCGCTCCATACGGGGTGTTATTGTTCCCGGACTCAGTGCGGCCCAGCTCCATCCGGGCCAGGTCTAGCAGCTTGTCTTTCGGTGTCATAGATCATCCCTCCTTAGCTTATCGGCGTATACTTTTTGCCAGTGCCAATAAACATCGACTGCCGGAACTTAATGTAGTTGTCCTGAATCTGCTGGTCAATCAATGTGTTAAAATACTGAGCGACATACTGGTAGCCGATAGCATTCGGATGGGCGTACACGATCATCCCCAACATAGGATACACAAGCCAGTTGGGACCATGCTCACCGTTATCCACGATGAACACATGATCTCTAAACTGAGGCATCGCGGCAATCTCCTTTAGGACAGCATTGTACTCCTGCCAAGTCTCAAACATCAGATCAGTCTTCTGCTGACCGTTGCGGATCGTGCAGAGGAAGATAACTGCGTCAGGCTGCACGGCAAGGATGCGGTTCAGAATCGCGCCGATATACGCGGCATAAGAGTTGACGACGCCCGGTACAACGCCGACATCCCCGGACCGCCCGGACGGCGGTGTGTCGGTGTCGGTCTCAATGTCATAAGTCCCTATGTCTGCGGTAGTCCCGCAAGCGTAGCACTTCCTCGGATCTGCAGGCGGATCATACCAATCTCCACCGCCCGGATAATAGTGCTGGAGGTCGTTGCCGCCGAGATTGATAACATACGCCTGATAGGTAATCCCGTTGCGATAGTCTTCCAGCATCTTTTTCCAGTTTCCGCCTCCCGGACCGATGCCGGACCGATACGGGTACTGCACCCCTCCAGATGTCGCATACAGCGATACTTCCTCTTCGTCAGTCTCGTACACCCAGCACCGGAATTTATGCCCTCCGGGACCACCTTCCGGCTGAGAACTGTCATACTCCGCATCCGGGTCAAGATAGAGCCATTCTTGAGCGGTGGTGCCTCCGTTAGCGTAGTGGTACATAGCGGAAATGCCGTTGATACGCTGGAGATAGGACCAAGGCGAGTATTCATACCATTCCAGCTCCGAAACAAAGCCTGCGCCGTCAATTGTGTAGTTGAACTCTCCAGCGTCGTAGGAGGCTCCTATCACCGCCCAGCGGTGGATCATCCCCATAAACGACGGTCCTGTTTTTAGGACTCTGGTGATGTTGGACGGGTCATACGACGTCAACGCCTGTCGGTTAAGCTGAGTCTGCTGCGCCGCGAGGAACATACTATCCCGGATTCTCGCAGCCCCGTACGTGTACACGTTGCAAACAAAGAACTTGCGATAGGTGTCAAGCATATTGATTGCCAAGAACCCATCATCCGTTACCGCTATCTCACCGTTAAATTTGCCGCTGGACACATACTCATCAATAATGAGATAGTTGTGTCCCACCAGAGTATACGGCTTAGAGCCTGTTGCGCTCATATCCTCAGATACCGTAGATACCGTCCGCAGTACAACACGATCCCCGGCTCTGACAGGGACAAGGAGGCACGAGACGGTACTGTACGACTTTAGGCGATCCAGCGGGTTAAACGACAACAGACCCAACGTGTCAAGGTGCTGCATACGATAGTAATGCCCGTGTGTCATGTCATCATAGGTATATATCCGGCATCCAGCATCGTTCGACAAGTCCCCGGAAACCCATGTCACGGTCTCGCCGCCGTTTATTGACCTACCTCTGTATGTACCACCCCCATTTGCTTCAAGGATGATATACTCCCGCACATTCGGAGCCTGTGGGGGACTGACCTCAAAAACGAAGTAATATGCAGCCTCGTCCAGCTCCTTGAACCACAGGTTGTCATCACTCTCCGCACTTCCGAGTACACTACCCCGAACACGAGTGTATACATTTAAAGGGATATCGGCGGGGGCGGCAGGATTATCAGCGTTAAATCCGGCATCTGCGGCAGACCAATATGTGATACCGGGGGCCGTATTGCTGTCCAAGTCCTTCCCTCCGTAAATCAGCTCAGACAGATCGGCATTTGATGGGGCCAACAAAAACTGAATCCCGGAAACTGTTGCAGGAGAAGAGAGCGACACCCCGGAATCCACAACGAGCGCCGCCGTCCATGCCGCCGCACCAGACGGGACCTCGATACGCTTGTTGTTGTATGCGTATACCGTGCTGATTGTGGTCTCCGTAGCGTCACGGAACATGATCCTGATTCGGACATTGGACGTGGACGAGTTGATTTTCAGATAATAAACCTTTCCGGGTTTGACGCACCACGGAAGCGTAGTCCAAACGAACAGCACGTTCGCGCTAAACGCCGTTGCCGAGCCAGACACCGTGCAAACGGAATCGCTCCACTCATACGTTATACCATTAGATTGACCACCAACCATGCGGAGCAACCCAGCAAAAGCGTCAAGACTGTTGGCTTCAAAAAATCCACTCCCCACCACCTTTGCATCCGCCGCCGCGCCGGAGACGGAAAGGCTGGTGTCGATGGGCGGATTGGAGGGGTTGGTGATATGATCCTCCAGCCAGTCCGCCGCCGCATCCGGGACTCGTCCGACCATGTTATCAATGAGCTGCGCCACGGCGGAAAAGTCCTCCCCGCTGGCGTAATAGCCGCTCAGGGGCGCTCTCTCCACGATTATATCAAAGTTTGCTGTGCCTACGGTCTCCCCGGAGCTGGTCAGCCGCAGCTCGCAATCCGTTACGCCTACGGCCTCCGTGATCGTGACCGGACAATCGAATGTCGCCACGCCGGAGGCGAATGTACCCGCCACGGAGAACGCCGCGCCGTTAGCCTTATGACCGTTCAGGACGGCAACTTCGTCGCCGCTCCCGACGTAGATGCTGTCGCCGTTGTATACGGTCAGCTGGAACTGCCATCCAGTATCATACTGACTGACCCGGATCGGCGCAGTCAGTCCCTTCCTGCCGCCAAGCCACACCTTAGCGGATTTGAGTACGCTCATAATCCTTCCCCTTTCGTCAATCCCGAGCCTCGCGGATAATGTCCCAAACTTTCCCTACGGTGGCAACCTCTGCATAATTGCCGGAATAGTTACTTCCGGTATACCGCAACGACCCCGAAAAACTCCAATCCCCCAACGCAAAAGTTCTGTTAAGCGTGTTGCTGTACGTTATTGCGTCATGATTGTAGAACTTTAGGATCGCACTTCCGAGATCATCGTAAACTCTGAACAGTGGTGTTGCCGATGTCAGGGAACTCCAGAAGTTCAAGTCGTTCCCGATTTCCAGCTTTGCACTTCCGGCGCTGTTGAAATACATACCTCCGTACACGCTCGGAGCGTCAATTCTCGTGTTGCTTCCAGCCAGAAGTACGTTTCCATACGTTGTCAAGTTCCCGTTGGAGTCCACACGGAAGTTGTACCCGCCTCCGGTTCTCTCCCCGATGCTGATTTCCCCGCCGTAGATGCTGGGCGCGTAGATGAGCGAGCCGTTGATGAACGTCCCGCCTTTATACGTCCCGTTGGCGATCTCCTGGGCGATGTCCCGTGCCTCCGCCAACTTCCTCGTCAGCTCGGCCATCATCCCGGAGACCGTACGCTCTTCGCGGCCTAGAGTAATTTCCGTGTACCGCTCTTCCAAGGCGTCGTACACCACCCGCACAACCCGGAACTCTGCGTCTACGCCGATATCCGGATACTGCACTCGCACCGTATCCCCCAGCACTACCCGCTCCAGTGGCGCATAGTTCTTGTACTCCTCCGTCTGCCAGAGGGCCACAAAGCTGACCGTGATGCTCTTCTCGGCAACCCAGGGCTGGTGTTCGTTCAGCCACTCCAGCGCCGCCGTTTCCAGCTGCTCCGGGGAGGGCACATAATCAAACTTGTCGCTCAGGTCCAGCGGCACCGCCTCCGTATAGGACTGACCGTGATACACCACAGCCGGGGTGCACATTACAACCCCATCCTGAGTCTTGCAGTACGGCACAACGGCGTTGTAGGCTCCCGCCTCGCTGACGGCCTCCAGCCCGGTGAGGTTTTTTCCGTAGCGGATGCACACGCCGTTGTCCGCACCACGGTGCTGGTGGAGGATCACAGTCCGCATGTTGTACTCGAATTCTCCGCCATAGACACCCATTATGCTGCCGTCGCCGGAGCCCAACGTCGCCTTGATGGAGGTGGGGACCTCCAGGACAAAGGCTCCCTCGGTCGTGATATCCGTCTGAAACGTAAAGCTGTGACCGATCACTGCACGGGAACGCAGTCCCGCCAGCGCCGCCGTCACGTCATCTGCCTCGAAAGGCAGCACCGGAATCCGGCTCAGGTCCCCGGAGATGTGCCTTGCCAGTACGCCGATCTCACCGTCCAGCGTTTCCCCGACCCGGTATACCCGGAAGGGCTGCGCCTCGCCTCCGTCGTCATGGGCAGCGAAGATAATCGTTCCATCGACGATCTCCCCGGCGTGAACGCCTCCGCGCCGATATTTCAACGCAAGCTCATAGGCTCCGTTCAGCTCCTCCGTCACGGTGCAGTTCACCGCGTCCGTCAGCCGCCCAAGCCCCTCGTTCAAAAATGCCGTCTCCCCGGCAGGATAAAGTGTCGGTCTCACAGTCTCCACCACCTCGGCGTGATATCTACCCGGGTAATGCCGTAGCCCAGCGTCACGGCGTTCTCTCCCGGCCCCAGCACGGGGAATTCTCCTCCGGGAAGGGTCAGCTTATTGTTGCAGTTCACAGCGCCCATAAAGGCGTCCTGCAGCTCACAGTCGATGTCCACAAATCCGGGATTGCTCGCCACGGTGCAGCTGGCGCCGCCCACTGTCACCGTGCCGTTCCCGTAGACCCGGATCAGCGGCTTGGCCTCCGTCTCCTCCGGGTTCACCAGGACCCCCGCCGCCGTAAAGGAACGCGCCGCCTCGCCGCTTTTCAGCCACCGCTGCGGCTTCCGCTCAAAGGTCAGCTTGTACCGGACGGCGCTGACGCCGTCCAGATCGCTGTTCAGCCCGCCGCGAAAGACGGCGGAATAGTATTCCTCCGGGTGCAGGCTGTCCTCCAGCCGCTTGTACCCCCGCCGGGTCCCCAGAAAGCTCCGCATCCGCGCCGCCTTTTCCGGCACGTCCCCCCGGAGGAGGACCGTGTACTCCCGGATCAGGTTCGCCCAGCGCCCCCGGTCAATCAGCAGGTCTCCGCTCCGCCCCGGCACGCTGACGGTGTCGTACACCCGCTCCGGCGCCTCGAAGACGGTTCCTCCCGCGACCATGGCCCCGAAGTCTCCCAGGTCGACCCCGTCAAATATCACGTCCTGCAGCACTCGTCTCATGCCCACGCGGCCTCCTTCGTCTGGATGCTCCGGGTGATGACCCGCTCCACCTCCCGCGCCAGAGCCTCCACGCTCTGTCCCTCCGCGCCGTAGACGTTCACGGTGACGGAGCTGGGGCGCCTCTCCGCCTCGGCCCGGGCGGGGCGGAGGGAGCCGGTCACTCTGGCATTCAGCCCGATCACCTGGTCCCCGAAGTCCAGGGATTTCTCCAACTGGTCCGTGATCAGGTGCTCATTGTCCCGGATGCCCTGGGCGAACAGCTGCATCATGTCCGGGGCGAAGGTGTGGAAGTTGGAAAGCGGCCCTTCCTTCGGTTCGCTGAAGCCCAGGAAATCCTTGATGCCCTGCGCCACGCTCGCGACGCCGCCTTTCAGATCTTCCCACTTCTGTTTGATTCCGCCCACGAAGTTGTCGATCAGGTCCTTGCCCCACTGGGCGACGTTGTCCAGCGTTCCGAAAAAACCTTCCGCAATGAATTCGTTGATCTTTGCACCGGAGCTGATAAGATCCTTAGCGCCGTCCAGGAGGCCGCCCACGATCCCCATGATGATTTCCGGGATCTTCAGCACCAGCTGTGGGATACCCTTTATAAGTCCCTCCGCCAGGGCGACCATAAGCTCCACCGCAACCTCGCCGAGCGACGCGACCCCCTTGCCGAGTCCGCTTACGATATTCTCGATGATCTCCGGCAGCCGCTCGATGATTTTCGGGAGGGAGGCTATGAGCCCCTCCGCCAGCGCCACGATAATCGCCACGGAGGCGTCGATCAGCATGCTCAGGTTTTCCGGGTCTGTCAGCACGTCCACGATCTCCAGCACCGTGTCCACCAGCGCCGGCACCAGCTCCGGCAGCGCCTCCACGATCCCATTTGCCAGGGTGACGATCAGCGTCAGGCCCAGGTTGATGATCTCCGGCAGCATTTCCAGGATCGTCGCCAGCAGCTGATTGATGATCACCGGCCCCTGCTCGATGAGCACCTGCAGGATCGAGGGCACCGCCCCCACCAGGGCGGTCACCAGGCTGGTGGCCGCGTTCAGGACAGAGGGCAGGACGGCGTCCACGATCCCCGGCAGCTTGTCGGAAATGACCGGCGCGATCTGCTCCACAAAGCTGGCGATCCCGCCCAGGGCCTGCTCCGCCACGGGCAGGATGTTGCCGAAAGCGGTCTCCGCCGTGTCCACCAGGTTCCCGATCAGGCCGGAGAGATCCGCCGCCGGGTCCGCCATGCCCACCAGGAGATTCGACCAGGCGGACTTCATGGAGGCGAGGCTCCCGGAGATGGTCTCGCTGGCCTCCTTGGCCGTGGTCCCGGTGATGCCCATGTTTTCCTGCACGATGTGGATCGCCTGAACGATGTCACTGTAGGAGTCCATACTGAAGGCATAATCCAGGCCGGCGATCTTCTCCGCGTCCCTAAGAAGTCTACCCATTTCATCCTTCGTGCCGCCGTACCCCAAGGCCAGATTGTCCAGCATAGTGTAATTCCCGCGGCTGAAGCCCCGATAGGCGTTCTGGATGGACTCCATGCTGGTGCCCATCTTGTTGACGTTGTCCGCCATGTCGGTGATGGCCATATCCATGAGCTCCGCCGCTCTTTGGGTATCCCCGTCCAGGGAGGAGATCATGCTGGCGCCGGACTGTATGGCCATGTCCATGTATTCGTTTGCCGACATGCCGGCGGTCCGGAAGGCGTTGCTGGCGTTGCTCATCATCAGCTCCTGGACGTCAATCAGCTCCCGATAGCCGTCCACCGCCTTTTCGATGGGCACGCCCAGCTCCCGGGCGTACTCCTCGATGCCCTTCCCGCCGGCGCCGAACAGCGTCTCGATGCCGCCGGTGAGCTGCTCGAAATCCGCAAAGCCCGCCACGGCGTCCTTCGCCACCTTGACCACGGCGCCGGAGGCGGCCGCGATCCCCGCCCCCACCGCCGCCAGCCCGGCTTTGGCCGCGCTGCCGAAAAAGCCGGAGAACTTTCCCCCGGCGCTCTTCCCGGCGCCCTCCGCCTCGCCGTCCAGGATCTTCCCCAGCTGGCCCTGGATCCCCGTGGCGCTGGGGATGATCTGTACATAGGCTTTGGCCAGGTCAGGCATTGTATCCACCTCCTGTGATGGCGGCCCAGGCCGCCCTGAAGTCCGCGCCGCTGTCGTAGCCCTCCGGATCCGGCGTCTCGGCGCCGGTCAGCGCCTCCAGGAGGGAGGGGGGATGATTGTTCCCCGTCCCCCCGTCCTCCGAGAGCATCCAGATCAGGTGTCCCACCCGGTCGGCGACTGCTGCCAGCAGCAGCGTTTGCTCCTCCGGGATCCGATTTCCCGTCATGGCCCGGGCGAGCCTGGAATTTGCCGGAAGCCCTTGCGCCAGCGTGGCTGCCGTGACGGGCGGCAGCGCACGCCAGTCGAGGACGCCGTAGGTCTCCGCCAGATCACAGACAAGCTCATCCGGCCAGACGTTCACGACATGCGCAAGGGCTAGGATTTTTTTGCGTCTTTGATGCTGCTCAGGATGTCGTAGATCTCCTCCACGACCCGGTCCACCGGCACCCGGCCGCCCTCGGTGCGCAGATGCTCATAGAGGGCCTTTTTCTGCTCCCCCAGCACTTGCCTGCACACGGGGACCACCGCTCGCCCGTCCCCGGCGTCCAGGTCGCACAGGGCCTCGAAGAGCTCCATGTCGTTGACAACGTCCTCCGGCACCGCAAAGCGGAAGCCGCTCTTGGTCTCGCCCTGGATCATGTGCCGGTCACCGTGACGCTGCAGCTGGCGACGGCGCCGGTCTCCTGCACCCTGGCCGTGATCACGACAGTCCCGGCCGCGACGCCGGTGACGGTGCCGCCGGTGACGGTGGCGATGTCGCTGTCCGCCGTGCTCCACTTCACCGTGCCGCCCGCCGGGCTTGTGGTCGGCGTGATGGAGACGGTGCTGCCCACGGCGACGGAGGCGGTGGCCTTGTCCAGCGTCAGCGTGCCCGTGGGGGCGGACTTGATGTACTCGTAGTGGCTGTTTCCGGAGCTGTCCGGCAGGCAGGTGAGGGTGAGGCCGTAGCCGATGGCGCTGTCATCCTTGTATACCACGTCGGCGACGTCGGAGATCGCGGCATCCGGGGCGACGATGCGCTTTGCCGTGTTGCCGTTGAGCAGCATGTCGATGACCCAGCACGCCTCCTCCTGCAGATCGGCGTTCACCGCCACGGCGATCCCCTCTTCCAGAGTTCCGCTCACGTTTTCGGGGCCGTGGACGGCGGAAAGGACGTCCTCGTTCAGCACCTCCAGCAGGGTAAAGGCCAGGGTGTCGGTCTTCTCACTCTGCACCACCAGGATGGTGTCCCCGCCCCAGGCCTTGACGTTGCTGCTCGTGGCTTTGTTGGCGTTGGTCACGCCGTCGGTGGAGACGTACCCCATGCACCTAAAGCCCGCGTTCAGCGCCTCGGTGGCGGTGGACGGCAGGGGCGTCCCCAGCGGCCCGCGCCAGATCGCCCCGCTGATCTTCGGCTTTCCGGCGCTGACTTTTTGTTTATTGTTGCCCATCTCGTGGTCCTCCTTAATCGTAGTAGACGATGTCGAACACCGCCTGATAGCGGTACTGCCGCTTTGTCGTGTCCGTGAAATTGTAGTCGCTGTTCAGCTCGCAGGCGGCGATCTCCGGCTGTTCACAGAGGCCGTCCATGGCGGCAATGACCTCTTCATTCAGCGCTGCGGCCGCGAACAGGGTCTCGCCGTAGCTCTGCACCGCCACCGTGGCGCTGCGGATGTGGTTTTCCCGCCCGCCCCCGGTCTTTTCCACCAGGGCAAAGGGCTTTGCCACGCCCCCCTCCGGGATCTCCGTCACTGCCGTGATCCCCGCCGCCGCCAGGTGATCCCTCACGATTGTCTCGATCATTGCTTTTTCCTCGTAGGCAGTCCCACGGCCCCCACGGCATGCAGCAGCACGTTGTCCTGCCGGTTCATTCGGGCCGCCTCCTCCGAGGCCGGAAAGACGTTGGTGACGGCCACCCAGTTGGCCAGGTGGGTCCGCACGCCGAATTCAGCGCCGCCGGCCAGGGCCCCGGCCTCTGCGGCCACCGCCTTTCCGGCTTCCTCCAGTGCCTCCCGGACCTCCTGACTCTTCATCAGCGCGTTGACCCCTGCCAGGTTCAGCTCGATCTTGACTTTACTCAATGAGCCGGCACCTCACTTTCATGTGCCAGGGCCCCGGGATCAGCGGCTCCACCCCCGTAATGGGGAAGCCGAAGGTCTCCGCCCGGATGGTCTGCCCGTAGGCGTCGGTCCATTCCACCCGCCGGTCCTTCCATTCATGCCCGTCCCCCTTGGGGATCCCCAGCATATAGTCGATGCGCTTGCCCTGCAGGTCCGTCCCGTCGCTGATCTCATTCGTTTCGGGCTGCCCGATGAGTACGTTTTCCACCGTCACCGGCGTCTCCGTCCAAATCGGGGCCCCGAAGGGATCCGTCCCGCTCCGGGTCTTTTCATAGAGCGTGACCGTCATCCCCCGCATGGCCGCGGCCCTCCTGTCAGATCTTCCACCGGGCTCCGGGATCCGATCCGGTCCCCGACGCCCAGAAGCCGTTTGTCCAGCCGCCCCAGGTACATTTCCCCGGCGGCCCCGCCGGTGCTCATGGTCCAGCTCTGGGTGTACCCCAGCCCCGTCATGCTGCCCTGGCTGGCCCCCGTGGGATAGCCCAGGCTCTGGCCGTCTCCCAGGACCCGGATCACCATCCGGCAGCTCACGACCTTTCTGGCCTCCACCGGGGCCGTCTCGGAGGCATAGGCGTCGATCATCGCCGCCGCATCCTCCAGCAGGGTCTCGCACATAGCCTGTTCATCTGCGCTCATGGCCCGGCTCATCCGGGCCTGCACGTCCGCCACGGTGGCATAAGCCGCCATAACCTCACCCCTTTCGATCAGTTAGGAGTGTGGAGTGAGGAGCGAATGTGCGCCTTCGGCGATATTAAAATTAAAGACTGTCCCGAAGGGACACACCACAACTCCTCACTCCTAACTCCTCACTTCTAACTCCTCACTCCTCACTCTTTTCAGCACTCCTCGCTCTTTTCAGCGGTTTCTTCGGCTTCGGAGGTGCGGCGGGTTTGTGACCCGCCGCAATGTACTCCTCCACCCGGCTCTCGTGGACCCACATGTCCCCGCCGGTCAGCTTATTGACAAAGCGGACCATCAGGCTTCCGGCACTGCGCCGGTGAGCAGGTTGAAGCAGGTGGTGTCCGCGATGAAGCCCACCTCGATCTCCGCCCGCACGGCGAACATGTTCCGCTCCCAGAGGTTGACCTGGCTGGTGCCGATGGTCAGGGTGGCCTGGTCGGAGATGTCGATTTTCACATCGTCCTCCACCACGCCGTACTTGGCCTGGGTCCAGTCCCCGGCGATGCCCACGATGGCGGGGGTCCCCGCCGCGGTGCCCTCGCCGGCCGCCCCGGCCACGTAGACGCCCCGGCTCCGGGTGACCTTGGCCCCCAGGATGGGGGAAACGTTGTCTTCCGACACCCCGCCCGTGAAGATGGGCCTCCCGGTGCTGTCCACGGCGTTCAGCAGGATGCCCTCCGCCGAGGGGGACAGGGCCAGTCCGTTCAGGGCGCCGTTATGCTCCGCGATGTCGCTCCAGGCGGCCACCAGGCCCTTATAGGCCGTATGACCGCCGGAGGCGATGAGGCTCTGGGCGGTGCAGGAACCCAGGACGTCGAAGCCGCTGCCGGGGGCGGAGGTGCCCACGATGGTCTTGTCATACTTCAGCGCCAGGGCGCCGGGAAGCCGCTGCACGATGGCGTCGTACAGCGCCCGCATGTCCCGCCGGAACTGATTGGAGAAGGGCACGATCACCGCCAGGGTGTAGCCCTTCATGTTTTTCGTGCCCAGGCTGGGGTTGCTCACGGGCTTCACATTGGTCTCGTCCACCCAGTTGGCCTCCGGGTCCCCGGTGATGGTGGGGATCGTCAGCCCCCGGCCGGGGAGCTGCACCCGCCGGGCCAGGCGCATGATGGCGCTGCCCTCCTGGGTCTTCTGCATGATTTCCCGGCTCACCTCGGTGGGCAGGGAAACGTTGGTTCTGTTGGTAGGGATTCCGCTGGGCATTGTTCATTCCTCCTGTGTGTTAGATCTGCTGCGCCGCCCAGTCCGCGAACAGGTCGCGGGTGGAGGCGCCGCCCGCTTTTGCCGCCTCCCCGCCGTCCCGCAGGGAGGGGTAGCCGCTGGGCTTGGCGAAGGCCAGGATGGCGTCCGCCTGGGCCTTGCAGGCCTCCTCGCTGTCCCCGTTCAGCAGGCTGGCGGGGACTTTCTTTTCCTGGGCCACCTTCTCCCGGATCTCCCGCAGCTGGTTGGCCTTTTTCAGGGCTTCCAGCTCGGTCTTCAGGGCGGCGGCCTTGTCGTTTGCCTTCTGCAGCTCGCTCTTTCCGGCCTCCTCCGCCGCGTCGTACTTGGCGGCCTTGGCCTTCAGGTCCTCGTAATCCGGATACTTCGCCCTTTCCCTGGCCAGCCGGTCCGCCACGATGGAATCCAGCTCCGCCTGGGTAAAGGTCTTTCCCGCCGTCTGTGCCGGCGTCGTCTGGGCGGCGGCAGCCGCCGCCTGGGCTTCCTGGTTCACAGTTTCTGCCATTTCAGAACTCCTCCGCTTTCGCGTATTTTCCGCCGCTTACCCCCGGCGTCAGGTATAGTGAGGAGTGTGGAGTGTGGAGCTGCGGTGTCCCTTCGGGACTGATTTGAATTTCCCGCCGAAGGCGGCACCATAACTCCTCACTCCTCACTCCTAACTCCTAACTGTCTCTTCAGCTCCTCCACCCGCGCCTCGTCCTCCCAGTAGACCGCCCGGGTGGGGTGGCCTCTCCACCGGCTGACGATGCTCCCGCCCAGGAGCCAGTCCACGTGCTCCGCCAGGCAGGGGACCAGGTTCAGGACCGTCCCGTCCCCGTGCCGGAGCTCCATGTATTCCCGGAAAAACCAGTCGTCTCCCCGGCCCGCCGCCTCCAGGGCGAAGGCCGCCGGGTCCGCCTCCCGCCTCCAGGCCCCGCTGAGATACCATTCCGCGCAGCCTCTGGCCAGCGCGTCCGGGATCCGGATGCACGGGAAGCTGTACCACATGTCCGGGATATAGACCCTGCCCCGCAGGTTGCAGTCCGGACCGCCCAGCTCGCTGACAAAGCCGCAGAGGATCCCCGGGATCTCCTCCAGCTCCTCCGCCCGCCGGGCAAAGTCCCGGCAAAGCAAAACGTCGTCCTGCAGGTGCCAGGTGTCCCCCTCGCCCGCCAGCGACGCAAAGGCCTCCATGCAGGAGCGCAGATTCCCCCGCCCCGTGCCGTCGTACCAGACCCGGATGTCCCCGATTCCCTGCTCCCGCAGCTCCGGCAGCAGGAACCTCTCCGCATACCACAGCCGCTCCGGGCAGGCGTGGATCATACCCTTCATTCCGTCCTCCGTTCCTTCCGGCGAATGAGGAGATGTGTCCGAATCGGACACATTTCCCTCCGTGGGCCTATCGTTTCTCCCGCTCCCGCCGGGCGGCGTATGCGGCCCGCTTCTGGGCGTTGATCTCCTCCCGCCGTTCGGCGTAATCCGCCCGCCGCAGGGCGTTGATCTTCTCCTGGGAGCTCTCCCCCTCGGCCCCTTCGTACATGGCCCGGTACTTTTCCGGATCGTACCCCGCCACGCCGCCCTTTCCGTCGAAGCGGATGGCGTAGGTGCAGTCGCAGTTGGAGTGGATGTGCTCCGCGTGCCCGTCCTTGATGGCCTCCTTGCCGGCCCGCTGCCAGCCCCGGGAGGCCAGGGTGATGCAAAAGGCGCAGGTATCGCCGGAGGGCACCCAGGCGAATTCCGCCCCGTCCCGCAGAGCGTTTTTCAGGGTGGTGTCCGCCCCGGCCCGCTTCACCAGCCGGCCCACCGCGGCGCCCATCGAAGATTCGTTTCGGGAGACCCTGGCCACCCCCTGCACCGTCCTGGCCACCTCCTCATAGCTGGCCGTCTCCGCGGGGAGAGCCGGGTCGAGCAGCTTTCCGCTCATCTCCGCCACGGCGTCGTACATGGCCGCGCTCAGCGCCGCCGAGCCTTCGCCGTACCTGGTAGCCAGGCCGTAGGCGTAATCGATCACGGCCTTCATATCTTCGAAGCCGTTTTTCCGGATAAACGCCTTCATTTTCTCGGCGGCCTCCTCGTTCAGCGCCGAGAGCATCCCGATGAAGTTGGCCCAGTCCCTGGCCGAGATGGTCAGGCTCATGCCTCAGCCTCCAGCTCCGTCACCAGGGCCAGCCCCCGGGAGCGCTGCTCCTGCCCCCGGATCCTGCGGATGTCCGCCTGGCTGAAGCCGATCATCTCCAGATAAGTGTCCGTCTGGGCGAAGCTGGGGCGGGAGGCGGCGATCTTCACCGCCGCGTCCGCCGTCACGCTGACGCTGGGCATTGCCGGGTTCCGGAAGTGGGCCACGATGTTCCGCTGCTCCTCCGGCAGCTCCTCCGCCGTGGTGTCCCCGGCCACCGCCAGGGCCATGAGGGCGATGGTCCGCAGGCTCTCCCCGTTCCCGGCGTTCAGCTGCTCCGCCATGCCCACCAGGGTCTGGCTCTGGGCCAGGATGGCGTCGGAGGAAGAGGGGTTCGCGTCGTTCACCACCCCCACGTCTGTCACCGTGAGGCCCGTGGCGGCACTGAACTGGGTGGCCAGCAGGCGCAGCATCTCCACGTGGGGCGCGATGGTGCCCTGCTGGAGCTGCCCGAACTTGGGCAGCTCCTGGGTGTCCGGATTCGCCGTGGCCGCCAGGATCGCCCCCACGTACTGCCGGAACTTGTCACTGGTTACTTCGTCGTACTGCTCGTCCGTCACCCCCAGCAGGTACTTCTGGGGGCTGGTGGCGAATTCCAGGCCGATGGAGGCGTTGGCGATGGTCCGCACGTAGCTGTCGATGAGCCGCCTGACCGGCTCTTTGATCCGGCTCCGCCCGAAGGGCTTGTCGCTGGTGGAATTCCAGATCAAGGGCTCCATGAGGGGCCGCCCCATCCGCTGGGGATGGGGAACGGCGGACCAAAGGCTGTCCCGGCGCCGCAGCACCCAGATGGCGTCCTCGGTGTAGTAGTAGATCAGCGAGGGGGTCCAGCTTTCGTCGTTTCCCGGGGCCGTATCAATGATGGCAAAGCCGCAGTCGATCCGCCCCTTGTCCCCGTTCCACCTGGCCGCCGCCGTTCTTGGGGAGTGGAAGCGGATCTTGCAGCCGGCGGCCGGGTCCTTCGAGAGGGTGGCGAAGGTGCAGCCGTATTTCAGCTCGTCCCGGGCCGCCTTGGCGTATTCCGCGATCAGCCGGTTCTGGCGCACCAGGGCGTCCAGCTCCGGCAGCTCTTCCCCATGGGCGCCCACAAAGCCGTCGAACATGCTCCTGGCTGCCAGCACGTCCACGCACTTGGCGCCCCAGGCGCAGCCCACCTCCAGGCCCCGGAGGCCCTGGGGCAGGGCGATTCCCAGGTTCACAGAATCCAGGGAGATCTTCCCCTCGTAATACCGGTTCTTCTGGCCGTTCTTCGTCTGGTGCCGGGTGAAGATGTCCGCCAGCTCCCGCAGCCGCGCCATCTCCTCCACCGGCATCCCCGCCACATCCGTCAACCCAAGGTATTCCATCATATCTTCATCTCCCCCGTCCCCGCCGCAGCGGATCTCGATCCCGCCGCAGGCGGCACCGCAACTCCTCACTCCTCACTCCACACTCCACACTGAGCGCAGCGTCTACCCTATCCGCATCTTCCGCCCCGGCTCCCGCTTGGAGGTCCTCGCCCCCCAGAGCGCCAGGGCAGCCGCCTCGATGGGGGCGCTGTCCTCCCCGCCGAAGGCCCAGCCCCCTCCCAGGGGCCGCTTTACCGAGCTCACGGCGCTTTCCCGCAGCGCCGCGTGCTGCCGATACCAGCTCACCGTCTGCTCGCTGACGGCGTCGGTGAGGCCGCTCACCGCCGCCAGCACCTCCCGCACCGAGGGGCGGATGACGCTCCCCTTTGCCTTCCAGACGCCGCTGAGCTTGTCCGCCAGCACGTCCGCGCCGTTCCGGCCGTCGATCACTACGCAGGCGGCGCCGCCGTACCGGGCGCAGAGCCAGTCCGCCAGCCACTGGGTCCCCAGGCCCGTGGGCTTCCGGGCGATGATGGAGATCCGCGCCGGCCCCTCGGCGGGGATCACCGCGCCGCAGAGGCAGACTTCCGACCCGTCGGCGGTGAATTTCACCCCGTAGGCCGTTTTTCCCGTCTTCGGCCGCTCCTCGTCGGAAACGCAGGCGTCCCAGGCTTCCGCCGGGATGGCGCAGTCCGTGGCCTCGGTCAGCACCGGGCTCCACCAGCCCAGGCGTTCCCGGGCGAAACCGTCGGGCCGCATGCTCATAAGCTCCTCCCGGACAAACTCCTCCGTGATCCGGCTCCCCAGGGCCGGATTTGCGGCGTACCAGAGGGCCGGGTCCTCCGTATGGATCTCCTCCGCGCTCTCCCCCGGAATGCTCCACTCGTGCCAGGCGTCGTGATCGCCCGGCGCCTCCAGCATCGCGGTCCGGCGCCGGCGGAACACCGTCCCCGGGCAGCCGGGATAGGGGGGCGTGCCCGTGTACAGGATCTGCCGCGTCCCGGTGGTGGAGGCGGCCAGGGTGGCCAGGATGGCCTCCAGCTGCTCGTCGGTAAGCTCCTGGGCCTCGTCAAAGACCACCAGGCTGATGCCGTCGAAGCCCCGGGCCGCCTGGCGGCTCCGGGCGGAGAACTCGATCCGCCCGCCGTTGTCCAGCTCGATGGCCTCCTCGCCGTTGGTGTAGCGGATGTTCCGGACGATGTCGGTCAGCTCCGGAAACTGAGGGTTGGTGAATATGGCGGCCAACCGCCTGAAGCTTTGCTTTCCGGTCCGCACCTGGTGGGCCGTGTGGAGGATCCGCTCGCCCCGGATCGCCAGGCCGTAGAATTCCCTGGCCTCCAGGCAGACGTTTTTCCCGTTCTGCCGGGGCACCGCCAGCCCGCCGGAGGTGACGGTGTAGTTCCCGTCTCCGTCCGTCCCCAGCCAGCAGTCGGACACCATCCGCTGCCATTCGTCCAGCGGCAGGCCGTAGCTGGCCATGAGCAGGGCTGCGTCCTCCCCGTCCGTGCCGGCCCTTTCCGGCTCGACGCGGATCCTGGGTACCTGCGCTCCCGTCATACTATCCTCCAGCCCCCATCAGGGCTTCCTTCCCCTGGGTAGCGAAGCGGCGGCGCGGCACAGGCGTGCCGTGACCGAGCCGCAGCGAGACAGGTGTCGCCGCAGGCGACGGATGAGGGACCCCGTCCCCCGTCCCCGCAGCAGCGGATCACGATTCCGCCGAAGGCGGCACCGCAGCTCCTCACTCACCCGACCTCCCTTGCGCTCCTGGCCCGGACCAGATCCAGGACGGTTCCCTGGTGCTGGCCCGGCTTGCTCTCTCCGCCGCCCAGGTCCGGCTTCAGGCGCTTCAGGCCCTTGGGCGTCAGACCCAGGGCGTCCCGGTGCGCCAGGATCTCCTTCCGCAGCGCCATGATGGCGTCCAGAGTCTTGTCCGAGGTGGCCGGTCCCCGGCCGCTGAGCTCCACGGTGGGGCAGCCGTCCTCCTTCCAGCGCTTGGTGAGCCTCTGCAGATCCCGCTCCAGGCAGGCAAGGGTGTGGATCTCCGGCTTGAAGATCTCCCGGTAGATCCCCAGCGCCTGCAGCTGCTGGATGTACTTCTCTTCCCTGGT
>JAEEGL015850449.1_pt1 | contig 18701 bp, 8 predicted proteins | sample 9134231 | NCBI WGS metagenome assembly JAEEGL01 (sample SAMN16246548, study PRJNA631951) | gut metagenome | biome: gut microbiome; feature: rumen; material: fiber-attached | host: Bos | place: Iran: Karaj | collected 2018-10 | reverse complement strand
CTTAAGAGTTCAGCGATGAGACGCAGAACCCCAAGGACCAGGACAAATTTTGCGTGTACTCCTGGTCCTTTTCATCATCCAGGATTTTCACCTCCTTTCAGATTGCTCAGGCCCCGAATTGTCGTAGCTGTGCGAAGAATTCACAATACATCACTCGACGGAAAAAGACTGGATTCCAAGAACTTCTCACACATGGATGAGGCTGAGCTGAAATCGGAGTGGCTATTCAAAAGCCGCGTGCAGTAACGTTCCGTTTATTAATCTAACGTGCATAGCGCGTGCCATGAAGATTCCCGATCGCATCGAAGTGCGCGGAGCCAGGATCCATAACCTCAAAAGCATCGACGTCGACGTTCCGCTCAACAGAATAGTCGGGATCGCTGGCGTGTCTGGATCCGGCAAATCTTCGTTGGCCCTCGGGACTCTGTATGCGGAAGGCTCCAGACGCTATCTGGAGTCGCTTTCCACTTACACCAGAAGGCGCATGACCCAAGCCGCCCGGGCCGACGTCGATGATGTGCGCTACGTCCCTGCGGCTCTCGCGCTGCATCAGCGCCCCGGGATCCCAGGGGTCAGAAGCACTTTCGGGACTTCCACCGAACTTCTCAACAGCTTGAGGCTGATGTTCTCCAGGCTGGCGAACCATAGATGCCCCAACGGCCACTATCTGAAGCCGAGCATAGACTTCGCCGCCATGTTCGAGATAAAATGCCCCATATGCGGAGAGATTGTGACGCCTCCGAGCGCGGAGGAGCTCTCATTCAACAGCACCGGCGCCTGCAGGAAATGCGATGGGACCGGAGTCGCATACGAAGTGGACGAATCCACTTTGATTCCCGACGAATCCAAGACGATCGATGAGGGGGCGGTAGCGCCATGGCAAACCTTGATGTGGTCCCTGATGAGGGATCTGGCCAGGGATATGGGGGTCCGCACCGACGTCCCGTTCAGGGATCTCACCGAAAAGGAAAGGGAGATCGTTTTCCACGGGCCGGCAGAGAAGAGACATATCCTGTATTACAACGAGAAATCTGGGAACGCCGGCGAGATGGATTTCACATATTACAGCGCCGTGCACACGGTGGAGAATGCCCTGTCCAAAGTCAGAGACGAGAAGGGGATGAAAAGGGTGGAGAGATTCCTGAAGATGGGAGTCTGCCCCAGCTGCGGCGGATCTAGGCTGTGCGAGGCGGCCCGCGCCCCTTTGCTGAGAGGGATCTCTCTGGATAAGGCGTGCGAGATGACTCTCGATGAGCTTGTTCAATGGGTGGCCGGAGTGCCCGGGACGCTCCCCGAGGAGATGGTCCCGATGGCGGAGAGCATATGCGAATCCTTCGCCGACGCCTCCAAACGCCTGCTGGACCTGGGATTGGGATACCTTTCCCTGGACCGCCCGACGTCCACCCTATCCACCGGCGAAAGGCAGCGCTCCCAGCTGGCCAGATCCGTCCGCAACCGCACCACAGGAGTGCTATACGTGCTCGATGAGCCTTCCATAGGCCTCCACCCTTCCAACATCGAGGGATTGGTGGGAGTCATGGACGACCTCGTCTCCGACGGGAACACCATCGTTTTGGTCGACCACGACACACAGGTGCTGTCCCGCTCCGATTGGATGATCGAGCTGGGACCGGGAGCCGGAGCTGATGGCGGAAGGGTCATCGCCCAAGGGACGGTCGAAGATCTTGAAAGAAACGAAGCCTCGAAGATCGGGCCGTTCCTAAGGGACAAAAACCGCACACTGCGCCCTCGCGCGTCAAGAGACGCCATCTTCTCGGAAGGCGAGATATCGATGTCCACTACGGCTATCCACACAGTCAAACCGCTGGAAGTCAGGATCCCCAAGGGCCGGATGACCGTGGTGACCGGAGTGTCCGGAAGCGGCAAGACCACCATGGTCCTGGACAGCCTGGTCCCCGCTTTGGAAGCGCTGCTCACCGGGAAAGAACTGCCGCCTCATGTCAAGTCCATCTCCGCCAATGGGATAGCCCGCGTCAGGCTCATCGACGCCGCTCCCATCGGAATCAACGTCCGCTCCACCGTGGCCACATATGCGGACGTCCATGACGAGCTACGCAAAGCCTTCGCGAAAACGCCGGAAGCCAGAAGCGAAGGCATCAAAGCCGGAGACCTTTCGTACAACACCGGATCGATGAGATGCCCCACGTGCGACGGCACCGGGACCGTGAGCTTGGACATACAGTTCTTGGCGGACGTCAACATGCCATGCCCAGATTGCGGAGGCTCCCGCTACCGCCAGGAAGCGCACAAGCTCATAAGAAGATCGAAGAACGGAGATTCGCATTCCTTGCCTGAGATCATGGGCATGAGCGTGAACGAAGCTCTGGAAGCCTGCTCGGACATGCCGCTGGTCTGCTCGAGACTGCAGACCCTGCGCGATGTTGGCTTGGGATACCTCACCTTAGGCGAAGCCACGCCGGGCCTGTCCGGAGGGGAAGCCCAGCGCCTGAAGCTTGCCAGCGAACTCAGGAAAGGGCAGGGAGACGCCATCTTCGTGTTCGACGAGCCTACCATCGGACTCCATCCTCTGGATGTGGAGGTGCTCATGGGTATCTTCCAGACCCTGATAGAATCCGGGGCGACTGTGATAGTGATAGAGCATGACCTCGACGTCATCAGGAACGCCGATTATATCGTCGACATGGGGCCGCGCGGAGGGGAGGAGGGCGGGACGATAGTTGCGTCCGGCACGCCGGAAGAGGTCGAAGCTAACCCTGCCAGCATCACGGGAAAATACATCTGATAAGAATCGCCCGAATATCCTGCGGAGCCTCATCTCCTCGGCCAGACCGTGGAGATCCTCCATGCGATGCATGTATCCCCTGTCGCCGACAAAATCGATTCCGTAACGTCTGCCGAGCTCCTTCAGAGCGTCCTCCAGAGCCGCGTCCGAATCCGCGGGGCCGGACCCGAAATCCTCATCCAAAGTTGTCTGGCGGGTCCTTCCGCTGGAAAGGTTGTAGATCCCGACGCCGATGAGCCTCACGCCCTGCTTCTTAACCGTGGAAAGAAGCCCGACGGCCGCCCGATGTATCGACAGAGCATCGTCGCAGCGGACAGAGGCCTTGGACCTGGTGATGCTCCTCATGTTAGAGAACGTGATCTTCAGCACCACGCCGTTGCCGTGGAGCCTGTGCCGTTTGGCGCGCTCTACCACGCTCATCGACATCAGCAGAAGGACGTCCTCCAGAAGCTTGTAATCGTGCACATCCCTCTGGAACGTGAGCTCGCGGCTGATGGACTTGGCGTCCTCGGGCCTGTAAGGAATGACTTTCCTGCCGTCTATCCCGCGGGCCAGCTGAAGCAGAATGCTCCCTTGCCTTCCCAGTAGCTCGATGACTTCGTCTTCCCTGTCCAAAAGATTGCTGACGGTGTATATCTCTGCGCCATAGAGCTTGTCAGCGGTCCTCTTCCCGACTGAGAAAAGAACTCTGACATCGCGATCGATGACCAGATCCATGAAATCCTGGGGAGTCAGAATCTCATAATACCCATCGGGCTTCTTCTCCTCGCTGGCGGTCTTAGCCGCGGCCTTGGAATACGCCAAACCGACAGAGCATGTAAGGCCCAGCTCCGCGGCGGTGCGGCGCTTTATCTCCTTGGCGATCTCCCTCGCCCGATCGAAATTGCCGGCGATCTCGGTGACATCCAGATATGCCTCATCCAATGCAACGGTCTCGGAGGCCGAAGCATATGAATCCCAGATATCATGCAGCCTATCCGAGACTTCCTTGTATTTGGCGAAATTCGGATGCATGTAAATGCCGTCCGGGCAGAGCTTATAGGCGTCCTTTATGTTCATAGCGGAATGCACGCCGAACTTCCTGGCCTCGTAGCTGCATGTCGAGACGACGCCCCTTTCGGTGGGAAGGGAACCGATGATAAGCGGCTTTCCGCGCAGAGCCGGATTGTCGCGGGCTTCCACGGAAGCGAAGAAAGCGTCCATGTCGACGTGGATTATGATCTGCTCCATATGGGAACCGCCCCTCTCACCGGAACAGGATTGACCGAAGCGTATAGGGTTCTTTCGGCGGAGGTGGCTGGCGCTCAGCACGCTCACCCTTCTGGACGACCGTTTATGGGGAGCTGACAGGATTCTCCGCGTAAACGGAAACAGAATTCGTCACACATGAGATAATAAATGATAATTTATAAGCAAAACACGATACCGCCCGCGCATCGGAGACAATAGATGGCAGGAAAAATACACCCAGACGATTCATTCAAGGAAGGCCGCGCGATGGATCTTACCATTGAGGCAATGGAAAAGTACTGGAGATACGGAGGGGAGCCTTGCGAATATGTCCCCAGCCTGATCCTCCATCCGGGGTACAGAGAATTGGAGTGGAAACGCCTGAGATACTATCTCCATTGGAGGTCCGACGTCTTCGATGGGCTCTACGGAGACACAGATTCCGGATACATATGGTTGCATTCGATGGAGCTCCTGCTGGTGAATGATGACCCGGAAGAGGCCGACAGGTGCTTCAGAGGGATGATCGAAGCCTACAAAGGGCAGAACAATGCCGTGGACTACATTCTCACGGCAACCAGCGCATTCCACCAGGCCTCGAACCACATGATGATATCGGATTATCCGGCCCTGAACAGAAGCCTCCGCACCCTCAGAATATGCATGATCCTGTCTTCCGAAAAATTCGTCCCGCTGTCCGCCGAAGACATCAGATTCATAACCGGCCGCAAAGGGGCCAAAATAGACAAGTACGCAGATGAAGCGGCCATTATAGTCAGCGCCGCCCTCCATGAGATAGGGAGATGGCAGAAGCCCAACGGGATCCTCAGCCTCTGCGCGCGCCCTCTGGATACCTACGAAAAATACCCGTTCGCATACGACATCTGGTACATCCCTAAGGAACTGAGATTCAGGTGCAGGGACATCAAAAACTCGGAGATATTCGTGGACCTGACCAAAAAGCTGCACAAAGCCTGCGTGCTGTACCTCGCCGGAAATGACGACATCGATTCCTTGGCCGGAAAATACGCTGCAACCCTCAGAAAGTGCATAGAAGCGCACAAAAACGGAACCCTCGGCGAGATAACCGCGCCGTATAGGAAAACCGGGTCCCCATGGGATGAGACGATGCACAGCCATAACGGAAGATTCGAGGCCCATCGCAAGGATGGGGTATGGCCCAGCTACCGTTTCCAGTCGAGGATGAGGGAATACAGCATGGTGATGGTGCCTTCGACCGGGAGGATCGACTCCAACCCCCCTCCGGAACCGTGCTATTCCAGTATGACCCTTGGGATGTTCGGCGAATACCAATCCTGGAAAGACAGCGTTCTGAGGGGAGAGAAAACGATCGGCAGATGCCGCGGATTCTCATGGCTTCTGTCCCAGGAGATCCTCTGCGACCCGTCGCTCGACCCAGAATCAGCCATCCATGCGCTCACGCTCTGCAAAAACAATTCGGATTCGCCCATTGACAAGAGAATAGACAACGCAATCATTGAGCTGTGCCTCATCAACGATTTAAATCCCCCGGAGCTGGACAGATACTCTGACCTCGTCCGCGTCGAAGCTCTGACGACGCGCGCGCTTCTTTCGGAACCCCCAAGAGACCTGTCATCGGAACAGATAAGACGCTGCTGGGACGGAGAATCGGACGATCCCGCCCTAACCGATGCGGTCAATGCCTCCCTGAAGCTGCTCCATTCCAAAGACTCGAGGCTCAGCACCATAGCGGACATGAGGACGATCACCCAGACCATATCGACGTTCGAAGGATTCGCAGGCATGCCCATCTCCATGGATGTGAAGATTTTCGGCCCCGGAAACAAAGATTTCGTCAGGATCATATCTTCCATCTGCAAAATCGCGTCCGCCGCGATTTCCGGGGAGAAATGCCCGCGCTGCCCCTCCGGATTCGGCTCCAATAACCGCGATATTGTGTGCGAAGCAACTCTCATAGCCCTGAAAGAAAGGGAGAGCAAAAAGCGGAGGGAATCCATGGCCAATATGCGCTTGGATATGTCAGCGATAGAGGAGGCGGAGAACGACCTCAGAGACATCGCGAAGATGCTGGGCGCGGAAGTCGAAGATGAGCCCCTGGATATTGGTAAGACTATAGTGAATGAAGAAATTAAGACTATAGTGGAAAAAACGGGAGACCCTTGGAAAGACTTCGCAGCCATGCTCACCGAGGAACAGAAACAATACGCCAAAGAATGCCTTGAAGGGACGAAGGTCAACAGGACCTTGGAGAGGGCGATCAACTCTGCCGCAGCCGACACCATAGGGGATATTGTCCTGGACAACGGCACCGCCATCGAAGATTACGCGCAGAAACTCAATGAAACTGTTTGCTGAAAGGAGAGGAAATGGAAGACGACAGCGGAAAGACCCCGGCAGTCCCCAAAAGGACGCTCAACATAATGATGAACGCGCTTTCCTCGGGCGTAGTCCCGCGCAGAGGCCTGGAATTCATAGCCGTGGGAAGGAAAGCCGAGACGGCGACCTTCGTGCGCGACATGGAGGACACAGCGGAAGGTGGCGGAGCATTCAGATTCATATCCGGCCGCTTCGGGAACGGGAAAAGCTTCCTGACCCAGATGATACGCACCAACGCCATGGACAAGGGATTCGTGGTTATGGACGCGGATCTGGCCGACAGCCGCAGGCTCACCGGATCCAAGAAGGAAGGCCTGAACACCTACAAAGAGCTGATAAAGAACATGGCCGTCCGCACCCGCCCGGACGGCGGAGCGATCGAAAGCGTCCTGCAGGAATGGATCGACGCGGCCACCGAAGAAGCTACAAAGAAACTCGGCAAGAAGCCGGACGACGACGCGGTGGAACTCATCCTCAAAGAATCCGTTGCAGATCTGGGCGGCCTTCAGAACAGCCGCGATTTCGCCAAGGCCCTGCTGAGCTACTGGAAGGACCTCTCCGAAGGCAAGGACGACATCCCCGCGCTGAGATGGCTGAAGGGTGAGATCGAGCTGAAGAGGGATTCTAGGAAGCTGCTCGGCGTCGATTCGACCATAGGGGACGACAACTGGTACGGATTCGTGAAGCTCTGGGCCAGATTCGCCGTCAATATCGGATACAAAGGGCTGATAGTCTTCCTCGACGAGGCCGTCGTCCTCTACAAGCTGCAGAACAAAGTCGCCAGGAACAACAACTACGAGCGCATCCTCTCGATATTCAACGATATAATGCAGGGGAAATCGTCGAATCTGTCCGTGTACATGTGCGGCACCCCGGAATTCATCGAGGACCCGAACCGCGGGCTCTACAGCTACGAAGCCCTCAGATCCAGGCTGGTAGGCGGCAGATACGAGAACGGCTACGACAACTTCCTCGGCCCGGTCATAAGGCTGCGCCCGCTCACCAACGAGGAGATCTACGTCCTGCTCAGGACCATCAGGAACCTGCACGAGCAGAAATACGAGTACGCATCCAAGGTCACCGACGAGAACCTGAAGGAATACCTCGCGGCGATCCTGTCGTCGGTATCGGCGTCGATGCTCACGCCCAGAGAGATAACCAGAGATCTGATCAGCCTGCTGGACGTCCTGAAGCAGAATCCGGACGCGAAATTCGAGGATCTGGTGACTGGAAGGACTTTGGAGCCCGATCGCAACCCGGACGACGACCTGATCGATGATTTGGAGATATGACCGACAGATTCGACAGCCTCCCGTGGTTCCTCCGCGAATACATCCATGCCAACCGCTGGGAATCATTCAGAAGCGTCCAAGAGAAAGCGTTCGACATCCTTTTCGGGACGGACCGCCACCTTCTGATATCATCGGAAACGTCCAGCGGAAAGACCGAGGCCGCCCTCTTCCCGGCGATATCGTCGATATACAGCAACCCGCCCAGAAGCGTCGGAGCCCTTTATGTGGGGCCGCTGAAAGCGCTCATCGACGACCAATTCGAAAGGCTGGAGCCGATGCTGAAGGATTCCTACATCGAAGTCACCGGCTGGCACGGGGACATAAGCCTCCAATCCAAGGCGAAGCTCCTGGAAGTGCCCTCCGGGATCCTGCAGATAACCCCAGAATCCCTGCAGAACATCGTGGCTTCCAGGCCGGAGGATCTGGAGAGGCTGTTCGGAGATTTGAGATTCGTGATCATAGACGAAGTCCACGCGTTCATGGGCTCGGACCGCGGCCAACAGCTTCTGTGCTGCCTTGAGAGACTTGATATGCTGGCCCATTGCGAGCCCAGACGGATAGGCCTCTCTGCCACCATCGCAGATACGGGATCCGTTGCGGAATGGTTATCAGCCAACACAGGAAGGGAAACGGCGGTGGTTACCGACCGGCCGACGGCCAAAAGAGATCTCATCATCTACTACAGCCGCTTCCCTTCGCCCGCAGAGGATCCCAACCCGAGAAAGAAGTCCGTCAACTCGTTCTATAAGCTACTGTACAAAGAGATCCGCGGCAGGAATTGCATTGTGTTCACCAACAGCAGGGTCACCGCGGAAAGGACGGCCAGATCCCTCAAGAAGATGGCTGAGGCCGCCAAAGATCCCGACGTCATCCACGTCCATCACGGCAGCATATCCAAGGAGCTCAGAAAATCTGCCGAAGAAAACCTAAAGGACCCTTCCAAGAAAACGGTGACCGTTTCGACCGTCACCCTGGAGCTTGGCATCGACGTGGGATCCCTGGACGCGGTGATCCAGATCGATACCCCATACACCTGCTCCAGCTTCGTCCAGAGGATGGGGCGCTCAGGCAGAAGGGGCGGCGCCCAGATCATGAGGATGTTCTGCCGCGAAGACCAGGAGAAATGGTGGTCATCGGTCGAGGGCGTGTCTATGGACCTGATAAAAGGCATAGCCATAGCGACGCTGGCCGAAGAGGGCTGGACCGAATCCGAATCGGAGCCTTCCCTGCCGTATGGTCTCCTGTTCCATCAGACCATGGAATGCATGAGGCACGGCACCGGGACGAAATTCTCCCGGCTCCTCTCCGACGTCCTGCCGATGTATCCGTTCAGGAACATAAAGAAGGAAGAATACGCCGAGCTGGTCAGATACATGATCTCCGTCGGCATCATCATGAAGATGGACGACGGGACCTTGCTGATCACCGACAAAGGAGAGAAGATCTCTTCGGACAGGGATTTCTGCTCCGTATTCACCGTCAAAAAGGAGATAGAGGTCAGCTGCGACGGCAAAGGGGTGGGCACCATCCAGGAGATGCCCAAGCAGGGAGACCTGATCCAGCTGGCCGGAAGGATCTGGAAGGTCGTGGAAATCAACGGGAAATCGCGCTCCGTGGAAGTGGAGGAGACCGAAGGATCCGCGGACACCCTGTGGAAATCCGGGGTGCCGGAAACCGACAACAGGATTATGGAGCGCATGCGGGAGATCCTGTCCTCGGATGAAGGATACGGTTTCCTCGACGCGTCGGCCTCGGAAGAGCTTTCGGCGAGCAGAAGGATGGCGATCCAATCAGAAATGCTGAAAGGCATAGTGGAAACTGATTATGGGTATCGCATCTACCCCTGGATCGGGACGAGAGCGTTCGATACCCTGTGCAGAGTCCTGAGGATGGTATGCGACAAGGTCCTGGAAAGGCCGCCTTATTTCGCTGACGTGATGACCGAATTGGATTGGGGAGAGCTTCTGGAATACATCGAAAGGTATTCCGACAAACGTTTCGCCGCCGACCTCATCGGCGATGACAGACTGGAATTCGGGAAATACGACCGCTATGTTCCAGAAGATCTTTTGATGAAATCTTTGGCCGAAGACAAGCTGGATTTCTCGTATCTGGATGTTCTTAGGGATTTCTGAGCAGTTTGGTATATAGCACTATAGTATGATTACTTACACATAACATAAGCCATAGCTTTAAGCAATTGTAATCACTATAGTTCTATGAAAAAGTTCTGGACATATACGATGATGATAGCACTATGGTGAAAAAGGCGTCCAGGCTGATTTTGTAATTATCGCCTGCCGTAAATTCAAACCGATTTGCTGACGAAATCTGACTATATCTGCTGAGTTTCAAAGACGGAAAGACGACCACTTAAAGGCCGATTTCAGTATGATACTTATGCTTTGGACAGACTATCCATGCTCATGTCAGAAATCAGATGCCCCCACTGCGGAACTCTGTTCCAGATCGACGAATCAGACTACGGCAAGATTGTCAGCCAGGTTCGCGATGCGGAATTCTCCAAAGAGATGGAGTACCGCGTTCAGCATTACGAGAAAGAGAAAGCCGATGCGATATCCCTGATCAAAGCCGAAGATGAGAAGATCCGTTCCGAACTCCTGACGAAAACCAGAGAAGAGCTTACCAAAGAGATCAGCTCGAAAGACTTGGAAATAGCGGAGCTGAAAGCGAAGATCGGCAGCTTCGAGATGGAGAAGACGATGGCCGTCAAGTCCGCGGAAGAGGCCAAGAATGATACGATCCTCAAGAAGGATGCGGAGATAGCGAAGCTGAAGGCCGAACAATCGAAATGGGACAGCGAGAAAAAGCTGGCGCTGTCGGAAGCCGAGAACAGAAAGATAGAGGAGATCAACTCTAAAGACATGGAGATAGCCGATCTCAAGGCCAAGATGGAACAGGACGAGATCACTAAGAAGATCGAACAAGAAAGAATGAAAAGCGTGTACGAAGCTCAGCTGAAAGCGAAGGATGAGGAGGTCGAGTTCTACAAAGATTTCAAGGCCAGGCAGAGCACCAAGATGATCGGGGAATCGCTCGAGAGATTCTGCGAGAACGAATTCAACAAGCTCCGCCCCGCCGGGTTCCAGAACGCCTACTTCGAGAAAGACAACGAGATCTCCAAATCCGGCTCTAAAGGGGATTACATATTCAGGGAATCCCTGGACGGCATCGAGTTCGCCAGCATAATGTTCGAGATGAAGAACGAAGCCGACCAGACAGCCAGCAAACATCGCAACGAGGACTTCTTCAAAGAGCTCGACAAAGACCGCAACGAAAAGGGATGCGAATATGCAGTGCTGGTCAGCATGCTGGAACCAGACAGCGAGCTGTACAACACGGGCATCGTGGACGTCTCGTACAGGTATCCGAAGATGTACGTCATCAGGCCGCAGTTCTTCATTCCCATCATCACCCTGATAAGGAACGCATCGAGAAGCTCTCTGGAATACAGGCAGGAGCTGCTGGTGGTCAGGAACCAGAATCTGGACATCACCCATTTCGAAGAGAACATGAACGCATTCAAGGACGGATTCTCGAGGAACTATCGCATCGCGAGCGAGAAGTTCTCCAAAGCCATCGAGGAAATAGACAAGACCATCGACCACCTTCAGAAGGTGAAGGAGGGACTGATCGGATCCGAAAGACAGCTCAGACTGGCCAACGACAAGGCCCAGGACCTTTCCATCAAGAAGCTGACGAGGAACAATCCGACGATGGCGAAGAAGTTCGAGGACCTGAAGCAGGACAGCGATTGAAATAGCCAGAAGGCAACGGAATCGATTCGAAAGGATAAGAAAGAAAATGGGGAGAAACCTCTCCCCTTATTTTTTGGGTTTATGCCACGCGGCTGAGAACCTTCCCGTCTCCGGCGAAAGACTTCCCTGCGAGGTTGCTGGCGGTCGGGTCGAGTTTGCTCACCCCATCCATGAACGTCAGACCATAGAACGCGTTCTTGCCTACGTCGAAAAGGTCCCAGGAGAAAGTCGCGAAAGCCAGGGGCACGCCGCTGAATGCGCTGGCCCCTATAGTCAAGGCCGAAGAGAGGTCCATGCCGTACAGCTTGGAGCATCCGAAGAACGCATAGCTTCCGATGGCATTCGCCGACGTGTTCACGTAGACGAGTTCGGTGCATCCCGAGAAAGCCTTGAATCCAACGGTTTCGACGTCTCCGAGGTAGGCGTAGACCAAGGTCTCGCACTTGTAGAACGCCTGGTCCGCTATGGACCTGACCTGGAATGACAGCGAGCCGTACTTGACCTCGCTCGGGACGGAGACCGCGGATATGCTGCCCTCATAGCCCACCAAGGAAGCCTCATTGGGCATGACGGAGGTCACGGTATAGACCAGACCGTCGACGGTTATCTTGGCGCCGACCTTGGGGCATTCGTAGAGCCTGGAATCCGCTCCCATGAAGGTCTTGCCGGCGAGCCCGGCGGCGTCCTCGGTGATGGCCGCGCCATCGGGAGCGTAGAAGAATGCTCTGAAGAAGGCGTTCTTCCCGACGTATGCGAGCGAATCGGAGAATACGATCGATTCGAACGCTCTGCACTCGCTGAATGCGCTGGCATCGATCGTCACTGCGGACGTGAGATCCACGCTCTTGAGGGGGCATCCGAAGAAGCAATACGTTCCGAGGTATGGCGCCGCGACCTTCACTCCAGCGAGACTGGTACAGTTCGCAAAGGCCCTATCGCCTATGAAGGAGACCGAGCCGAGATCGGCGTATTCCAGGGTGGTGCATCCGTAAAACGCCTTCGCAGACACGGAATCCACGGTGTAAGCCGATCCGCCGTAGCTCACGCAGACCGGGACGATAAGGCTGGATATGCTTCCCTCATACCCGGTGATGGTAACGCTGGATTCGCTGTCGATGGAATACTGGATGCCGTCCATCACGAAGGAGCTGCCCACGGAAAGGCGCTCATAGAGCTTGGAATCGCTTCCGACGAAGGTCTTCCCCTTGAGGTCGCTGGCCGTCACCTTCAAAGCAGAGCCGTCGGCCCCGTAGAACGTCACGGCATTGAACGCATTGGAATAGACTTTGGACAGCTCATCGGAGAATGTTATGGAATAAATCCCAGAGGTGTTGTGGAAAGCATATGCTCTAATCTCCTTGGACCCGGAGATGTCGACGTATCTGAGCGATGGGCAATCCAGGAAGTAGTAGCCCCTGAGGACCTCCATATCCACGACCGCGGAAACGAGGCTGGAGCAGTACTCAAACACTCTGGTGCCGCTGGCCGGAATCGCTGAGATATCGGCGAAAACGATCGAATTGCATTTGTAGAAGGCTTTATCGGCGACGTACGTGACCTTGAATTCGAGGCCTTTGTACTCGACGTTATCGGGCGCGATGACGACGGTGGGATTGCCCTGGTATCCAGAAAGGGAGACTTCCAACGGAACCATAGAGGTGATCGTGTACTTGAGGCCGTCGACATAGAATGTCTCACCGACTGCGATGTCGACGCATTGGAGGACTCCGTCTATGCCGTAGAATTCCTTGCCGGCGAGGTTTCCGGCGGTCTTCCTGACTTCGGCGCCATCGACCATGAATTTGAGAGAGCCGAGGGCTTGGGTCCCCAGATCGGTGAGCGCGTCAGAGAATTTGATGTGCGTGATGGCCATGCTTCCGTAGAATGCGTAGCCCATGATGCTCTTGGCGCCGATGGTGACATCGGACAGCGAGGGGCTGCTGGCGAAAGCCTTCATCCCTATGGTCGGAACGCTTCCGGTGTCGACGGAAACGAGAGAGCTTCCGAAGAACGCCTTCTCGCCTATCGAATCCACTGAGAACTTGTAGAGTCCCACTGACACCTCGGAAGGCACGGTGAGTTCCGTGATCTTCTCTTCGCTTCCGGTCAGAGAGACGGAGCCATCGGAGATCACGGTGTAATTCAATCCTCCCACGGAGAACGTCTCTCCGATTGCAGGGACGGCCATCAAAACGGAATCAGAACCGGTGAACTCCTTTCCAGCGAGGTTGGCGGCGTTCTTCTTCAGCTCATTCCCGCTGAAATCGAGGAACTTCAAGGATCCGAGGGCTTGGGTCCCCAGATCGGTGAGCGCGTCGGAGAATTTGATGTGCGTGATCGCTGTGCTTCCATAGAATGCGTATCCTGCGATGCTCTTGGCGCCGATGGTGACATCGGACAGCGAGGGGCAGCTGGCGAAGGCCTTCATCCCTATCGTCGGAACGCTTCCTGTATTGACGGAAACGATGGGACTTCCGAAGAACGCCTTCTCGCCGATGGATTCGACTGCGAGAGCCTTTCCTTTGTAGGTCACGGATGCGGGCAAAGATACTTCAGTCTTGTCCGAGGAACATCCCGTGACGGACACGGACTTCAAGTCCTGGAGGACCGTGTATTCGATGCCGTCGAACGAAAAGACTTCGCCCTCTGCGATATCTGAGGCTTTCACGACTTTGACCGTGCAGGTCGCGGTCTTGGCGCCATCTACGGTGGTGACGGTTATGGTAGCGGTCCCGACCGCAACCGCAGTGACGACTCCTGACGCGGATACTTTGGCGACAGTCGTCTTGCTGGATTTCCATGTAACGGACTTATCGGTCGCATCGGAAGGCAACACAGTGGCCGTCAAAATCGCAGTAGATCCTTTTTCGATCGATATGGACGAAGCATTCAGAGTCACTCCGGTGACGTTGACCGTCGGAGCGACCACTGTCACGACGCATGTGGCGGTCTTGGATCCGTCATTAGTTGTGACTGTAATCGTTGCTGTTCCGGGTGCGACCGCGGTGACGACGCCTGCCGAAGACACTTTGGCGACGGCTGTCTTGCTGGATTTCCAGGTTACCGATTTGTCTGTCGCATCGGAAGGCGACACGGTAGCGGTAAGAGTGTGCTTTTCTCCAGCCTCCAAAGAGAGCTTAGAGGAATCAAGCGAAACACCGGTGACGTTGACCGTCGGAGCGACCACTGTCACGACGCATGTGGCGGTCTTGGATCCGTCGGTTGTTGTGACAGTGACTGTCGCAGTTCCGGGCGCAACAGCTGTGACAACTCCTGACGTGGATACTTTGGCGACAGCGGTCTTGCTGGATTTCCAGGTCACGGACTTATCAGTTGCGTTAGAAGGAAGCACAGTGGCGGTGAGCGTCTTCTTTTCTCCGGTCTCTAAGGAGAGCCTGGCGGAGTCCAAAGTCACTCCGGTAACGTTGACCGTCGGGGCAACTACGGTCACAGCGCAGGTTGCAGTCTTTCCGCCATCGGCGGTAGTGACGGTAATCGTCGCGGTCCCCTCCTTGATCGCTGTCACGACGCCATTTGAAACTGAAGCGACAGCGGGATTGCTGGAAGACCAAGCGACGCCCTTGTTGGTGGCGTTGGTAGGCATGATTGTCGCCGTCAGTGTTTCAGTGAAGCCTTTGTCGATGGTTACGCTGGTCTTATTGAGAGTGACGCCAGTGACTGGGACTGTAGGGTCGATGACAGTCACGGTACAGGTTGCAGTCTTTCCGCCATCAGCGGTGGTAACGGTAATCTTCGCGGTCCCCACCTTGATCGCTGTAACAACGCCATTTGTAACTTTGGCAACTGCCGTATTACTGGATTTCCATGTGACTGATTTGTCAGTCGCATTCGATGGGGATACGACGGCAGTAAGGGTGGATTTCTCTCCTTCAGTGAGGCTGAGAGAGGTTTTGTCCAAAGAAACTCCTGTGACTCTGATGACTTTCTCTTTGACCTCGACAAGACATATCGCCGGAATGACATCTCCACCGACTGCGGTAGCTATGATGTATGCGGAACCCACAGATTTGGCTGTAACCTTTCCGTTGGAATCCACAGAAACGATGTCTCCCTGACTGGAAGTCCAGGTCACCCTCTTGTCAGTGGCGTTTTCGGGAAGAACCGTGGCTTTGAGAGTGTAAGTATCACCAGTTTCAAGGCTGAGTGAATCGGCGCTGAGGGTTATGCTGGTAACTTCAATCCCTGCACTGACGGTAACAAGGCAAAAATCAGAGAAATTGCCATCCTGTGTTGTAGCGAATATTGTTGCCGTTCCAGAAGATACCCCTGTAACGACGCCGGTGCTGCTGACATTGGCCACAGAAGTATTGCTCGACCTCCAGGATACATTCTTATTGGTTGCATTGGAAGGGCTTACATACGCGGTGAGAGCGGCCGTTTCGCTCGCCTTAATGGAGACATCGGAGGGGACAACATCCACTCCTGTCACCGGAACGCGAACAGAAGACGCGATGATCGATCCGTCCTCGCAGATGACTTTCAGTTTATCGCCATTCACATTGAATACTTCCGAAAAATCAAGTATTATCGGGAATTCCCCCGATTTGCCGCTGGGCGCATCGAAATACAACGTAACCAGCAATCCCTTCTGTCCCATATCGCTGATAGACGAGTTCTCAACGTAGAACGGGTACGGATTCATGCTGTAGTTATCGTTCGGAGTGAGCGGGATTACCCCAGCGCTAATGTTTGTGAGCGTGAGATTGGAATCATATCCGATCTGGAACTCTCCGCCGAAGAATCCGCTGTTATCTCCGATTATGATGGGGACTTCGATAGAACTGTCCCCGGTCGTAGCATAGACGGTATCGATTGTTATTATCAACTGCGGATCGTCCTCCGCATCAGATTCTGACGCGAAGCCAATGAGGGCCGCAGAAAACAGTGTTATTGCCAATACGGCGATGAAGCCGTAAATAGCTGATTTCGTTTCGCATGCCATTTTGTAACCGAGGGGGCAATGCCTGTAATATGATTTAACTTTCTATCATGCAACAAGCTCCTGGAACATCATAGACGCATGAATGCATCATGCTAGATACAGAAGCTGATGATGATCTGTCACGCTGACGAAAGATGAGGGGGCAATGCCCCTCAATGGTTTCAGAACTTCTTGGAGTGCCTCATCCAAGCGAGAACAGCAAGAAGGATCACAATGATCACAATCGCGATTCCGATGTAAAGGATGGTGTTATCGCTGGAGGACGAAGCCTCTTTCACAGTCACTTTGCAGGTATCGGTATGGGAACCATCAACACTGGTGACGGTTATCGTGGCGGTACCAGGGGAGACACCGGTAACCGTTCCATTTGACACAGTGGCGACAGAAGAATCGTTAGTCGACCATATGATATCCTTATTGGTCGCATTAGAGGGAATCACATCAACAGTCAGCTTCTGGGTCTTGCCTTTCTCGATGGTCAGCTCGTGAAGGCTGAGCTTGACTTCGGTAACAGCTATGGCCTCGACGGTGACATCGCAGGTCGCGGTCTTGTTGCCGTCTGCAGTGGTGACAGTGATGGTGGCGATACCGGCGGAGACACCGGTGACAACTCCGTTAGCTACGGTTGCGACCGCAGAGTTGCTGGAAGACCATGAAACATTCTTGTTGGTAGCGTCTGCGGGCGCCACGGTAGCGACAAGAGTCTCGGTTGAACCGATTGTAATCTTGGCTGTCGTCTTGTTGAGGGTCACTCCGGTGACAGCTATAGCCTCGACGGTGACATCGCAGGTCGCAGTCTTGTTGCCGTCTGCAGTGGTGACCGTGATCGTGGCAGTACCGGCAGAGACACCGGTGACAACTCCGTTGGCTACAGTTGCGACCGCAGAGTTGCTGGAAGACCAGGCGACACCTTTGTTGGAGGCGTCTGCGGGCGCCACGGTAGCGACAAGAGTCTCGGTTGAACCGATAGCGATATTGGCGCTTGTCTTGTTGAGAGTTACCCCAGTAACCGCAACAGGAGCAGTGACGGTGTATTCGCAGGTCGCAGTAAATCCTCCGTCCGCAGAAGTCGCAGTAATAGTGGCAGTACCGGCAGAGACGCCGGTGACTTCACCGTTGGAGACAGTTGCGACTGCAGAATTGCTGGTAGTCCATGCGACACCTTTGTTGGAGGCGTTTGTGGGCACAATAGTAGCCGTCAGAACATCAGAAGAACCTACGGCAATGCTTCCAGAGCTCTTGTTAAGAGAGATGCCGGTGACCGGAACCTGCTTCTCTGGAACAGTGACTGTGCAGGTAGCGGTTTTAGCGCCGTCAACAGTGGTTACGGCGATAGTAGCGGTACCTGCAGAGACGCCGGTGACAACTCCGTTGGAGACAGTTGCAACTGCGGAATTGCTGGAAGACCAAGCAAGACCCTGGGTAGTCGCATCAGAAGGCACAATGGTGGCAGTCAGAGTTTCTGTGGAGCCGACATCGACAGTGATGCTGGTTTTGTCCAGAGTCACTCCCGTCACAGGTATGGATTGGGCGTTGACAGTGACCAAGCAGATATCCGAGAAACTCCCGTCTTCGGTGGTCACAAATATGTTGGCTTTGCCTTCCTTGATTGCTGTGACCACTCCGGTGGAGCTTACGGTTGCGACACCTGCATCGCTGGACCTCCAGCTTACATTTTTGTTGGTTGCGTCGGAAGGCGAGATGTTCACGGTCAGATTCGCGGTCTTGCCGACATCGAGCGAGAGCGTGTCGGGCTTGATATCCACGCCTGTGACCCTAATATCAGAAGAACCGATGACCACTGCGCCCTCCACGAGGTTGGGCGAAATCTCATTAGCGTTGACATCAAACATCTCAGTATTAACAATCTTGACCGAGAGGGTCCCAGAAGCATCTCCTGCGACATCGAACACCAAGGTCGCCAGGACCCCGGTCGAAGTCACGTCGCTCACAGCTGAGCTCTCCGCATAGAAGAAATACGGGTTGATGGTGTAGTCTTCGTTGGGCGTGATGGCCATCAGGGTACCAGATTTGAGCTCTTTGAGCGTTAGGGCCGAATCATATCTTATTTCGAAATCCGATCCGAAGAACCCTTCGTTGGTATCTATGGATATGTCGACTTCGACATTCTTTGCTCCCGGTTCGGACTGGACCGTCTCTACGCTTATGCTTACATTTCCACTCGCGTCCGATTCGGAAGCAGGGACGGCGACGAAAGCGAAAGCGGCGATCGCGGCTACTGCGAGAGCCATTATTCCGTATCTGTTCATTTGAATCATTCTCCGCAATGCGTT